>Ga0207714_1001078_pt1 | contig 18122 bp, 17 predicted proteins | sample PonA232FremontCA_2_FD_187270 | JGI IMG/M metagenome (GOLD analysis project Ga0207714, IMG submission 187270) | Marine sediment microbial community from Fremont, CA, USA - Pond A23 Sediment 2 (SPAdes) | ecosystem: Environmental > Aquatic > Marine > Unclassified | place: USA: Fremont, California...
TCTATGAAACACGGCTTCAACGCAATCCCTGACTCGCCTCGCTTGTACGATTTTTACTTATAAATCAGAATGTTATTCACATTTTCATACAAAAAAAGACACCGGAGAAAAAGCATGAGCGAGGACCAGAAGCACATTAGCAGCGAAGAGCTCAAATCCAATGATGGCAGCGAGGGGACCGCCTACATCAGCTATCGGGGCCGTGTCATCGATGTGAGCGGGAGCAAGCTCTGGAAGGGCGGCAAGCACATGAACCGGCACGCTGCGGGAGCCGATCTCACCCAAGAGCTGCAGAACGCCCCGCACGGAGAGGAAGTCCTGGATCGCTACCCCCAGGTGGGCCTTTTGGAGGGCGCCGAAACAGAGCAGCAAACGAAAGGGGAGGAGAGAAACCTTCCGGACCTGATACAGCGCTTTCCCTTCCTGCAGCGCCATCCCCATCCCATGACAGTCCACTTCCCCCTGGTCTTCGCCATGATCGCCCCATTGTTTTTGATCCTGAGGCTTGTAAGCGGCTACGAGCCCTTCGGGGAGACCGTTCTTCACTGTCTGGGAGCGGGGGTCCTCTTCACCCCCGTGGCCATACTTACCGGCCTCTATACCTGGTGGCTCAACTACATGAGCCAGCGGATTCGGCAGGTGACCTTCAAGCTCGCGCTCACCCCGCTTCTTTTCCTCATCTTCGCCGCCACCTTCTTGTGGCGCCTGAGCAGCCCGGACCTGCTCGCCGAGACGAGTGCGGCCTCTGTTGTCTTCGTGCTGCTGGTGCTCGCCCTGGCTCCCACTGCCGGGCTGATCGGATGGTTCGGGGCCACCATGACCTTCCCTCTGGAAAAGAAGTAGGTTCCCCGTTCACCGTTCACTGTTCAGCGTTGCGGGTTTCGGGTTCAAGCGGCGAATGGTTGAGGGCTCACTCCGGCTTGCGGGCCAGATGCGCCGCTGCCACGCCGTTGGAGAACAGGAAGTATTCGCTGTGGACGAATCCGCAGTCGCGGAAAAAAGCGGCAAGCTCTCCGGCAACGGGAAACATGCGGATGGTCTGGGCCAGCCGCAGATAGGCCAGGCCCGATCCTGCAACAAGCCGTCCCACCAGGGGCATGGCCGTAAAGGAGTAGGCATCGTATGCCGCGCGGAAGAACGGATTGACCGGCCGGGAGAACTCCAGGCACATGAACCGTCCTCCCGGCCGGAGCACGCGCAGGACCTCGCGCGCCGCAGCCCCCGGATCCGCGAGATTGCGGATCCCGAATCCGAGCAGGACCGCGTCCACTGATCCGTCTCCAAAGGGCAGGCGTTCCGCATTGCCCTGGATCCAGTCCAACCCGTGATTGGCAGGGCCCCCCTTTTTTCGCCCCGCCTGGAGCATGGGCAGGGTAAAATCGCAGACCGCAAAAATTCCCTCTTTTCCCGCCACATCCCGGGCCAGGCGGGCCAGATCCCCTGTTCCGCCGCACAGATCGGCTATCCGCTCTCCGGGACGGATGCCGGCCAGGTCCACTGCCCGCCGCTTCCAGAGATGATGCATTCCCAGGCTGAGCAGGGTGTTCATGAGATCGTACCGCTCGGCCACATCCGAGAAATGCCGCCGCACCCGCTCAGGCTTTTGGGAGGGATCCATTCGTTCCGCGCCGAAACGGGCCCATCGCCGGCCCTCCCCTTCCGGGGCGAGGGGATCCAGGCGCCGCCACGGGGTAAACCACCGATTCATTCGCGTTCCTCCTCTAGAGCATCCGCATCTTTTCGGCTTTTTTCCTTATCCCGGCCTCCGGGACGGCGGCAATGCATGAGGTAGTTGACCACAGCCGGACCGCCGACGCGACACAGGCGCAGACCGGGAAGATAGACCAGGCCGGAAATATCCAGGACCCTCAGGCCGGACTCCCTTGCCCAGGCCATCAGCTCCTGTGGTCTGACAAAGGCGTGCCAGTCGTGGGTTCCCCTGGCCACGACGCGGAGGCAGTATTCCGCAACATACACCGCCAACAACGCCGCCAGGGCGTTCCGGCTGATGGTGGCGAAGAACACATCCCCCCCCGGACGGACCATTGTAGCACAGGCTCGAACCAGATCCCCCGGTCGCGGCACGTGCTCCAAGAGCTCCATGCAGAGAACCGTATCGAAATGGCCCGGATAATCCCTTGAAAAGGGCTCCGCGGAAGAGAGCCTGTAATCCAGATCCAGCCCGGACCCCTGGCTGTGCCCTTTGGCCGCGCCAATGGCGCCCTCACCTGGATCGATCCCGGTCACCCGGGCGCCGCGCCGGGCCAGGGCCTCGCTCAGAATACCGCCCCCGCACCCCACATCCAGGACCCTCTGTCCCGGCAACCGGGTTCTGGAGGCCACATAGCCGGCCCGGGCCGGAGTAATGTCGTGCAGGGCACGCATGCCCCGACCCGTCCCCCACCAGGAGGCTGTCAGGGCATCGAACCGGTCCAGCTCCGCCTGGTCCACATCGCTTGGTCGCGGCATGATCCTTCCTCCAGACGCAATCCATCCGGTGCAGCGACCGCATACTGCAAAGCGTTTACATGCATCCCGGGCTGCGTTAGGCTCCAATCATTCCAACATCAGGAGTCAGTATGCCCCGAAAGTGGCGCTACCTGCAATCCCAGCGCGAACGCAGCCTCAGCATCCTCTCCCTGCGCACCGACACAGCCGTTTCCCCGCGCACCGGCGAAACCCACGAATTCCACATCCTGGAGTCGCCTCCCTGGGTCAACATCCTCCCCCTGACTCCCGAGGAGAAAGTGGTGCTGGTGCGCCAGCAGCGTCACGGCATCCGCGAGGCGACACTGGAGCTGCCCGGCGGTTTGGTCGAATCCGGGGACAGCCCCAGGGAGGCCGCGCTTCGGGAATTGCGCGAGGAGACAGGGTACGGTCCGGGAACGGTGAGCCATCTGGGCAGTGTCCACCCCAATCCGGCCTTTCTGGACAACCAGTGCCACATGTTCCTCTGCCGGGGGGCCGAGCCCACTGGAAAGCAGGCCCTGGACGAAAAGGAGGACATCCGGATCGAGACGCTCCCCTTGCGGGACATTCCGGGCATGATCGCCGACGGCTCCATCACCCACTCTTTGGTCCTGTGCGCCTTCTTCTATTTCTTCCTGGACCACCCCCTGCTTTTGTCCGGCGAGCGTCCCTAAGCCGTTGGCACCCGGCCGAGCTCTCGGGAAAACGCGGGCCTTCCGACCGCGCAAATTAAAGCCTCAAGGAACGAGGAATCCCATGCCCAGTCAGTCGGGAAATGATCAGCCCGAATTCACCGTCCAGCAGTTTCTGGAGCATCAGATCGCTCCCACAACAGGGTGCACCGAGCCCGTTGCCGTCGCCTTCGGGGCGGCGGCAGCCGCTTCCCTCCTCGAGACGGGTGAAAGCGTTCGGCGGATCCGTGTCCGCGTGGACCCGGGGGTGTACAAGAACGGGCTCGGGGTAATGATACCGGGAACCGGCGGACTTCGCGGGCTGGAGCTGGCCTCGGCCCTGGGGGCTGTATGCGGCGATCCCGCCCATGGGATGCAGCTTTTGCGGGACACGGAGGAAAAATGTCTTGCTGCGGCCCGCGCCCTGGTCCAACAGGGGAAGGTGAGCGTGGTCCTGCAGGACGATGCTGACAGCCTCCTCATCGAAACCGAGCTCGAAGCAAACGAGCGCACCTGCGGCTCACTGATCCGCGAGCGCCATGAAAACCTGGTCAGCCTGACCAGCCGGGGCGAGGAAGTGGCCAGCGATTTCCTGACCAAGCGGGAATCAGCCGGAAGCCACAGCGGAACCGGAGATATGGACCGCTGGCTGCGCGGTTTGACCCTGGATGCCATGCTGGGGATGCTCCCTCGCCTCGACCGGTATGACCTCGACTTTCTCCGCAGAGGTGTAGAAATGAACGTGGCCCTGTCGGAACAAGGACTGGCCCGTTCCTGCGGAGACGGTGTGGGAGCCGGGCTCGCCGCGCTCCAGGAAGCGGACGATGCCGGCAGGGACATGGAACGGAGCGCCCAGGTCTGGACCGCGGCGGCAGCGGACGCCCGCATGGCCGGAGTGGACCTTCCCGCAATGAGCTCCGCCGGAAGCGGCAACAACGGGCTCACCGCGGTCCTGCCCCTGTATGCGGTGCAGCAAAACCTCTCCTGTCCGGAGGACAAGCTCCTAGAGGGCGTATGCCTGAGCCATCTGGTCAATGCGGTAATCAAGGCCCATCTGGGCCGGCTCTCCGCAGTATGCAGCTGTTCAGTTGCAGCCGGATCCGGAGCCGCCGCGGGCATAGCCCATATCCTCGGCGGCGGGAAGGACGCCGTTTCCGCGGCGGTGATCAACGTGGTGGAGGACCTGGCCGGCGTCCTCTGCGACGGGGCCAAGCCCGCCTGTGCCCTGAAACTGGCAACAGCCGCTGGCTCGGCGGTGCGCTCCGCTCGCCTCGCCCTGCGCGGCGTGCGCATCCCGTCCTCGGAGGGGATTGCCGGGGACGGGCTGGAAGAAACCGTCTATTATCTGGGGGCTTTGGGCAGACGCGGCTTCCCCCAGCTGAACCGGGCCATCCTGGAAACCATGCTGGACAAGAAGCGCTCCTGATCCATCCTGAGTCCTAGGGTCCCCCTATTCGTCCCCGCCTTTGCCCCGGATGAAGGCCTCGGTTTTTTCCCAGGCCAGATCATCGCTACACTGTTGCGGCGGATGCTTCATGAAAAAACAGCTCGGCCCGAGCAGGGGCCCCGCCTGACCCCGGTCCAGGGCCAACTTCAGACAGCGGAGCGCATCGATGGCACATCCAGCGGAATTGGGCGAATCCTCCACCGAAAGCTTGAGGTCCATGCTTACGGGCACCTCCCCAAAGATCCGTCCCTCCATGCGGATGAAGGCGATCTTGTTGTCCTGCTGCCAGGAAATATAGTCACTGGGCCCCACGTGGATGGCCCCCTCCGCCAGCCGCTTTCCCGCCACGGCCTGCACCGCCTCGGTCTTGGACTCCTTCTTGGAAGCCAGCCTGCTCCGGTTGAGCATATTCAAAAAGTCCGTATTGCCGCCTGTATTGAGCTGATAGGTCCGGGTCAGCTCCACGCCCCGCTCCCGGAAGAGATCGCTCAAGGCCCTGTGCACGATGGTGGCCCCGAGCTGGGACTTGATGTCGTCGCCAACGAGCGGCAGCCCCGCGCTCTCGAAACGCTTTGCCCATTCCGGATCGCTGGCGAGGAAGACCGGTATGTTGTTGACCATCCCCACTCCCGCGTGCAGGGCGCATTCCGCGTAGAAGCGCGTCGCCTCCTCCGAGCCGACCGGCAGATAGTTGAGAAGGATCTCCGCACCGCTTTCCCGCAGAAGGCGAACCACCTGCTCCTGGTCCGGCTCCGCCTCCACTGCGGGCAGAAAGGTATCCTCCTCCCGGTAGCCGCTCATGTGCTCGGAGAATCCGTCCAGGATCCTTCCCATGCTCACGGCCACCCCCTGGCGGGGAATGTCCGGATAAAAAAACTTGGCGCAATTGGGAGCGGCGAATACGGCCTCGGAAAGATCCCTGCCCACCTTGCGCCGATCGATGTCCAGGGCAGCCACCACCTCCACGTCGCCGGGACGATACCCCCCGATCTCCCAGTGCATCAGGCCCACGGCATCCCGGGACCCTTTCTCCCCATAGGCGTATATTCCCTGCAGCAGGGCGCTGGCACAGTTGCCCACCCCCACGATGGCAACCTTGATACGGCTCATGGCTCCGCTCCTTGTCCTTTTTCCCCGCTTTCGCCAATCAGAGCTCTATGAACGTCCCCCGGGTATCCCGGAATGATTCCAGGCGCAGGCCCCAGCCAGAGAAGAGCCGCTCCTGTGGATGGACCAGAATGCTTCCCTGGTGGAGAAGATCCGGGGTTGCAAAATATCCTTCCGGAATGCATCCATCTTTTTATAGCATAGAGGCTCAGCGTGAGGAAAGGCGAAAAATCGATGGGCCTGGGTTCCGCAGGAAACGACAGAAGGGTGGCAAAACAGCCGATCCGCTGTCTTCGCCGGATCTGCTCCATTGCATTAAGGACGGAATTTTCTTAGAGTGGAATGGATACCTTGGATTGAAATCCATTCACTCACTGCCATCAGTCGGGGAGAGTTTTTGCGCGACACGCAACAAGTCGTACCGACTTGCAGGAAGATCCCGCACTAATGGTTTGACCCCGAGAGCACGTTCGCTCTCCGCTTCCCCGATTGCGGAAATGGCAGAAAAAAAGCACAAGGAGGTCCTATGGCCGACTTCATGGAACTCGTCCGCACCAGGCGCACCGTGCGCAAATTCACCGAGGATGAGGTCACCGCGGATCAGCTGAACACCATCCTGGAAGCCGCCAGATGGACTCCGTCCTGGGCCAACACCCAGTGCTGGGAGATCGTCACCGTTACCCGGCAGGATCTGAAGGAATCGCTGCAGGAAACCCTTTTCAAGGGCAACCCGGCGAGCAAGGCCATGACCCAGGCCCCGGTTGTTCTTGCTCTGTGCGGCAGGAAACAGACATCGGGATACTACAAGGGTGAGGTTACCACCAAGTTCGGGGATTGGCTCCTTTTCGACCTGGGTCTCGTGACCCAGACCATTTCCCTGGCGGCGCACGCTCAGGGGCTCGGCTCCGTAATCGTGGGGCTCTTTGATCACGACAAGGCCAAGCAGGTCCTGCAGGTGCCCGAGGGCAACGAGCTGGTGGCTATGCTCCCCCTGGGCCATCCGGCCCAGGAACCCCAGACGCCGGAAAGGCGCAGCGTGGAGGATTTCACCCACAGCGAGACCTGGTAGAGCCCCGGATCCACAGAAGTCCCGGTCCGCGCAGAAGCGGGCCGGGACTTCTGCCTACCCCCGATTGACCATCCTGGGCTTGCTCCCCTCCTGGGGCCCCACGATCCCGTCCTGCTCCATCTGCTCCACATAGCGGGCCGCGCGATTGAAACCGATCCGAAGCTGGCGCTGGATCATGGAGATCGAGGCCTTGCCCTGTTCCAGAACGAAATTGACCGCCTGGTCGTAGAGGGGATCGTTGGACACGTCGTCGCCCTCCGAGCCGGGCCCCGATCCGCCGGAGCCGTTCTTCCACTGCTCAAGATCCACCGCTTCCTGGGGCTGAGTGCCCTTCTGGCGCCAGAACTCCAGCACGGAGGAGACTTCCTCGTCAGTCAGGAAGGGGGCGTGCATACGTTCCAGCCTGCCTGCTGTGGACTTGAACAGAAGGTCCCCCTTGCCCAGGAGATATTCCGCCCCCCCGGAATCCAGGATAGTCCGCGAATCGTGCCTGGAGCTGACCTGGAAGGCGATCCGGGCCGGAAAATTGGCCTTGATCAGGCCGGTCACCACATCCACCGAGGGTCGCTGGGTGGCGAGGATAATGTGGATGCCCGCGGCCCTGGCCAGCTGGGCCAGCCGCACAATGCTGCTCTCAACCTCCTTGCCCGCGGTGAGCATAAGGTCCGCAAGCTCGTCGATAATGATCACCAAATAGGGTATGCGCTGCATTCCCTCGACGGACTGGGGATCCTTCTGCCGCTGCTCCTCGAGCTTTTTGTTGTAGGAGGCGATGTTCCGGACGCTCAGCGAGGCCATGGCCTGATAGCGCCGCTCCATCTCGTGCAGGGCCCAGTCCAGAGCGGCCTTGGCCAGGTCCATGTCCGTGACCACCGGATGGACCAGGTGGGGCAGATCGCCGTACACAGCGAGCTCGATGCGCTTGGGATCGATGAGCAGGAGACTGAGCTCCTCTGGCGAGGCCTTGAACAGAAGGCTCTGGATGATCCCGTTGAGACAGACGCTCTTGCCGGCTCCCGTGGCCCCGGCCACAAGCATATGCGGCATATCCGTCAGGTCCTCCACCCTGGGGCTGCCCTCGATGGTATGGCCCAGGGCCATGGGCAGGCCTGCCTTGCTTTTGGTGAAGGCAGTGGACTCCACGAGCTCCCGGAAATAGACGGTCTGCCGCTTCCGGTTGGGCACCTCGATCCCCACCATGTCCTTCCCCGGAATGGGGGCCACGATCCGCACCGCGTATGCCTTGAGGGCCAGGGCCAGATCGTCGGTCAGATTGGCGATGCGGCTGATCTTGACTCCCGGAGCCGGCTTGAACTCGAACATGGTCACCACAGGTCCGGGCTGCACATTCATGAGCTCCCCTTTGATCCCGAAATCGAGCAGGCAGGAGGTGAGCCTGGAAGACATCTCCTCCAGCTCCTCGGCGTCCGCAGGGGAACCCTTCTCCGGAACAGGGGCCAAAAGATCGGAGTCAGGGTAGCTTCCCGTCTTGCTTTTTGCGCCTGGAGAGCTCTTCGAGGCCGAGGAACCGCCGGGCTTTTTTGGGGCCTTGGAACGGGTCTTGTTCCCGGAATCGGAGGGACTCTTATTCTTGGCCCCATCGGCCTCGGGGAGCACGGTCAAAGCCGGGGATGGCTCGGGAGTCGTGGCCCTCCGAAAAGGCAGGCTCGGACGCGGAATGCCCATGCGGGGCCCACGGATCAGTTGAGGCAGATCCCGAATTCTGCCGAACACGCCCGCCCAGGAATGGCCCACAAACAGCTGGACCCCCACAAGGAGCATAAAGAGCAACAGGATCAGAGCCCCTGTGAAATGGAGATAGCTCATGGTCAGGGTGTACAGCCCTATCCCGATCAACCCGCCCCCGCTTACGCCGGAAAGGTTCAGGCTTTCGCCCAGGGAGCTGGTCATGAGCCCGAGCAGACAGATAAAGATCAGGGCGAGCCCGATCCAGCGACGCAGAACCAGACGGAGCCGCGGATGCATAAGCCCCGCTCCCGCCAGCACCAGCAGGGGCGGAATGTACCAGGCAGCCAGCCCGAAGGCCTCCACAAGCCCACCGGAAAGATAGGCTCCCACGACTCCGGCGGCGTTGTCGTAGGTGTACCCCGGGCTCAGATGCTGGGTGAAGGAGGGATCCTGGGGCGAGTACGTAGCCAGACTCACCACCACAAGGGCGCAGAGAAAGAAGAGGGCCAACCCCCCGAGCTCCCTGAGATGCCTGTTCAGATCGACCATAGGTGACGGCCTCGAATGCCTCGGCCTCGCTTCCCAGTGCGGATCGGGAAGAAGGCGTATTCGGGTTGAGGGAAAAGAGGGCGGACACCCGGAAGTGAGATGCGGCTGGATGCTTTCGGCCCCTGGTGGCCCAATGGAGCCGAACGCGTTGAATGACGCCGGAAAAGGCGCCTCACGTTCGATTTGGCTGAATGAACGGGAAAACTCGCTCCCGTTGTCCCCTTTCCAGTCAGGCCGGAGCCGGAGCGAATGCGGCGGGATCCTCCATTGCGCAACCAGTCCCGCCGAAACAAAGCGCCTTTCCCGGGTGGAACCATCGCGTCAGGGACGGAAAGGCCCGTTCTATTCCCTGCCCAGGTATTCCCCGTTGCGCGTATCCACCTTGATCCTGTGCCCCACTTCGATGAACAGAGGCACGTTCACCACCAGCCCGGTCTCCAGAGTGGCCGGCTTCGTGGCTCCGGTGACCGTGTCCCCGCGGATGCCCGGTTCCGTGTCCGTTACCTCCAGGACCACGGTGTTGGGAAGATTCACGTCCACAACATCACCCCTGTAGAGGACCACTTTAATCTGCTGGCCCTCGGGCAGGTATTCCGCCTTTCCGCCCAGAGTGTCCGCCCGGGCCTCGACCTGCTCGTAGGTCCAAAAATCCATGAAGGCCAAAAGGTCCCCGTCGCGGTAGAGATACTGCATATCACGGCTCTCCAGGTCCGGACGGGATATCTTTTCTCCGGAGCGGAAGGTGTGCTCAATCACCCCTCCGGACAGGAGATTGCGCAGCTTGGTCCAGATCGTGGCCGCACCGCGGCCCGACTTGGCATGCAGAAAATCCAGCACCTCGTAGGGCTCATTGTTCAGCTCAATCTTGAGTCCGTTGCGGATGTCGTTGGTGGTGTACATGCTCGCCTGCTCCCTCTCAGTCACTCGTCGCTTTTTGGGCCTTTATCCAATTGAGCATCTCTTCCCGTTAGCCGTCCTGTTCCTGCCGAAGCAGGTGATACAGCGCCAAAACGGCGTAGGCGTAGCTCCACAGCCCGAATCCGGAAACCACCCCCACGCACCGCGGAGCAATCATGCTTGTATGCCGCAGGGGCTCCTGCCTGGCCCAAACGTTGCTCAGATGCACTTCCACGCAGGGTATGTCGATCCAGGCCAAGCAGTCCGCCAGGGCCAGGCTGGTGTGGGTGTAGGCTCCCGCATTGAGGGCGATTCCCTGAACCCTCTCATCCAGTGCCTGTTCCAGACGATCGATGAGCCCGCCTTCGCTGTTGGACTGGTAGGTCACCAGATGAACGTCCTCGGCGGCTTCTCCCATGACGTCCCGCACCAGATCCGGAAGATCGTGCAGACTCCGGTCTCCGTAGATCTCGGGCTCCCTCCTGCCCAGAACCCCGAGATTGGGACCGTTCAGCACAAGGATATTCGCTGTTTCCATGGCCTCTGCTCAATGTCGGGCCGCTTGACCAGGAGACCTATTTGGTCTCTTCCGGAAGCTCCGGACCCTGTTCCTCTTTCTTGGGCTCAACCATAACCTCTGGCTCGCTGGGCTCCGGTTCCACCTTTTCGGGCTCTTCCTTCTCCTCTTCCTTCTGCGGAGTTACCGGGCTGATCTCCGTGCGCAGGAGAAAGACAAGATCTCCGGTCCTGATCTCGCGCTGGGCCTCCATGAGCTCGGCCTGGGCCCTGTTGTCCAGAGTGCGATAGATGTATCCCGAGCCCACGATCTTGCCCCTTTTCGGATCATCCAGGGCGGTATCCATCTGAACCACGACGAAGAAGGCGCCGCTCTTGTCCGGTCTAAGCTGCTCCAGCTCCAGATCCACCTGGAAGTTGCCCGCAGCCATGCTGCGCTTCGCCTCGATCTGGGTGATTTCTCCCGAGGCCTGCTGAACCGGGGTCAGGGTCACCCTGATGTCAAAACGATTGGTGTAGACCTGGGTAATCTCCTTCGCCTCGGCCTCGAACTCCCCCTTGCGTACGAGAAAGTCGGAAAAACCCTCATCCAGCACGTTTGCCCTGCTGGGACGAATAAGATATCCTTTTTGAATCCAGGGATTCACGGCCTTGCGCACGCCTTCCTTCTCGGCGCGCTTCCAGAGCTGTTCCTCAGGGGTCTTCCCCAAATCGAGCTTTTCCTGGCCCAGGGTCACCTTCACCTGCGCGGATTGCTCGAGCGTTTCGGAGCGAATGTCCTGAAAGACCGACTTCACTTCGGCTCCCTGTTGCGCGCAGGCAGCCACAAAAAAAATCATACACAGGATCATGATCCGTTTCATACCATCCCCCGCATGGCTTGAGATTCCCTCCTGACTAACCCTTACAAGGCGCACTGCATTTATGCAAATCAATATTGCCCTGGAACACACTGTGTATGAGCCGGAAAGAATGCCCCGGATTCAGGCCCCGCAAGTCGCTCTTGCCGGCAGGTCCAACGTGGGCAAGTCCAGCCTGATCAACAGCCTCGGGCGAGGCAGATTGGCCAGAGTAAGCTCTCACCCTGGCAAAACACGCAGCGTCAATTTCTACCACATGCCCAACATGGGCCTCTATCTGGTGGATCTGCCGGGATACGGGTATGCGGTCCGCTCCAAGAGCGAACGTCAGATATGGCCCCTCCTGGTGGAACGCTGCCTGCAAAGGAATCCGCATCTTACACAGGCAGTGGTATTGCTCGACAGCCGCATCCCGCCCCAGAATCTGGATCAACAGCTCATGGAGTACCTGGGGCAAAAAGGCCTGGATATTCTGCCAATTCTGACCAAGTCAGACAAGACGAAAATGAGCCAAAGGAACCGGATCCAGAAAAATTGGCAGCGTCTGCTCGACCTGCCCGAGCCACCGCTTCTTTTCTCCGCCAAGACCGGCGCCGGGCAAGAGGCCCTGTGGGACCTGCTGCACCAGGTCCAATCGGAGCAGGCCGTCAACGGCGCATCCAGTGGCGAGAGTGACTGATGAAGCTCACGCATCGGATGTCAGAAGCAAAAGGGCTCTCTCAACCGGATCCGTGATCGGAGCCGATTGAGCGGAAACCCTGCACCGAAAACCCTGAACAGGAAACGAAGACCCTTATTCTCTTGAAGAAGGTGTCCTATAGCGAATCACAAATCAGGCTCGGTTGCAACGCAAAAATCACAACTTGTGGACATCTGTCAGGGTGATCGGGGTCGGCCCCATCGGTGCGCATTTCTCAACTCCCGCGCAGCAGGCGCTTCAGGCGTCCGCCAAAGAGGACGGCGAACAGCCAGAACAGGGCCGGGAGCCCCACAAGGACAGCCGCGAACCAGCCGCCCAGCCAGGGGGAAAGGACCCCCTGCTCCCCCATCTGTCCCCCCAGGACGAAAATGCCGTAGAAAACGAACCCCACCAGGAGCCCCAAACAGATCACGGTTACCGTGTTCCGGCCCGAACGGACCGCTGCCAGACCCGCCATGGCCAGTATGAGCAGTGAGGAGGCATAGGCCAGCTTTTGATGCCACAGGGTAGCCATGGCCTCGGTATTGGCCCCTGTTTTTTCCAGTCTGGCTATGGACCGGCTCAGCTCCCACAGGCTCATTTCCCGGATATCGAGCTTTTGTTTAAGACTCACCAGATCGCCGACATCAATGCCCAGATCAAGGGTCAGGCTCTGTCTCTCGGCGATCCGGAATTGGTCCGGCTGCTGTACCCTGACACCGCTAAGTGTCCACTCGCCCTGTTCGATCCGCGCCTTATGAGCCCGAATCATGCGCTCGGCCCGCTCGAATCCGGAGCCCGCGCGAATCAGCCGGACGCCCTCCACTGTGGCCGAACCGGCCCTCACTGTATCCAGATGGAGAATCCAGTTCCCCTTGCGGAACCAGATATCGCGGGCCACTTTCTCCTTTTTTGCACCATCGCCGCCGCGATTTTTCCAGATCTCGCCGCTCATCCGATTGCCGGCCACACCCAGCACCTGGGAGAATCCCAGCTGGAGAACGGCCCAGATGGCGGCGTAGACAAGGAACCAGCCACACAGACGCTGGTAGGAGACCCCGCCCGCCTCAAGCGCTGTAAGCTCCCTGTGACGCTGCATGCCCCCGAGCTGCAGGACCATGGCGAAAAAAAAGACCAGTGGCAGGATCTGGGATAGGATGAGGGGGAGCTTATACAGGAAATACTGCCCGATGAGCAGGGGGCTTGCATCGGCCTCCAGAAAATTGTCCAATCTGTCGAAGACGTCCACAAGCAGGTAAATGCCCAGGGAGGCCAGCAGACAGATGGCGAGCAGCGCCAGATTCTGCTTCAGGAGATACTTGTGCAGGATTCTCACAGCGCCCTCTCCCGCAAGGCTCCCACGAACAGCAGACAGGACACGACCAGAAACACGCCATTGGGAACCCAAAGGGCCAGGTCCGGAGCGACGGTCCCGGCCTCGGAGAGACTCATGCCCGTCATGAACATGGCGTAATAGAACAAAAACATCCCCAGAATGATCAAGAGACTGGAATAGCGCTTCATCCCTTCGCAGAGCCAGCCCATGGGGATGGCGAAGAGCCCCAGGACCAGGCAGGCGGCGGGCAGGGCCATTCGCTTCTGCCGCTCCCGGGCCACCTCTCTGGCGAACTCCTCGCCCTTTTCCGCCGCAAGGTCCTTTCGCCCGGACAGCCGGGACAGCTTCTCCCAGGAAAAGCTCTTGGGATCATTGCCTTGAAAGTCCACACCTCCCAGCACGCGGCCCAGATCGATGGAAACGGTGTATTCCCCGAAACTGAGGACATCCGTGCCCTTGGAGCGCTGAGTGTAGATCCGCCCGTTCTTGAGGGTGAAAAAGAGCTTTCCCTGGGAGGTATCGGTGCGGATGCGGCCTTTCGGGGCAAGGATGTTCACCGCCTTGTCCTCGTGGGAGCTGTCCTGGACGAAGACCCGGGAAAGGTGCTCCCCCTTCCGGTCCACATTCTGCGCATAGATGGTCAGGCCTGGGAGCTCCTGATTGAATACGCCGGGCTGGATGGAAACCTGGGCCTTGTTTTCGGCCAGATGGAGCATGGTGCTCCGGAAATTGTTCATGCCCCAGGACACCCCGTACAGGGAGACCACAAGATTCAGGCAGGTGCACAGAACCAGGAAAAACGCGGGCGCGGGCATGACCTGCAGCAGGGATACGCCGCTCGAGCGAAGGGCGACGAGCTCCCGGTCCGAGCTCATCCGCTGGAAGGTGAGGAACATGCTGATCATGCAGGCCACGGGCAAAAGCAAGATCAGGAAGAAGGGGGTCAAATAGCCGATGAGCTGCACCACGTCCCAGAGGGTCAGCTGCACCGCAACCAGAATCTCGCCGAGCTTGAGCACCATCCGGCCCAGAACGATGAGGCTCTCGAGCACGACGAGACAGACGATGAACAGAAGAGCGAGCTCCTTGAAAAGCTCCCTGTGCAGCACTTTGTACACGCGCATAGCCCTTTGGCCCGTTCCCTCGGCGAATCGTCCCCTTCGGATCGAGGCCGGCTAGGCCTCTTCGTCGCCGGACTCCTCGTCGTCCCGCAGCAAACGGTAGAGGTATTCCTCGTTCTTGGGGGTCAGGTTGAACTGAAAGGACGCCTCGCGGATCAGCTCAGTGATCTCTCGCTCCCCCCTGCGGGCGCTGATCCAGCGCAGCGCGTCCTGCACCTTTTTCTCCTCCGGCATGATGGTGCCCATATTTCCTCCTCATTAAGTGATTCGATGCGGCAGGCTCCCTTTCAGGCCCGCCCTAGATGGCCTTCTTCTCTTTGCGGAAGGCGATCAAGCGGCAAATGGGGTCCCTGCAAGGGATTACCCCTCGTTTCCGCGTCGCTTTGTCCAAACATAGATCCCGGCAATCACAAACACGATCACAGTCGCGATAATCGCCTTGAGATAGGGGACCAAGTCACGGAAGTCCAGCCACGAATCGTCTTGAGCCCGGTGCCTTGTATCCGGATCCATCCTGAGGCTGTCCATGGCCTCCCGGATGTCCCGAGCGTATCTGGAAAACATTTTCCTGGGCATATAGGCGCTCAACTGCAGCACAGAATTGTTTCGATAGTAGACCCCCTTGAGCAGGACCATCTGCTTTTCGGCCAGGCGAAAGCGAGCCTCGGCCCGATAGAAATGGCGTTTGGGATCGAAGCTCGAACTCACCAACTCGGTCCCGTTGGCCCCCTTCAACAGGTTCTCCTCGATCTTTTGATTCATTGTGGCCATCTCGTCGGTATCCACGTGAATATCCTCCCAGATACTGATGAGCATATAGGGATAGCTGAACCACTCCCTGGATTTCAGCTGCACGGCGTAGTCATAGCCGAGGCTCTTGGTGCTGCCCTTTTTCTCGTAGGCCTGCTTCAGGGTTTTCATCTTCTTCTGGAATGTCTCCTCCGGTACACGCACCCATTGTTCCGATAATTTCATGCGAAATCCCTCGTGGGGAAAATCCATATACCTCTCCGCCGCCCGAAGAGACATCCCGGCGCTCACCACAATCGTAAGCGCGAGAAAGCCAGCCGCAATCCATCGCATCCTTGCTGCCTCCACTGTTTTTTTCTCGAGTGGGTCCATGGGCTCAGCGCCACTGTTCCGCCCGAATATCCAACCTGCGCATGATCTTTTGCAATGAAACGCGCTCCAGGCCGCTCATGCGTGCGGCCTCGGAGATATTACCCCGGGTGTGCCGGAGCAGCTCCTGCACGTAGGTCCGGGTGAACTCGTCCACGACCCTGGTCTTGGCTTCCTTGTAGGGAACGATAGTCCCGCTGTCCGGCTGGGAGTTGTTGCCCGAGGCATCCAGGAAGTGGACCAGGCTCAGCTCGATCTCCTCCCCGGGACAAAACACCGCCAGACGCCGCACAAAGTTCAAGAGCTCGCGCACATTGCCCTGCCAGTCGCGAGCGCTCAAATAGGAGAGCGCCGAAGGGTCGATGCGCAGCTCGGGCAGGCCCATCTCCCGGCAGACCTGTTCCAGGAAGGCGTTCACCAGCAGGGGGATGTCCTCCTTGCGCTCCCGCAGCGCCGGAACGTTCACATTGAGCACATTCAGACGATAGAACAGGTCCTCCCGAAACTGGCCCCGGGCGATCTTGTCCTCCAGATTCTGGTTCGTGGTGGCCACCACGCGCACGTCCACCTTGATGCTCCTGTTCGAGCCCACGGGCCGTATCTCCTGTTCCTGCAGCACCCGCAGGAGCTTGGTCTGGACCGAGGCGCTGATGTCGCCGATCTCGTCCAGGAGCAGGGTTCCCTTGTCCGCCCGCTCGAAAAGGCCCTGGTGATTCCGCTCCGCACCGGTGAACGCTCCCCGGACGTGACCGAAGAGCTCGCTCTCCAGAAGGTCCCCGGGAATGGCCGGGCAGTTCACCGTGACCATTTCCCTGTCTCTCCGTTCGCTCAGGTTGTGGATCAGCCTGGCAGCGAGCTCCTTGCCTGTTCCGGATTCGCCCTGGATGAGCACCGTGTAGTCCGTGGTCGCCACCCTCTCCAGGGAACGGCGCAGCTTGGTCATGGCCGGGGATTCCCCGATGAGCGACTTTTCGCCCTGTTCACAGGCAAGCCTGCGCAGCCTCCTGTTTTCGTTGAGCAGGTGATAGCGCTCCAGCACCTTGTCCACGACACGAAAAAGGTGCTCCTCGTCCACGGGCTTGGTCAAAAAGTCGTACGCCCCGGCCTTCAAAGCCTGGACCGCGCTCTCGATGCTGCCGAAGGCGGTGATCACCACCAGGCTCGTCTCCGGCTGGATGACCCTGCCCTGCTCCAGCATATCCCAGCCGTCCCTCTCCGGCATACGGAGATCGGTCAGAGTCAGGGACACCTCTTCCCTGCCAAGGATTTCCAGGGCCTGATCGATGGTGGTGACGTACTTGCAGTCATACCCGGGGTACTGCACGGCGAGCATCCGGGTCAGCCCCTTGGCGAAATCCTCTTCGTCGTCCACGACCAGTATGGTTGCTCTGTTCTGCATCACTCCTCCGCGACGCGAAAACCGATGCTGAATACGGCGCCGCTTTCCGTGCCCACCTCGATATCCGCGCCGTTTTCCTGGACCAGGCCGTAGACAACCGCGAGGCCCAGTCCCGTTCCCTGACCCACGTCCTTTGTGCTGTAAAAGGGGTCAAAGATCTGGTGCTTCTGTTCCTCCGCGATTCCGGGGCCGCTGTCCCGAACCTCCAGATGGAGCCTTCCGGTTTCCGCGGAAAAGGACGTGGTCACGCGCACCCAGCCACCTTCCCCCGCGGCGTCGATGGCGTTGAGAATCAGGTTGCTCAGGATCTGCTCCACAGCGGACTCATCCGCAGCGATCCGCGGCAGCTTTTCAGTGCAATCGCTGGAAAGCGCCACTTTTTTCTTTTCCGCCTGCACCGAGAACAGGGCCACATTTCTGTGCACAAGCTCGCCCAGATCGCAGATCGCGGTCTGTTCGCTCTTGGGACGCGCGTAGTCAAGCATCTCCCTCACAATCCCGTGCGCCCGATTGGCCTGGCGCTCGATCACCTCGAGGTCGCACTGGCCGGCGGCATCCGGGGGGAGGCTCTTCTGCAGCAGACGCACATAACAGAGGATGGTCCCCAGGGGGTTGTTGATCTCATGGGCCAGACCCGAGGCGAGCTTGCCCACGGCGCTCAGCTTTTCCGTCCGCTGCAGCTTGGCCAGCATCCGTTTTTCCGAGGTGTTCTCCCGGATGGAACAAACCGCCAGGTTCGGGGAACGGTGATCCGCAGCCGGAAGGGGATAGAGGCTGATCTTGAAGGAGCGGTTTCCGGCCAGGATCGCCTCCCGCTCCTGGGGAACACCGCTCCCGTAGGCCTGTCCCAGGATCCCCTCGGCCTGGCCCTGCGCGGGGTTGTAACCGCCGAGCACCTCCTTGAGCTCCCGCACGTTGTCCCCGCCCTGGGGAAAGATTTCCTGGGCCCCTGTGTTGGCGAGGAGAATGTCGGTGCGTTCGCTGATAAGCATCAGGGGATCGGAGATCCCCTCAAAGATGGACTCCAGCAGGCGCTTGCTGTGCATGAGGTCGAAGAAGGCCTTCATGTTCTCCAGGGCCACGCCGAGCTGTTGTCCCAGGGCCAGGAGCACCTGCTCCGAGGTCTGAAGCAGGGAGGTATCGTCCTTGACCCGGAGGTGGAGAACCCCCCAGACCTGTTCCGTGGAGCTGACC
>Ga0207714_1001079_pt1 | contig 18098 bp, 14 predicted proteins | sample PonA232FremontCA_2_FD_187270 | JGI IMG/M metagenome (GOLD analysis project Ga0207714, IMG submission 187270) | Marine sediment microbial community from Fremont, CA, USA - Pond A23 Sediment 2 (SPAdes) | ecosystem: Environmental > Aquatic > Marine > Unclassified | place: USA: Fremont, California...
GTACTGATCGGGGCGGCGATGATGTTCTCGTCGACGATCATTGGCCTCAAACTGCTGCCGACCTCGGCGCTGCATCATCAGCGCATGGGCGAGATCATCGTCTCGATCCTGCTGCTGCAGGACGTGATCGCGATTGCCATTCTCCTGCTGATCCAGGGGTCGGGCGGCGGTGACACGCCCGGGCTGGACCTGCTGATCAGCCTGGGCGCGGCGCCGCTGTTCGTGGTGTTCGCGTTCGTCTTTTCGCGCTACGTCATCACGCACCTGTTCCATCGCTTCGATGCCATTCGCGAGTACATTTTCCTGCTGGCGATCGGCTGGTGTCTCGGGCTGGCGGAACTCGGTTACGCGCTCGGCCTGTCGTACGAGATCGGCGCCTTCGTCGCGGGCGTGTCGCTCGCGACAAACCCGGTCGCGCGTTTCATCGCAGAGAGCCTGAAACCGCTGCGCGATTTCTTCCTGATCATGTTCTTCTTCGCGCTCGGCGCGAGCTTCGACCTCGCCATGCTGCCGGACGTGTTCTGGCCGGCCCTGACGCTGGCCCTGGCGGCACTCGCGATCAAACCGTGGGTGTTCGACCGGGTGCTTGAGCGCCAGAAGGAGGCGCACGATCTCTCGCGCCAGATCGGCGTTCGACTCGGGCAGATCTCGGAGTTCTCGCTGCTGGTGGCGATCGCGAGTTTCGAGAACGAGCTGATCTCGGAATCGGCGAGTTACACCATTCAGGCGGCGACGATCATGACGTTCATCGGTTCGTCGTATTGGATCGTGTTGAGATATCCCACGCCGGTCGCGGTTACGGAGCGGTTGCGGCGGGATTGAGTACGCGGGATGTTCGAGTCAACCTCCGCGTTGTGTAGAAGGCGAGGTGGAAACGGTGTTCAGCCAGTAGCCCGGATGAAGGCAAAGCCGGAATCCGGGGCGCACCCGCACGGCATGACCGGGGTTGTCCGGTGGACACTCGGCCCCCGGATTCCGTTTCACTTCATCCGGGCTACCGATGCCCTTCGGCGACTGCGCCAATCCCGCGGGAGACCAGCCTGCGTCAGGTCTCGATCGGTACGATGTTCTCGGTGCGCCGCGGCACGCGCTGGCATTCGTTGAAGATCCTGGCGGTGCAGCGCTCGCAGATGTCGCGTTCCAGGCGCTCGAAAATGCCGGCGATGGCGTTCTCTTTGCGCGAGAAGATATTTTCGCGGCCGAATTCCTGGGCATAGCCGCTGCGGCGCAGGAACGCCATCTGCTCGAGACGCACATCACACAGGTACAGCCCGCCTCCCATCCGCTTCAGACGCCGGGCCTCTGCAACGAGCATCTGGGCGCCGGCGCTGTCGATATAACTGATGTTGCTGCAAACGATCAGCAGGTGCTTGCGCGCGTCCGAGCCCTCCGACAAGCGCCCGAGGGTCTCGGAGATCGGCTGCACCGAACCGAAGAACAGATGCCCATCGATGCGCAGGATCTTGAGCTGCGGGCACTCGGTCAGGTGTTTGCGGCGCAGGTTGGAGAAACGCCGCTTGGGATTGTTCGGATCGGGCGCGAGGCTGAACACGGACGGGTTGGCCGCTCGGTTAAGGAACAGCACCAGTGACAGCAGCACGCCGGCCAGCACCGCGAACGCGAGGTCGACCAGCAGCGCCGTGAAGAACGTGACCATCAGCACGGTCGAATCCTGGTAGCTGGACCGCCAGATCTCGCGGATGTACTTCCGATCGATCAGATTCCATGCGACCAGCATGATCATGCCGCCCATCGCCGCCGTCGGCAGGTAGGCGGCCAGCGGCCCCACGCCGAAGAGGATCAGCATGAGGAAGGCGGCCGAGAACAGCGCCGACAGCGGAGTGCGCGCGCCCGCCTCATAGTTGATCCCGGAGCGGGTGAACGAACCCGAACTGGCGTAGCACGACGTGAACGCGCCGACGACGTTCGACAGCCCCTGACCGATGAACTCCTGGTTGCCGTCGATCCGCTGCTGTGAACGCAGGGCGATCGCGCGTCCGATCGACACGGCCTCGATCAGGCCGAGTAGAGCGACGGCCAGCGCCTGCGGGGCGAGGTCGCGCAGCACGCCCGGATCGAGCGTCGGCAGGCTGAGCTGCGGGATGCCGCTCGGGAGACTGCCGACGACGGCGACCCCATGCTCGGCCGCGTTGAGTCCGTAGCCGGCGACTGCGCCGGCAAGCATGGCCAGCAGCAGGTACGGCCATTTCGGGCGCAGCATGCGGATCACGATGGCGACAATGAAACTCGTCGCGGCAATCGCAACCACGCGCGGCTGCACGGCCCCCAGGTGGGTCAGGGCGTAATACCAGACCTCGAGGAAGCTGCCCCCACGCGGGATCTCGAGCCCAAGGACATGGCGCAGCTGGCTGGTCACCACAAGGATCGCGGCGGCGGCGGTAAAACCGGTGACCACCGCCGGCGATACGAAATTGACGAGCGTACCCAGACGGGCGAGACCGAAGCCGAACTGGTAGAGCCCGGCCAGCAGCGTGAGCGTCAGCGCCAGCGAGATGTACAGATCGGTCCCCGGCTCCGCGAGTGGCGCCAGGGTGGAGAAGACCATGATCGACAGCGCCAGCGTCGGCCCGGAGATCAGGTGCCACGAGGAGCCGAACAGCGCGGCGATGATCGCCGGCACGATCGCGGTATAGAGACCGTACTCCGGCGGCAGGCCGGCCAGTAGTGCGAAGGCGACGCCCTGGGGAAGTACGACCACGGCATTGGTGAGACCGGCCCAGGCATCCGCGCGCGCGGTGGCCTTGTCCACCCGTGGCCACCAGCGCATGAACGGCAGGAAGCGACGCCACGGGAGCGCTCGCTGGATCATGCCTTGTCCATTGCTGCGGCGTTGGCGGGCATTCGCCTCCCGGGGTTTATGGTGCACCGACCAGGCACGAGCCGGCCAGCAAAATGGATTGCTTCGTGACCATGCCGCGCTGCGTGCGGCGCCACGAACCGCTCGACTATGGATTATGAACCATGCCGCGCCACATGCGGAATTGCATGCCCTGGTGATGTTTCGCCTGGCCTGTTGCACAACCTTTGCGTTGCGCACGCGTACACGATTGCGCGTTCGTCTTCGGCGAAGGCCGGTCTGGCGCATACTGCCTCACGACAGCGGGGCGTCGAGGACTGTTAAGGCCCTTGCAAAACGCGTGAGGCTGGGAACCATGGTTGCCGGAACAGCCGCGTTACCCGACAATCATGCGCTGCCGCGCCCCGGTGCCACCGCGGATCAACTGCCACGAATGTCTCCCCGCAAACAATATGAACGCGCCCTCGCCGAGCGGACGCTCTCGCACGACCCCGCGCAGGCCGCGGCGATCGAGCGGCTCGACGATCTCCATGCGCGCCTGATCGCCGCCGGCCAGCGGCGCACGGGGCTGCGCGCCCGGATCGGACGCGCGTTCGGCCGCCACCACGGACCGGTCCGGGGGATATACCTGCACGGGGGCGTCGGCACGGGCAAGACCCACCTGTTCGATCTGTTCTACGACACGCTGCCGTTCGACGACAAGCTGCGGCTGCACTTCCACCGCTTCATGTTCCTGGTCCACGAGCAGCTGCGCGAACTCGGTGACCGCGAATCGCCGCTGGAAGAGGTGGCCGAGCATTTCGCGGCACGCGCGTGCGTGCTCTGCCTTGACGAGATGCACGTCAATGACATCACCGATGCGATGATGATGGGGGGGCTGCTGCGCGGGCTGTTCGCGCGCGGCGTGACGCTGGTGACGACCTCGAACGTGACGCCGGATGGCCTCTATGCCGACGGCCTGCAGCGCGAACAATTCCTGCCGGCGATCGAATTGCTGAAAACGCACACCGAGCTCGTACCCGTTGACGGCGGTACCGACTGGCGCCTGCGCAATCTCGGCAATGCGAAGCACTGGATCGTCCCGCACGACCGCGAAGCCGACATGGAGTTGGTCGGCATCTTCGAGCGATCGGTGGCCGTCAACCGCCGCAAGCGCGACTGGGTGACGATCAACGGCCGACGGATCACGGCCGTGTACTGGGCCGATGGCGTCGTCTGGTTCGATTTCCTGTCGCTGTGTCGCGGCGCGCGTTCATCGAAGGACTATCTGGAGATCGCGCGCTTCTTCCACACAGTGTTGCTGCGACGCATACCGGTCATGGACGCCTACGACGACGATGCCGCGCGCCGGTTCATCAACCTCATCGACACGCTCTACGACCGCAATGTACGCCTGTTCGCTTCCGCTGAGGCGGCACCGGAATCGCTGTATACGGGCGATCGGCTCACCTTCGAATTCCAGCGCACCACCAGCCGCCTGCGCGAGATGCAGACGCACGAGTACGCGGCTTTGCCGCATCTGGCGTGAAACGGGTTCGCTTGTGGCTGGATTGAGGTGGCCGGTGTTTTGGGCACAGCGGTTCGCGGGCAAGCCCGCTCCTACCGGGCAGGGACCTGCCAAAGACCGCTGCCGCGACAGTAGGCGCGTTTCCGCCGACGGCGAACGCACGCCTCCACGGAGAAACAAAACCGCCGACGCCCGCACATCAAGTTCACGTAGGCCGGTTTTGCGCGGCCCGTGCTGATGGATTCCGGGCGGAGCGTATCACCGCGCAATGCCGGCATTCCCCGGCGGGATACGGCGGTGCACGACCGAAAGGCGACGGATACCGGGAAAACCGGCTTACCGTGTATCCGGGCAACGGACTCGCTGTCCAACGCGACCGCGGATTCGGCGTTATTCCAGGTTCTGCACCTGCTCCCGCATCTGCTCGATCAGGACCTTCAGCTCGACGCTGGCCTGGGAGCGTTCGGCGTCCGCGGACTTCGAGCCGAGGGTGTTGGCCTCGCGGTTGAGTTCCTGCATCAGGAAATCGAGCCGGCGGCCGACCGGTTCTTCGCTGTCGAGTGCGTCGCGGATCGCGGCGATGTGGGTGTCGAGGCGATCGAGTTCCTCGCTCACATCGAGTTTCTGCAACTGATACGCGAGTTCCTGCTCCATCCGGCCCTCGTCGACGTCAACCTCCAGCGCATGCAGGCGCTCGAGCAGCCGCTCGCGCAGGCGTTCGGTGACGCGGTTCGCGTGGCGGCGCTCCTCGGCCACCAGTTCGCTGACGCGTTCGCACCGGTCGAGCAGCAGCGCCTTGAGACGACGCCCCTCTTCGGCGCGGGTAGCGGCGAGTTCGTCCAGGGCGCTGTCGAGCAGATCGAGCGCGGGTTCGCTCAGCGCCTCGCGGTCCGGCTCCGCGGAGCGCACGACGCCCGGGTAACGCAGCAGGTCGAGGGAATAGAGCCGATCCGGATTGGTGATATGGGCGTCGATGGTGTGGCAGGCATCGACCAGCGCGGAGACCAGCGCCTCGTCGACCTCGATCGAATCGGCGCGATCGGCCGGCGTGAAGCGCAGCATGCATTCGACGCGCCCGCGACCGACGGCGCCACCGACGCGCTCACGCACCTGCGGCTCCAGCGCACGCAGCGTCTCGGGCAGGCGCGGCTGCACGTCGAGATAGCGGTGATTCACCGCGCGCAGCTCCCAGGTGAACGTACCGGCCTCGGTCGAGGCCTCACGCACGGCGTACGCGGTCATGCTGGCAGGCATCGGCACATCTCCGGGGACAATGGAACGCATTATGCCCGCGCGGCGGGGACGGCGGCCACCGCAGCACGGGTTGCATGAGACCAGCCGTGGTCGTTCGGCAAGGTATAGGTTGAAAATGCGCCTCTCGCCAAGTACGCCAAGCGCGCCAAGAATAAAGAAACAGCGGGTTCACGCAGAGGCGCGGAGGCCGCGGAGGGATTTAACGGAGGAAATGGATCGAGGTCGATGCCTTGCTGGATTGATCTGGTTCGGTTCGGTGGTCAGGCCCCACCGTGCACGCCGGTGGATTCCTGTGGACCCTGGCATCAGCCCGATATTCGGAAGCCCGGATCCGTCGGCGCAACGCCCGACCTACCGAAATCCTCCACGCGCCCGGTTTCATTAGCCTCTGCGCTCTATGCGGCTCTGCGTGAACCCGCCTTTTCGCCCTTGGCGCGCTTGGCGTGCTTGGCGAGAGGCGCCTTCAAACCACGCCGGCCAACCCCCGCACCCCACCCGCATCGCGTACAATGCTCGCCCCGTTTCGCTTTCCGGAGAAGTGCATGCGCCCCAGCGGCCGCAACCCCGATCAGATCCGTCCCGTGCGCATCACCCGCAACTTCACCAAGCACGCGGAAGGGTCCGTGCTGGTCGAGTTCGGCGACACCCAGGTGATCTGCACCGCCAGCGTTGACGAAAGCGTGCCACGCTTCCTGCGCAACAAGGGCCGCGGATGGGTGACAGCCGAATACGGCATGCTGCCGCGCGCCACCGGCAGCCGCTCGAACCGCGAGGCGACGAGCGGCAAACAGGGGGGGCGCACGGTCGAGATCCAGCGCCTGATCGGGCGTTCGCTGCGCGCAGCCGTCGACATGGAGGCCCTCGGCGAGCGCACGGTGCAGATCGACTGTGACGTGATCCAGGCCGATGGCGGCACGCGCACGGCCTCCATCACGGGCGCCTTCGTCGCGCTCAGCGATGCGATGGAGACGCTCGTGGAGGCGAAGAGGATCCGCACCAATCCACTGCACGGGATGATCGCGTCGGTCTCGGTCGGCATCGTCGACGGCGAGGCGGTGGTCGACCTCGATTACGCCGAGGACTCGACCGCGGAGACGGACATGAACGTCGTTATGAACGATCAGGGTGCGTTCATCGAGGTCCAGGGCACGGCCGAGGGCCACGCCTTTCGCCGCGAGGAACTCGACGCGATGCTGAACCTGGCCACCAGCGGCATCGGCGACCTCGTGAGCGCGCAGCGCCAGGCGCTGGCCTCATGAGCCGGGTGGTCCTCGCGAGCGGCAACGCGGGCAAGCTGCGCGAGTTCGCGGACATGCTCGCGGATGCCGGCATCGAGCTGGTGCCGCAATCGGACTTCGCCATCAGCCAACCCCCGGAAACGGCGGTGACGTTCATCGAGAACGCGCTCGCCAAGGCACGGCATGCGGCTCGCGAGACCGGCCTGGCGGCGATCGCCGACGACTCCGGGCTCGAGGTCGATGCGCTCGGCGGCGCACCCGGGGTGCATTCGGCCCGTTTCGCCGGTGCCCATGGGGACGATCGGGAGAACAATGCGCGCCTGCTCGGGGAACTCGACGGCGTGCCGGCAGAGCGGCGAACGGCGCGGTATCGGGCGGTACTGATTCATCTGCGCAGTGCGGACGATCCGGCACCGATCGTGGCCGAGGGCACGTGGGAGGGCCGCATCGCCGCCGGCCCGCGCGGTGACGGGGGGTTCGGTTACGACCCGCTGTTCGAACTGCCGGATGGCCGGACCGCGGCGGAGCTGCCCACCGAGGAGAAAAACCTGCTGAGCCACCGCGGCAAGGCCCTGGCCGAACTGCGGCGGCGGCTCGACGCCCTGCACGACCGCGCTGGCAGGGGCTGACCGTCCTCTGCCGGGGCGGCCCGGTGCAGCCGCCATGCGCGGGGCCCCACCTCTCGCCAGAACCGGCCCTTTATGGAATTTTCGTCTACCCTTAAGTTCTCATTTAGTAATTCTTTCGTTTTTCTCGCCTCACATTCGAATGATCCCCCGACATGTTGCCGAATCGGTGGTTTTGCGCTTAAGTAGCGACTTGGCAGCTTCCGGACGTCGCGCGTTCGCGGCCCGATCCCTGCCCTCCTCCGCACCCCGGGAACACAATGAATCGCCTCGACCTTACCCGGCATGGGATTGATTCGGCCGCCGCTTTGCGTAATGCCACACCGACGGAACTCTACGAATCCGCGCTCACGCATGAGACCGGTACGGCGGTCGCCGACAGCGGCGCACTGATCGCCTTTTCCGGCGAACGCACCGGGCGCAGCCCGCTCGACAAACGCATCGTCGACCGCCCGGAGATACACGACGAGGTGTGGTGGGGTGAGGTCAACATCGGACTCCATCCGGATGCCTTCGAGCGCCTGCGCGCGCACGCGGCCGCGCACCTGGACAGCCTCTACCACGTCCACGTGGTCGACGGCTTCGCCGGCTGGGATCCGCGCTACCGCGTCCGTGTCCGCGTCATATGCGAGCGCGCCTACCACGCCCTGTTCATGCGCAACCTGCTGATCCGGCCGACGGACGAGGAACTCGAGGACTTCGGCGAGCCGGACTACGTCATCTACAACGCCGGCGCGATCGCGGCGCCGGACGATGTCCCCGGCGTGACTCCGCCCACGAGCGTGAGCCTATGCCTGGCCTCCGGCGTGATGGTCATCCTCGGTACGGAATATGCTGGCGAGATGAAGAAGGGCGTATTCACGATCATGAACCATCGCATGCCACGTGACGGCGTGCTGCCCATGCACTGCTCGGCGACCGCGGGCCCACAGGGCGACGTGTCGGTGTTCTTCGGCCTCTCTGGCACCGGCAAAACGACGCTGTCCGCCGATCCGAAACGCCAACTCATCGGCGATGACGAACACTGCTGGACCGACGAGGGCATCTTCAACATCGAGGGCGGCTGCTACGCCAAGGCGATCAATCTCTCCGCCGAGGCAGAGCCCGAGATCTACGGTGCCATCCGGCGCGGCGCGGTACTGGAGAACGTGGTCCACGACACCGAGACCGGCGCGGTCGATTTCGACGACGCCTCGATCACGGCAAACACGCGCTGCGCGTATCCGATCGAGCACATCCCGAACGCGCGCGTACCCGGCACCGCCGGCAGCCCCGACAACGTGATCTTCCTGACCTGCGATGCCTTCAGCGTGCTGCCGCCCGTGAGCCGACTGACGCCCGGACAGGCGATGTATCACTTCATCAGCGGCTACACGGCCAAGGTGGCAGGGACCGAGATGGGCGTCACCGAGCCGGAGGCGACCTTCTCCGCGTGTTTCGGCGCCCCGTTCCTGGTGTGGCATCCAGGCGTGTACGCGGATCTGCTCGCCGAGCGTATCCGCCGGCACGGCGCGAGCGTATGGCTGGTGAATACGGGCTGGATCGGCGGGCCGTACGGCGTCGGCCGGCGCATGGCGCTGGGCCATACCCGCGCCATCATCGACGCCATCCATGACGGGTCGCTGGAGGATACGGAGAGCGTCACCGAGCCGGTGTTCGGCCTGGCCGTGCCCCGGAGTTGTCCGGGCGTCCCCGATGAGCTGCTGATGCCGGAGGCGACCTGGTCGGATCCCGCCGCGTATCGCAAAGCCGCCGCGGATCTGGCAGCCCGTTTCCGGGCGAACTTCGATGCCTACCGCAGCGGCGTGGAAGCCGAAGTCGTCGCGGCGGGGCCGCGGGTGGCGTAGGGCCGCACGCTTTCGCCGCAGCCCGCCGATCGCGAGCAAGCTCGCGATGATCAGCGGACTGGGCCGATCATCCGTTCCGGCCCAACACCCCCGCCATCGCCGCGCCCAGGTCGGACGGGCGTTCGCATACGGTGACGCCGCAACCGCGCAGGATCTCGGCCTTCTCCAGGGCGCTCTCGCCGACACCGGATACGATCGCGCCCGCGTGCCCCATGGTGCGGCCCTTTGGCGCGGTCAGGCCGGCGATGAAGGCGACGACCGGCTTGCTCATGTGATCGCGTACGTACTCGCCCGCCTCGGCCTCCTGCGGCCCGCCGATCTCACCGATCATCATCACGGCGTCGGTCTCCGGGTCGTTCTCGAAGCGCTCCAGGATCCGCTGGAACGAGCAGCCGTTGATCGGATCGCCGCCGATGCCCACCGAGGTCGAGATGCCGATATCGCGTTCCTTGAGCTGACTGGCGGCCTCGTAGCCGAGCGTGCCCGAACGCGCCACGACGCCGACCCGGCCGGGCAGGTAGATATGGCCGGGCATGATGCCGAGCATGGACTTGCCGGGACTGATGGTGCCGGCGCAGTTGGGGCCCGTGAGGATCATGCGCCGTTGCTCGGGGAACTGCTTGAGGTAGCGCTTGACGCGCATCATGTCCTGGGCCGGGATGCCGTCGGTGATGGCCACGCAGTAGTGGATGCCGGCATCGGCGGCCTCGCAGATGGAGTCCGCGGCGTAGCCGGGCGGCACGAACACGATGCTCGCGGTCGCCCCGGTCTCGCGGACGGCTTCTTTCATGGTATCGAACACCGGCCGGTCGAGATGCGTCTGCCCGCCCTTGCCGGGGGTGACGCCGCCCACCACCCGGGTGCCGTACTCCATCATTTCCTGTGCGTGGAAGCTGCCGATGCGGCCGGTGAAGCCCTGCACCAGCACCTTCGTGGTTTCGTCGATCAGGATCGCCATGGTCTTCTCGAATTTCCTCGTCAGTCGGTTCAGGCGGCTTCGTTGCGGGCGGCCACGACGCGCTCGGCCGCCTCGGCCAGCGTGTCGGCGGTGACGATCGGGTAGCCGCTGTCCTTCAGGATCTGCTTGCCCTGTTCGACATTGGTCCCGGACAGGCGCACCACCAGCGGCACATTGAGTTCGATCTCGCCCAGTGCCTGGACGATGCCCTCGGCCACCCAGTCGCAGCGGTTGATGCCCGCGTAGATGTTCACCAGCATCGCCTTGACGTTGTCGTCCGACAGGACGAGGCGGAAGGCGTTGGCCACGCGCTCGGGCGAGGCGCCGCCGCCGATGTCGAGGAAGTTCGCCGGCTCGCCGCCGCAGTGCTTGATCATGTCCATGGTCGCCATGGCGAGACCGGCGCCGTTGATCATGCAGCCGATGTCGCCCTGCAGGCCGACGTAGGACAGCCCCTGGTCGGCCGCCTCGGTCTCGCGCGGGTCTTCCTGGCCGCGGTCGCGCAGCTCGGAGATCGCCGGCTGGCGGAACAGGGCGTTGTCGTCGAAGCCGAGCTTGGCGTCGAGGGCCCGCAGCCGGCCGGTGTGGGTGATGACCAGCGGATTGATCTCGACCAGCGTGGCGTCGTGATCGCGCATCACGCGGTAGGCGCCGCGGAAGGTCTTGACGGCATCGGCGAGCTGCGACGCCGGGATCCCGAGCTTGAAGGCGAGTTCGCGCGCCTGGAAGTCGAGCAGGCCGATGGCCGGATCGACGAGCTCGCGCAGGATGGCGTCGGGGTTGTCGCACGCGACGTCCTCGATCTCCATGCCGCCTTCCGTGGAGGCGACGACGACGATCTGCTCGGAGGCGCGATCGAGCACCATCGCCACGTAGAGTTCCCGCTCGATCCGGGTCGCGGATTCGACATAGACCGCGGTGCAGATCTTGCCCTCCGGACCGGTCTGGCCGGTCACGAGCCGCTTGCCGAGCAACTCATTGGCCGCGTCGCGGACCTCCTGGTCGCTCGTGCAGATCTTCACGCCGCCGGCCTTGCCGCGGGCGCCGGAATGGACCTGCGCCTTGACGACCCAGCGCTCACCGCTGATTTCGTGCTGCAGGTAGGCGGCCTCCTCGGCCGAGTGCGCCACACCGCCATTGGGGATGGGAACGCCGGCCTTCGCCAGCAGCTGTTTCGCCTGGTACTCGTGGATATCCACTTTGGCCCTCGTTTTTCAGTCGGAAGTTGTTATGAACCGGATTTGGTTGTGATCGCTTCGGCGGTCCGGACAACGTTCTCCGCCATGCGCGCCGAGGCGGCATCGATCATGCGGCCCTCGAGCTGGGCCGCACCGCGCCCGGCCCGCTGCGCCTCCTCGAGCGCGTCCAGGATGGCGCGGGCGCGCGCCACCTCGCTGTCCGGCGGCGAGAAGACGTCGTTGGCGAGCTCGATCTGCGAGGGGTGGATGGCCCACTTGCCCTCGATACCGAGCGCGGCGCCGCGCTTGGCGGACGCGACGAAGCCGTCCGGGTCGTTGAAGTCGCCATAGGGGCCGTCGATCGGGCGCAGCCCGTAGGCGCGGCAGGCGACCGTCATGCGCGACAACGCCATATGCCACTGATCACCCGGATAATCCGGTGTCAGACCGCCGATGGAGACAGTCCGCGCGCGGCAGCTGGCGGCGTAATCGGCGACGCCGAAGTGCATCGCCTCCAGCCGCGGGCTCGCCTGGGCGATCGCCTCGACATTGGCCATGCCGAGCGCGGTCTCGATCAAGACCTCGAGGCCGATGCGGTGCTCGATGCCCATGGCCTGCTCGATCTGTGTCACCAGGGCGTCGATCAGGTAGACATCGGACGGCGTACCGACCTTCGGGATCAGGATGGTGTCGAGCCGGTGACCGGCCTGCTCGACGATCTCGACCACGTCGCGGTACATATAGTGCGTGTCGATACCGTTGATCCGGATCGAGGTGGTCTTGCCGTGACCGGCCCAGTCGAGATCGTTCAGGGCCTGGATGATGTTCGCGCGGGCCGCCACCTTGTCGTCCGGTGCGACCGCGTCCTCGAGGTCGAGGAAGAGATAGTCGGCGGCACCGGTCAACGCCTTCTCGAAGAGCTTGACGTTGGAACCCGGGACGGCGAGTTCGCTGCGCTGCAGGCGCGGGCGCGCCGGTGCGTACTGGGTATGGCTCATGGCTGGAAGGATCCCTCCCGGTTGCGACCTGCTGGGTACGGGCCATCGATACGAACGATACGCCACCGTCTCGCCACCGCCGGAGCGGGAGGCGCCAATATCGGTTGCGCACCAGATAAAAAACCGGCTGAGCCGGCCATTACGAGAAAGATTATGAACGTAGCACGCGCTTATGGGCGCGTAAACTTCGGCCGGTTCCGGTGACGCGGGCGGAGAAGATTCGGGCGCGAGAACGACACCGGCGGCCCGTGACAGACCCTCATGATCGGGGGCGAACCGCCGGTAGCGGTCGTGCGCCGGGCGCGTCGCCCGGCGCACGGCGGGCTTACTTGAGGCGCGCGAGGTCTTCCTCGACCGCCGCGAGCGAGGTCTCGAACTCGCCCCGTTCGCGTTCGTTCAGGTCCAGTTCGACGATGTTGTCGAGACCATTGCGATTCAGGATCGAGGGCACGCCCATCGCGCAGTTCGAATGGCCGTACTCGCCGTCGAGGATCGCCACGCAGGGCAGGACCCGGCCGCGGTCGTTGACCACCGACTCGACCATCTCGACCGTCGAGGCGCCCGGCGCCAGATAGGCGCTGGAGTTTTCACGCAGGCCCAGCACCTCGGCGCCACCCTTGCGCGTACGGTCGATGATCTCGTCGATCTTCGCCTGGTCGAGGAAGTTCTCGACCGGGATGCCGTTGACCGTGGTGTAGCGCATCATCGGCACCATCTGGTCACCGTGACCGCCCAGGACCATGGCATCGATATCGGCCATCGAACGCCCGGTCGCCTCGGCCAGGAACCAGGCCATGCGCGAGGAATCGAGCACGCCCGCCTGACCGAACACGCGGTTGCGCGGCCAGCCGGTACGCTGCCAGGCGCGGTAGGTCATGACATCGACCGGGTTCGCGACCACGATCATCATCGCGTCCGGCGCGTGCTCGGCCGCGGCATCGGCGATCTGGTCCATGATGGCGATGTTCTTGTCGAGCAGGTCCGAGCGGCTCATGCCCGGCTTGCGCGGCAGGCCGGCGGTCACGATGATCAGGTCGCTGTCGTTGAGATCGGCGTAGTCCGACGAGCCCCACACGCGCGTATCGGACCCGAACACCGGCGCCGACTCGGCGATATCGAGCGCCGCGCCCTTAGCCGGGCCCTCGGCGATATCGATGACCGCCACCTCGCGGCAGAGGTTCTGCTGCATCAGGTACAGCGCCGCCGACTCACCGACGCGCCCTGCACCACCTACGACCGCAATCTTGTCCATGCTTTGCTCTCCGGTTGGCGGGCGCGGGCGGCTCGACCAGGCATCGCCGCGCCCTGCATCTGAAAATGACCGGCGCTATTGTACGCCTTCGACCGGATGGGCCAAGGCGGCAGCGCCAAGGGCCAAGGGCCAAGGGCCAAGGGCCAAGGGCCAAGGGCCAAGGGCCAAGGATGAGGGTTGTTGATGGCTACGCCAGGTGCAAGCCCGAAACGCCCATGACTTGGCTGCCTGGGCGGCCGTAGATGAGTCCGGGAGCGGCCGGCTGCTAGCATGTGTGTCGACGCAACCGCGCCCGCCACGAACCGGAGAACGACATGACGCAACCGCCGAGCGAGCCCTTTCGTGCATTCCGCCTTCGCGAGGACGGTCAGGGCGGCGAGCTGACCACGTTGTCACTGAACGAGCTCAACGCCGGTGACGTGACCATCCGGGCCGAGTATTCGTCCGTGAATTACAAGGATGCGCTGGCCGGCACCGGGCGCGGGAAGATCGCGCGGCGGCTGCCGCTGGTCGGTGGTATCGACGTCGCCGGCACGGTCGTGGACAGCACTGCCGGCGGGTTCAGCGCGGGCGATCCGGTACTGGTCACCGGCTGCGGCCTGTCGGAGGACCACGACGGCGGCTACGCGGAATACGTACGCGTACCGGCCGATTTCGTGATCCCGCTACCCGGGGGCTTCGATGCCTTCACGGCGATGACGCTGGGCACCGCCGGTTTTACCGCGGCGCTGGCGCTGCAGCGGCTGGAAGAAAACGGGCTGACACCCGATGCCGGCCCGATCGTCGTCACCGGCGCGACCGGCGGTGTCGGCAGCATCGCGATCGATATCCTGGCGGGCCGGGGCTACGAGGTCGTGGCCGTGAGCGGCAAACCCGACGCCGAGGCCTGGTTGAAGGAGCTGGGTGCCACGCGCGTCGTCGACCGCGAGGGGCTTGCGACCAAAGGCCGGCCGCTCGAGAAGGCCGCCTGGGGTGGGGCGATCGACAACGTCGGCGGCGCCATGCTGGGAGAGCTCCTGCGCACGACGGTCCCCTGGGGCGGCATCGCCAGCATCGGCCTGGCCGGCGGGCACGAACTCGATACCACCGTCATGCCGTTCATCCTGCGTGGCGTCAGCCTGCTCGGCATCAGCTCCGCCAACTGCCCGCGCGAGCGGCGCGAGCGCGTGTGGGCGCGGCTGGGCTCGGACTGGAAACCGCGTCACCTGGACGCGATCCGGGCGGGAACCGTCGGTCTCGACGGCCTCGGTGATGTGTTCGAACGCATGTTGGCGGGTGAAACGCGTGGCCGAACGGTGGTGCGGATCGCGGACTGAGTGGGCGCGACAGTCCCGATCATCGCGAGCAAGCCCGCTCCTACACGGAATCCTGACACCTCGTCGTAAACCTCGCTGTAGGAGCGGGCTTGCTCGCGATTTGCCACGTCCGAACCGCCGCGTCAGATCGGCCCCGCAACCGGCAACGGCATCTGCAGGCCGAGCGCCACCAGCGCGGTCACGATTACCGCCTGCAGGATCACGGCGACCACGGCAATGCCGACCGCCGCCACGAATGAGGTACCGAGCACCAGCGCGTACACGGCGCAGGCGACCACCAGCGCAAGCACGAGCCCGATCAGTGCATCGCCGGTAAGCACGAGCGCCAGCTGTGCCACGAGTGTTGCCAGGAACACCGCCGCCAGTGCCGGCAGGAATCCGGGGCGCCGCGCCCCGGCCCACCTGGCGGCGATCATGACCGGTACCACGGTGATCGCGATCAGGACGACGACGAAACCGATTATATACAGCGTTTCCATCGTAATCTCCGTGGCGCCGAACCGGCGGATCACGCAGTCGAGCGAGTGTTTCCACGCGTCGACTCTGGGCTCGGTTCAGCCATCACGCAACAGTTCCTGCCGGCACGCTTGGCGGCGTAGAGTGCCTTGTCCGCACATCGCATCCACTCGTCGGCATCGACCAATCCGTTGTCGAACGGGGCAATCCCGACACTCACGGCAAGGCCGGCGAACCCGCTGTTGCCGGTGCGAATCCCGGTTCGCAGCCTTTTTGCCGCGGCGCGGGCCTTATCCGGACCGATTTCCGGCAGCAGGACGCCGAACTCGTCACCGCCATAACGCGCGACCCGATCCTCGAGCCGGCACTCGCTGCGCAGGACCGTGGCGACGTGACGGATTGCCTCATCGCCCTCGGCGTATCCCCACATTTCGTTGTATTCATTCAAGCGGTCGATATCGATCAACAGCAGCGCCGCGTCGCCGCCGTGTCGCCGCAGCTGAGCGAACGTCGCCGCCACCCAGTCATCCCAGTGGAGCCGGTTGGAAAGCCCGGTGAGCCGGTCCGTGCGGCTGAGCCGTTCGAGTTCACGTCGTTGCATCGCCAGATTACGGGCCAGTTCACGCGCACTGCCGCCCACGATCAGCGGATAGATGATCAGGAAAGGCAGCGTGGCAAGGACCTCCAGCATCGACACCCCGGGCGCGACGACCACACCGACGATCAGCGCGGTCGCCCCGCTACCCGCGAGTATCGCGGCGACCCCGCGCAGACAAAGCCGCCAGCCGCCGACCGCGATATTGTTCATCGACAGCATCGACACCACGATCGCGCTCGGCAGGAGGCTGAACTGCATCAGGACGATCCAGACGCCGCCCATTACGGCGTCCAGCATCAGGTTACGGGTTGCGGCACGCTTCGGATCCGCGCTGCGCAACGTGTGCAGCAAAGCGAGATGGGGCCAGGCGATGGCATAGAACCCGAGCAGGCCCCAGGCGAGCGGGTGCGCACCGCGTTCAATGAATACGCCGGCGACGCAGATCGCGCCGAGCGCCAGCCCGACCACTCGGGGGAGGTAGTTGCGCCGCCCCTGACCAGTGCCCGCGCGACGGCGCCCCGTCACGCCGCCCCCGTTCACGATCGTGGCCCGCTGCTGTGGCAGGCTTCGCGGTCAGCCGGTGTTCCCGGCTGCGAACACGGTGCATTGTCCATGCGCGGCGTTCCTTTTTCCAGCGCAAAACGAGGGTCGCCGTCGCCCCGGGCCGAACCCCGGGATTCATTCGGCTGCGCACAATTTAATATGAGACTATAGACGAGCGACGCCGCGATGCCAATCTTCGCCTGATACCATAGGGGGTCCGCAGCCGCGTGCCCGTCTCCATGGAATTCCATTCAAGTCCACCGTTGACGCTGTATCTGCATCTGCCGTGGTGCGTAAAGAAGTGCCCATACTGCGACTTCAACTCGCACACGGCACCCGCGCAGATCCCGGTCGATGCCTATATCGACGCCCTCGCCACAGACCTCGAGCAGGAACTGCCGGATATCTGGGGGCGCCCGCTGGAGGCCATCTTCATCGGCGGCGGCACGCCGAGCCTGTTCCCGCCCGAGGCGATCGACCGGCTGCTGTCGCGCGTGCGCATGTACCTGAACCCGGCCCCCGACATCGAGGTCACGCTGGAGGCCAATCCGGGGACGGTCGAGGCGGACCGGTTCCGGGGTTTCCGCGAGGCGGGCGTCAATCGGCTCTCGCTCGGCATCCAGAGCTTCGATGACGCATCACTCGCCGCACTCGGGCGCATCCATGACGGTGCCGCCTCGTACGCCGCGGCCGAGACCGCGCTCGCGGCCGGCTTCGAGCGGATCAACCTGGATCTCATGTACGCGCTGCCTGGCCAGACGGTGTCCGGCGCGATGCACGACCTCGATACCGCGCTGGGACTCGGCGTCGGTCATGTCTCCTGGTACCAGCTCACGCTGGAGCCGAACACCATGTTCTGGAGCCGGCCGCCGACGCTGCCGGACGAAGACGCCATCGCCGATATCGAGGACGCGGGGCATGCGCGCTTCGCCGCCGCCGGCTTCTCACGCTACGAGATTTCGGCCTGGGCGCGCGGCCAGGACCGGCGCTGTGAGCACAACCTGAACTACTGGCTGTTCGGCGACTACCTCGGGATCGGCGCCGGCGCACACGGCAAGCGCACGGTACCGGCGCGCGGCGTGATCGAGCGCCCCCACAAGGTCCGCGCTCCCCAGGCCTACCTGGAGCGCGCGCACGGCCCGAACCGGGTAGCGCACACGCGCCGCTTGTCGGCCGCCGACGCCGCGCTCGAATTCATGCTCAACGCGTTGCGCCTGCCGGACGGCTTCGCCGCCGCCGACTTCGATGCGCGCACGGGCGTGCCCCTGCGCTGGCTGGAACGCCCGCTCGCGAGCGCGGAAGACGATGGACTGATCGAGCGCACCGCCGATCGCATCCGGCCGACCGCACGAGGTCTGGCCTTCCACAACGACCTCGTCGCCCGTATCGCGACCGAGACCGAGGCCTGGGGCGCGGGGCGGGAGGCGGCGCTGAATCTGCCGATCGTGACGGAGTAACCGTTTTCGGTTTTTTAGACGTGGGGTTTGGGTTCTCGCGGAGACGCGGAGA
>Ga0207714_1001080_pt1 | contig 18083 bp, 16 predicted proteins | sample PonA232FremontCA_2_FD_187270 | JGI IMG/M metagenome (GOLD analysis project Ga0207714, IMG submission 187270) | Marine sediment microbial community from Fremont, CA, USA - Pond A23 Sediment 2 (SPAdes) | ecosystem: Environmental > Aquatic > Marine > Unclassified | place: USA: Fremont, California...
CCCGCCGGCGGTGGCTCTATACGACAGCGACCCAAACACAGCCCGTGACAGACGCCGACCACCCGGTACTCTACCCGAACGCCGGTGAGGGCGACGGCCCCGACGCCAGCGACGACCCCGACGGCGACGACGCCGCCCCTGTCTCGCGCCGGGGGCTGTTGGGCGCGACGGCCGCGGCCGGCGCCGTCGCGACGGCCGGCTGCGCGTCCGGGGACGACGCCGGGACCCCCGGAGCCGTCGAGGGCGCGCCGACGGTGTTCGTGTTCAACACCGGGGACGGCAGCGTCAGCGTGGTCGACGCCGAAACCGACGAGGTCGTCGGGACGCGGGCCGCCGGCGTGACCTCGTCGTTCCCCTCGAACCAGTTCTCCCCGCGGCTCGTCGACAGCCCCGACGAGCACCTCTGGATCAACGCCGACCGCGGGGTCCGGGCGCTGGCCGCCGGCTCGCTCTCGGAGGCGGCCCGGGTCGAAACCGGCTCGGGCGCCAACTGGCTCGAACGGACGCCCGACGGCGCCCACCTCCTCGTCAGCGCCCGGGAGCCGGCCCACACCCAGTACCGCGTCGACGCCGACCCCGACTCGGAGCGCTTCGGCGAGGTGACCGGCGAGATCGACCGGACGCCCGAGGGTGGCCGCGGGCGAAACGAGGGGCCCGGCCCCTGTGACGTGACGGTCCACCCCGACGGTGAGGTGGCCTACGTCCCCGACCTCTTCGGGGACACGCTGACCGTCATCGACGTCGAGGACTTCGAGATAGCCGGGCAGGTCGAGGTGTCGCCGGCCGGGAGCGGCCCGGCCGCGCCGTGGATGGGGACCGCCGCCTGGGACGGGGAGACGCTGCTCGTCGAGCACGACGAGGGAGCGACCGGCACCGAGAGCATCTGGGACGTCAGCGACCCCCTCGAACCCCGCGAGCGGGTCAGGCTGACCGCCGAGGACGGCCTCGGCGAGCGGCCGCTGACCAGCGAGGTCGGCCCCGACTCCGAGACCGGCTACGTCTTCACGCCCGGGTCGAACGACGTGACCGTCCTCGACCTGGTGGTCGGCGAGGTCCGCGACCGGATCGACCTCGGGGGGTCGGCGTTCGTCGGGACCTGGGGCCCCGACCGCGAGCGCCTGTACGTTCCCGTCCAGACCGAAGACGAAGTGGCGGTCATCGACCACGCGGCCGGCGAGGTAACGGCGCGGCTGGCGGTCGGCCCCCGACCCTACGGAGCAACTGCGGCGACCGTCCGACCCGCCGAGAGCGGGGCGTCGGAGTCGGCGCAGGCTCTGCGGCGGCTGGCCTTCCGTCACGGCGACAGCGGGACGACCTACTGTCTGGGAAACTGCGCCTGCGGCCACCGGCTCTGAGTCGCGGTCGTGGCGGTTCGGGTGCTACCGAGCCTGGCCGCCGCGGGCGACTTATATCGCTGGCGCCCCACCGGCGGGTATGTGCGGCCGTTACAGCCTGTTCGCGCCGCCCGAGGTCGTCGAGGAGCGGTTCGACGCCACCTTCCGCGAGGAATTCCAGCCACGCTACAACGCCGCGCCCCGGCAGTCGCTCCCGGTCATCGGCGACGACCGCGACGGCGAGGTCCGGACCATGGAGTGGGGGCTGGTCCCGCCGTGGGCCGACAGCCGCGACGACGGCGGCTTCATCAACGCCCGCGCGGAGACCGTCGCCGACAAGCCCAGCTTCCGGGACGCCTTCCGCCGGGAGGGACCGGGCGGCCGGTGTCTCGTTCTCGCCGACGGCTTCTACGAGTGGGTCGACGGGGAGGGCGGCAAACAGCCCTACCGGGTGACGCTGGCCGACGAGCGCCCCTTCGCGATGGCGGGTCTGTGGACGCCCTTCGAGCCCGCGACCGAGCAGACCGGCCTGGGCGACTTCGGCGCGGACGCGGGCGGCGACGGACCCAGCGACCCCGGCGGTCCCGACCCCGTGGAGACCTTCACTATCGTCACCACGGAGCCCAACCCGACCGTCGCGGAGTTGCATCACCGAATGGCCGTGGTGCTCCCCGAGGGCCGCGAGCGCGAGTGGCTGCGCGCGCCCGCCGGGGAGGCCGCCGACCTTCTCGAACCCTACGGCGGCGAGATGCGGGCCTATCCCGTTTCGGAGGCCGTCAACGACCCGAGCAACGACACCCCGGCGGTGACGGAGCCGCTGTCGGAGTGAGGGGTCGGTTCCGAACCCCGGGACCGGGTAGACCCGTCAGATGTTGACGACCAGCACCGGGACGGAGCCGTTCTCGACGACGCGCTCGGTCGTGCTCCCCAGCGCCTCGACGCCCTGCCGCCCGGTCCGGCCGTGGGTTCCCATCACGACGAGGTCGATATTGCTGTCCCGGGCGTACTCGACGACGGTCCGGTGGGGGATCCCCTCCTCGCAGACCGTCCTGGCGGTCAGCCCGGCGTCTTCGACAGTGACCTCCACGTCGTCGAGTGCGCGCTCGCCTTCCTCCTGCAGCGACCGCCGCACTTCCCTCTTCGAATCCTCGTCGGCCGCCATGATGTGCCGCTTGTCGACGACGTAGAGCCCGTGGACCGTCGTCCCCTCCTCCGCGATGGCCAGCGCGTGGTCCAGTACCTCGGCGGTGCCGGAGCTCCCGTCGGTCGGAACCAGGATGTCCTCGTACATACCGGGAGCGTGTGAGAGTGACCCAAAGAGTGTACCGGTGGTGGCAGGTGAGGTGGGGAGTCCAGTCGCCGTCACGGGACGGGTGGTCAGTGCGCGCCGCCACCGAGCACGACCGTCCGGAAGACGACGAACGCGCCGACGAGAAAGTAGACGACGATCAGCATCGCCATCACGGTCGTCTCGGAGAGGCGGTTGTTGAGGTAGGCTCCGGCCTGTCCGCCGAACAGACAGCCCGCCGCGACGAAAGAGCCGACCAGGAAGGGGACGGTAAAGCCTTCACCCGTGACCGAGGGGGCGAAGGTGAGCAGGGCGACGTTCGTGAGCAACGCCGCGATGATCGTCAGGTGGAGAACGAGCGCGCTGGTGCCCGTCGAGAGGCGTAGCGGGACCCGCCGCCGGAGCGCGAGCATCGTCTGCGTGAGTTCGCCGATTGCGATACCGACCAGTCCGGCGAGCGTGCCGCCGAGCACCGTGACCAGAAAGTCGGGGGTTTCCAGGTGGAACTCGCTGTTGTCGTCGCCGTCGCCCATCACCGCGTCACCGCTGGGTCGCTCACCGGGGTGGGCGGCCGGCCCGCCCATCGTCTCGCTGGGTGGGGTCTCCTCGGCGCTGTGGGTGTCCGTCATGACCCGGGTCCGCGGCTCGTAGTCCTCGTGGAGGACGGCCAGCAGGGAGAGCTCGGGCTTTTCGGCCACCGTGTCCACGAGCGAGGGGCCGTGCTCGTGGGACTCGTAGAGGACGACGGAGAGAACGACGAGCAACACGCCGAACCCGAGCATGAGGACGGACGAGGGCACGAAGTACGAGCCCACACGGGCGACGATCGCCGTCGGGACCGTGATGAGGAGGAGTTTCGCTGCGATGTTGAAGTCGATCTGGTGGCGGTACCAGTAGGCCAGCACGGAGGAGGAGTAGCCGAACAGCTCGACGAACAGGGCCAAGCCGATGGCGGCGTTGGCCGCCAGGTCCGGAAAGCCCGGAACGAGTACCGGGAACACGAACAGGAAGGCGGGGACGAAGAGGACGGCCGCCTCCATCGCGAAGGTGTTGACGGTCGTCGCAATGAGAAAGCCGAGCAGGACGAGCACCACCAGCCCCACCGCGGGGATGCCGGTCCCGAACATCAGCACCCCTCGTGGCCGCTGGTGAGCGAGCGAACACCGACAGCGCCGGCACAGTCACCCGGGCACACGTCGCCGGCCTCGGGAACAGTGGAAAAAAGCGTTTCCATCCCGAACGGGCTTGCGACCGGCTCACGGGCATGCCCTGGGGGGCGCATGCGGTCGCACTTGCCGGTCCCGCTACCCCCCGGTGAAGCTGGGATGTTTCGAGACGTACCGCGGGAGGTACCGCGAGCGCTGTGGGAGGTCGGCGATGTCATCTCGGACAGTCTCCTCGAGTTCGGCCAGGGTCATCTCGCGCTCCTCGTCGGCGATGCGGACGTTGACGCCCATCCGGTCGCTCTCGATCTCATCGTTGCCGACGACAATGTAGTAGGGAACCCAGTCGGTCTCGGCGCCGGCAATGCGCTTGCCGACGGACTCGTCGCGTTCGTCGATGTCCACCCGAACCTCGGCCTCTTCGAGGTGGTCGGCGAGCTCGTCACAGTACTCGAGATGTTCGCCGGGGTTGACGGGGATGAAGCGAACCTGTGTCGGCGAGAGCCACGTCGGGAGCTGTGGGGTGTCCATGTCTGCAGTGTTCTCCAGCAGGGCGGCCATCACGCGCTCGATGCCGCCGGAGGGGGAGTAGTGGAGGATCGGCGGGTTGTGGGCGCCCTCGCTGTCCATGTACTCGATGTCGAACCGGTCGGCGCTCTCGACGTCGATCTGGACCGTCGGGTTCTCGATGGGCCGGCCCAGGCTGTCGATGGCCGCGAAGTCGATCTTCGCCGACCAGTAGTGGTGCCGTTCGGGGATAATCTCCAGCAGCGCGGGCTTGCCGAGCTCGTCGACGACCTCCTGCACCCAGGCCTCGTTGTCCTCGTAGAACTGCCGGGTCATCCGGATGGCCGGCTCGTAGTTGATATCGAGGTCCTCGGAGGTCTGGAGGGCGAGCTTGGCCTGGGCCATCAGCTCCTCGCGGGCCCCGTCCATGTCCTTCGTGGCGGTGTGCATGTCGGGCATCGTGAAAGCGCGCAGCCGCTTGAGGCCGGCCACCTCCCCCTGCTGTTCGCGCCGGAATGAGTAGGTCGACATCTCGTAGACACGCAGCGGGAGGTCGTTGACCGAGATGTGCATGTCGCGCATGATCGAGAACTGGCCGAAACACGCCGCAAACCGCAGCATCATCCGGCGGTCGCCGGACTCGAAGCGGTACTGTCGCTCCCCGAACTTCCCGGCGTGTTCGTTGATCGACCGGGCGCCGAGGTCGTACATGATCGGGGTCTCGACGGGCATCCCGCCGTAGTCGACGACGAGGTCGTCGACGTAGTCCATCAGGGCGTCCCGGATGAGCTTCCCGCGCGGATAAAAGCGGAGGTTCCCGACGTCGGAGAGTTCGTCGTAGCCCACGAGCTCCTTCCCGCGCATCAGCTCGATGTGCGGCGGCTCCTCGCCGGGGCTGGCCGTGACGTCCTCCACCTCGTCCTCGATGAATGCCCGCATGTCCGGGCTCGCCTCGGCTTTCTCCTCGAGGGCGTCCGCGGCGGTGCCGTCGGGACGCATGACCAGCCAGTCGCTGGGTTCGCGGTCCGGTTCGTCCTCCCCCTCCTCGTCGCGGTGGGCGGCGACGTGTCGGGAGAGCTCCGAGAGCGGGTGGCCCTTGCAGGAGACCTCGAAGGACTTGTACCAGCCGAAGGGCGCCCGGAGAACTTCGTACTCCTCGCTCATCGCCGCCTCCAGATTCTGCATGACGGTCGTGGCCGAGTCGGGGCTCGCCAGGTCGTCGCTGAGGTGGGCGTAAGGGTAGAGGACGACCCGGTCGGTGTTGAGCTGGCCGGTCACGTCGTCGATCTCCGCCAGGGCGTTCTCGACCACCCCATCGAGGTTCTCCTCGTCGTCGGACTCGACGCTGATGAAGACAGTGACACACTCCTCCATCCGTCCCTCCAGCGGGACGCCCTCCCGTTCGGCGAGGTCCTCGGAGACCTCCTCGCGGGCCTCGAACTCCAGATGGTCGGAGTGAATGAACAGCAGTCGCATACCCCACCAAACCCGATGGCCGGTAAAAAGCGTGCCGGATGGGCGGTCTGTCCTCTCCCCAGCGTCGGGGGCACTCTGCCGGCGCCGTGGATGCCGTACTCGAACCGGCCGGCTCAGTCTCTGATGGGACCGTCTTCGCGCGGGCAGGCGTTTCGCCCCGGCTCTGCTCTGCTGCATCGGGGAGCCGTCCGCAGGCGTTCCCGGGTACGACAAACTTACCCGAACATTGGCCGCTCGTAACAATTGGCCCACACCCCGCCCCGTCGAGCATGAGGCTCTTCACCGTCGGCGTTCTCTCGATGCTGGTCGTCGTCGGGATACTGGCCGGCCCACCTGTGGCGTTTGGTGGAGGGCCCGATGTGACTGGTAGCCCGTCAGTGACCGGGACACAGCTGTCGACGGGGGCAGCCGCGGGCACAGACCTCGCTTTGCAGGTGGACGACGCCGAAGAGGAAGAGGAAGAGGAAGAGGAAGACGAAGAGGAAGACGAAGAGGAAGAGGAAGAGGAAGACGAAGAGGAAGACGAAGAGGAAGACGAAGAGGAAGACGAAGAGGAGAACACCGAACAGGGTGAGGATGGTGAAGACGCCGACGAGCCCAGCGACGATACGCCCGGAAAAGATGCCGACCGTAACAAGCCGGGGGACGACCCGGACGTGGGTACCGAGGACACCGGACAGGACAGTCACGGCGAGACCGGCCGGGACCGTCGTGACGAGAGCGATACCGACAGTGGCGGGGACGGGACAGCCGAGACCGACGCTGACCCGGACGGCGATGCTGATGCTCGGGACGACATCGGGGAGGACGAGCAGGATACCCCACATGACGAACAACGGCGCGGTTCAGACGGCAGCCCCCCGAAGGAACCGCCAGCAAGGGAGCCGACGCCGACACAGACCGCGACCCCAGCACCGACGCCGACACCAACGCCAGCACCGGCGCCGACACCAACGCCAGCACCGGCGCCAACGCCGACACCAACGCCAGCACCGGCGCCAACGCCGACACCAACGCCAGCACCGGCGCCGACACCAACGCCAGCACCGGCGCCAACGCCGACACCAACGCCAGCACCGGCGCCGACACCAACGCCAGCACCGGCGCCGACACCAACGCCAGCACCGGCGCCGACACAGACCGCGACCCCAGCACCGACGCCGACTCCAGCGCCGACACCCGGACCGTCGCCGACCCCAGCACCGACGCCACCGGCGGCTCCGGGCTCGGAGGGGACGGCAGCGACAGCTGCGGCGCCGACGCCGGCCGATTCTGCGCCTGAGACCGGGTTCCTGACCCCGACGTCGACGACAGCCGCAACGCCACGGAACGCGTCCGCGGTGTCGGTCGTCGACGTCGGTGGACTGGCCGACTGGGTCCGGTCCGGCCGGACGACGAATGTCATCGCGACGGTGGTCAACCACGGCGACGGACCCAGATTCAAGACGCTTGCTGTGACCGTCGACGGCGTTCGAGTAGCCGAACGGACCGTCACGGTCCAGCCCGGCGAGCGCCGGACCGTCCCACTCGAGTTCGAGGCAAGACCAGGGACCGTCGCAGTCGATGGGACGACAGTCGGTCAGCTCACGGTCAGTGAGAGCTACGAGCAACAGCGGGGGACACCGACCGATGAAGCGGCCGAAGCGGGCTGGGGGTGGACTCTCTCGGCTGGCACGCTCGTGGCCCTCCTGGCGGTGGCTGGCGCTGGTATCCTGTTCGGGCGCTACCGATAGCGAGCGTCGCGTTCGCAGCCTGCCTGCCCACCCCGGGCGCTCCCTTCGTGAGTCTCCCGCAGTCCCGCGCGACCGCGCTTTCCTTCATGGCTGATGGGCTCTCTCCTTCCGTGGCGGCTTACCACTCGCCTGCGCACCGGACGAACGGTTTTGAGGGGAAGCAGCGTAGCACACACATGACAGTCCGAACCGAATCCCGGTTCCCGACAGTCACTGGCGAGACGCTCACCGGCCGGACGCTCGAGCTGCCGGGCGATTTCGGTGCGCCGCTGAACCTCGTGTTCGTCGCCTTCCGCCGGCGCCAGCAGACCGAGGTGGACAGCTGGCTGCCGGCCGCCGCGGCCGTCGAGGCGGAGTTCGAGGGCGTGCGCTACTACGAGCTGCCGGTCATCTCCCGGCTGTACGCCCCGGCCCGGCGGTTCATCGACGGCGGCATGCGCGCCGGGATCGCCGACGCCGATGCCCGCGACCGGACGGTCACCGTCTACACCGACAAGCGCGTCCTCCGCCGCGCGCTCGACATCGACACCGAATCCCGGGTCCACGCCGTCCTCGTCGACCGCGACGGGGCGGTCTACTGGCGCGCGGCCGGCCCGAAGACGGCGGCGGCGGTCGACCGGCTGCGTGAGACCGTCGCGTCGCTGCAGTGAGTGTCACCACAACCCCTTTGCGCACCCCGGGCACACGCTTCGTATGGCACTCCCGACCGGGGCGCTCGTCGTCTTCGCGCTGGTCGGCGTCGCCGTTGTGCTGTTCGTCCTCGAACCGGTCCCGCCGGATATCACCGCGATCGGCGTGCTGGTCTCGCTGGCCGTGCTGGAGCCGCTCACGCAGGTGCCGGCCACCGAGGCCATCGCCGGCTTCGCCAGCCCGGCCGTGGTCACCATCGTCGCGATGTACATCCTCAGCAGCGGGCTCGAACGGACCGGTGTCGTCGACTGGCTCGGCGGCCGGCTCGCCCGCTTCACCCGGGGCAGCGAGCGCCGCCTGCTCGGTGCGACCACCGTCTCGACGGGCGTGTTTGCCGGCCTCGTCAACAACACGCCGGTAGTCGCGGTCTTCGTTCCGATGGTGACGGGGCTGGCCGACGACGTCCACGTCTCCCCCTCGAAGTTCCTGCTGCCGCTCTCCTTCGCTGCGATGCTCGGGGGGACGCTGACGCTCGTGGGCTCGTCGATCAACCTGCTCGCCAGCGACGTGCTCCGCGAGGCTGTCGGCCGCCCGCTCGGTATGTTCGAGATCACCCCCGTCGGCGTGGTCGTACTCGTCGCCGGCCTGGCCTACCTCCTGACGGTCGGCTACCGGCTGACCCCCGCCCGCCGCGCCCCGCGGGCCGACGCGGTCGAGAGCTACGGGCTCGGCCGGCGGCTCGCGCAGGTCCGGGTCCGGGAGGGCTCGCCGCTGGTCGGCTCGACCCCGACGGAACTCTACCTCGACGAGACGCTGGGTTTCGACTTCGACCTCGACGTCCTCCAGGTCGACCGCCGGCGCGAACGTGTCGCCGAGGACAACGAGGAGGGCCTGCGGTCCCGGACGGTCACCGACAGCTACATTGCGGGCAGTGGCCAGCGGGTCGCCGCGGGCGACGTACTCACCGTCCGGGCCAGCCGGCAGGAGGTCAACCGCTTCGCGGAGGCCTACGACCTCCGTCAGCTCCCGCGCGAGCGGGTCGAGAGCGAGGACCTCGAAGGTGCCCACCCCGGGATCCTGACGGAGGTGGTCGTCCCGCCGTCCTCGGGGCTGGTCGGCAGGACGCCGACGGAGGCCCGCCTGGCCGAGCGATTCCGCACCCAGGTGCTCGCGCTCCGGCGCGGCGGGACCGTGACCACCGCCGACCTCGCCGACCGTCCCATCGAGGCCGGCGACACGCTGTTGCTCCGGACGACCGAACCGTCGGTCGATTTCCTCCGCGAGGAAGGGGACGTGATCCCCGTCAGCGACCGCGCCGACACGGCGACCGGCGCCCGCGGAGCGGTCGAGCCTGAGGCGGGTCCCGGCACGGGCCCCGGCGGTGCAGACCGCTCGGGCACGCGAGCGGGCGACGCCACCGGCGACGCGCCCGGCCTGCGTGCGCCGCTGTCGGTGTCTATCCTGCTCGGGGCGGTCCTGCTGGCGGCGGTGACGCCGCTTGCCATCCCGGTGACCGCGCTGGGCGGAGTGGTCGCTATGGTCGCGACCGGCTGTCTGAACGCCAACGAGGCCTACGACGCGGTCAGCTGGAACGTGGTCTTCCTCCTGGCGGGCATCCTCCCGCTGGGGGTTGCGCTCCAGCGCACCGGCGGCGCGGCAGTCCTCGGCGAGGCCATCGGCGGTCTGACCGGGGGGCTTCCGCCAGTGGCGGCGCTGGGGGCCGTCTATCTGCTCGCCGCCGGGGCGGCGTCGGTCGTCACGCCCGTGGCGACGGTCGTGTTGCTCGGGCCGGTCGCGGTCGACACCGCGGCCACCATCGATGCCTCGACCCTGCCGTTCGTACTCTCGGTGCTTTTCGGCGCCAGCGCCGCCTACATCTCCCCGATCGGCTACCAGACCAACCTGATGGTCTACGGCCCCGGCGGCTACCGCTTCACCGACTACACCCGGGTCGGCCTCCCGCTCGTGGCGCTGCTCGCGGTCGTTTCCACGGCCACTATCGCCCTATTGTACGGCGTCTGAACAGTTCCTGGCTCCGAAAACCACCCGCCCGCCGCTCCGTTCCGTCCCGTCCCGTCAGGTCTCTTCCTCTTTCAGCTGCTCGAGCTCGGCGTCGACCTCGGCCTCGTCGACGTCGGGGACCTCGGCGTCGACGTCCTCCGGGTCGACGTCGGCTCCGGCCCCAGCGCCGCTCCCGGCGGGCTCGGTATCTCCGGCGGGTTCTGCTTCGGCCTCGACGTCCTCCTCGTCGTCGGCCATCTCGGCTTTCAGCGTCTCCAGTTCCCGCTCGGCACCGCTCTGCTCCGAGAGTTCTTCGAGTTCGCGGTCGAGCTTGCTCTTCTCGGAGACGCCGTCCTCGAGCGCCCCGGTCTCCCGGAGTTCATCAAGCGCCGCGGCCCGGGCCTCCATCTCCTCGGTGCGCTCTTCGGCGCGCTCGATTGTCCGGGTGACCTCGTCCATCTCGTCGCCGGCGCCGGTGATCGCCTCCGAGACGCGGGCGTTGGCCTCGGCGGCCTCGTAACGGGCCTTCATCGTCTCCTTGCGCGTGCGAAACTCCTCGATGCGCTGCTGGAGCTGCTCTTTTTTCTCGACGAGGTCGTCCTGGTTGCGCTCTAAGTCCCCGATCTGGGCTTCGAGTTGCTCGATCTGGCTCATCTTCTGCTTTTTTTTCTCCAGCGCCCGCCGTGCGAGGTCGTCGCGGTCCTGGCGGACCGCCTCGCGGGCCTGCTCGTTGTGGCGCTCGACGTTGTCCTCCAGCCGGCGCTTCTGGATCTCCAGCCGCTTCTTTTGGGTGGTGAGGTCGGCGATCCCCTGTTTGACGTCCTGGAGCTCGTCGCGAAGCTGTTCGTAGGAGTAGTCGAGCGTCTGGGTCGGGTCCTCCGCCCTGTTGATCAGGCCGTTGAGTTTCGACCTGATGACGTAGGACGCACGCGAGAGTATTCCCATACACCCGTTTGGCGGCGGCGAGACTTAAAATTCCGACACGCGTAGGCCCCCCTATGAACTCCGAGCGGCTGCGGATACAGGGAGCGAGAGAACTGAAGGCGACACTGGACACGCCAGAGGAAGGGGAAACCGACGCCGTCGTCGTCGCGTGCCCGCCACACCCGCAGATGGGCGGAGACCGCCGGGACGGACGGCTGCGGGCGGTCGGGGAGGCGCTCTGCGAGCGCCGCGTTGCCTGCCTGCGGGTCGACTACGGCCCCTACGACGAGGGCCGCGCCGAACGCCGGGACGTCCGCGAGGCACTCTCCTGGGCGCGCGAGGGCTCCGACCGCGCGGGACTGTTCGGCTACAGCTTCGGGGCCGGCGTGGGACTGCTCGCGGCCGCCGAGGAGTGCGAGGCGGGCACGACCCCTGCCGCCGCGTCGGTCCTCGCGCCGCCCGCGTCCTCCGGGGGGGAGTCGACCGCCGACGCCATCGACCGGCTCAGGTCACCGCTGCAGGTCGTCTACGGCGAGCGCGACGGGACTGTCGACTGGGAGCCGGTCGTCGAGCGCGCCCGCGAACGCGACGCGAGCGTGACGGGCGTGCCCGCGGACCACTTCTTCGTGGGACAACAGGACAGGGTGGCCCGGCAGGTCGCGGAGTTTCTGGCCGACGCGCTCGGACCGGAAACACAGTGCTGACCCACCCCGCTATCCGCCCGCGAGCTTGGCGGTCGGTCACAAACGCCGGCGGGTCCGTAACGCATTAGGCGACGCCCGGCACACCGTCAGTATGCCAACGGAGCAGACGGGCTACGACCCGAGTCTGGGCCGGAAGTTCGTTTTCGTCACGGGGGGCGTGATGTCAGGGCTCGGCAAGGGCATCACGGCCGCCAGCACGGGCCGGCTGCTCGCCAACGCCGGCTTCGACGTCACCGCCGTCAAGATCGACCCCTACCTCAACGTGGACGCGGGGACGATGAACCCCTTCCAGCACGGCGAGGTGTACGTCCTCAAGGACGGGGGCGAGGTCGACCTGGACCTGGGCAACTACGAGCGCTTTCTGGACATCGACATGACCTTCGACCACAACGTCACCACCGGGAAGGTCTACCGGGAGGTCATCGAGAAAGAGCGTGCGGGTGACTACCTCGGCCGGACGGTCCAGATCATCCCCCACATCACCGACGACATCAAGCGTCGCATCCGCGAAGCAGCGGAGGGCTCCGATGTCTGCATCGTCGAAGTTGGGGGGACGGTCGGCGACATCGAGGGGATGCCCTACCTCGAGGCCCTGCGCCAGTTCGCCCACGAGGAGGAGGACGACGACATCCTCTTCACCCACGTCACGCTCGTCCCCTACTCGAAAAACGGCGAGCAGAAGACCAAACCCACCCAGCACAGCGTGAAGGAACTGCGCTCGATCGGTCTCCAGCCGGACATTCTCGTCGGCCGGTGTGAGGACCCCCTCGAGGAGGAGACCCGCGAGAAGATCGCCCTGTTCTGTGACGTCCCCACCGGCGCCGTCTTCTCGAACCCCGACGTCGAGGACATCTACCGGGTTCCGCTGGTCGTCGAGGACGAGGGACTGGACGAGTACGTGCTGGACCACCTCGGCCTGGCCGGGGAGGCACTCCCCGAGAGACAGCGCGATACCACCTGGCGGGAGACTGTCACCCGCGAGTCCGAGGGGAAAGTCGAGGTCGCGTTAGTCGGCAAGTACGGCCTGGAGGACGCCTACATCTCGATCCACGAGTCGCTGAAACACGCCGGCCTGGAAAAGCGGGTCGATGTCGACCGCCAGTGGGTCCACTCCGAGGACCTCGTCGACGGCCACGACGGCCAGCTCGCGGGCGTCGACGGCGTCGTCATCCCCGGCGGATTCGGCTCGCGGGGAACCGAGGGGAAGATCGAGGCCATCCGCTACTGCCGGGAACAGGACGTCCCCCTGCTCGGACTCTGTCTTGGCTTTCAACTGTCGGTCGTCGAGTTCGCCCGCAACGTCCTGGGCCTGGAAGGGGCCCACTCCGCGGAACTCGACGAGGACACCCCCCATCCGGTCATCGACCTCCTGCCCGAACAAAAAGAGATGGACGACATGGGCGGGACGATGCGGCTGGGGGCCCACGAGACCGACCTGCACGAGGGGACGCTCGCCCGCGAGCTGTACGGCGCGAGCACCTGCACGGAGCGACACCGCCACCGCTACGAGGTCAACCCCGAGTACATCCCCGACCTGGAGGCGGCGGGGATGGTCTTCTCGGGGACCTCCGGCGAGCGCATGGAGGTGCTGGAACTGCCCGACCACTCCTACTTCCTGGGGACGCAGTTCCACCCCGAGTTCCGCTCGCGGCCGACGCGGGCGAGCCCGCCATTTGTAGGCTTTCTCGATGCTATTGTCACTGCCGAGCAGCCCGCCCGCGTGGGGGGTGACGACTGATGGTCGACGTCGACTCCTTTATTCCTGAAGCGAAAGCCGAGATCGCCGAGGCAGTCGGCGACAGGAACGCGGTCATCGCCCTCTCGGGGGGGGTCGACTCCTCGACGGCCGCCGCGCTGGCCTACGAGGCCGTCGGCGACCAGCTCACGCCCGTCTACGTCGACACCGGACTGATGCGGAAAGGCGAGACCGAGGGGATCCGCGAGACCTTCGCGTACATGGATTCGCTGCGAATCATCGACGCCAAAGACCGCTTTCTGGGGGCGCTGGAGGGGGTCACCGACCCCGAGGAGAAGCGCCACGCCATCGGCGAGCAGTTCATCCGCGAGTTCGAGACCGTCGCCGAGGACGTCGGCGCCGACTACCTCGTCCAGGGGACCATCTACCCCGACCGCATCGAGAGCGAGGGCACCATCAAGAGCCACCACAACGTCGGCGGGCTGCCCGAGGTCGTCGACTTCGAGGGGATCGTCGAGCCGATGCGGGACCTGTACAAGGACGAGGTCCGGGAGGTCGCGCGCGCGCTCGACCTAGAGGAGATCATCTCCGAGCGGATGCCGTTCCCCGGGCCCGGGCTGGCGGTGCGGATCCTCGGCGAAGTGACCGAGGAGAAACTCGCCGTCGCGCGGGAGGCCAACCACGTCGTTGAGGAGGAACTGGCCGACCACGACCCCTGGCAGGCCCTGGCAGCGGTCATCGGGAAGGCGACGGGCGTCAAGGGCGACAACCGGGTCCATGGCTGGGTGGTCGCGGTGCGGTCCGTGGAGTCACGCGACGGGATGACCGCCCGCGCCCAGGAGGTCGACTGGGACACCCTCCAGCGGATCCAGTCGCGGATCACCGGTGAAAACGAGAACGTCTCCCGGGTGCTCTACGACGTGACCCACAAGCCGCCCGCGACCATCGAGTACGAGTGACCGGGCGACGTCGTTCCCGGCGGGGGAGAACGGGACACCTATCCGGACGCACTCCCTCCTGCCGGTCATGAGAGTTATGGTCGCCGGTCCCGACGAACGCGACATCGCGGCCGCCATCGAGGCGGAGGGTCACGAAGTGGCGCGAGTCGACGTAGCCAACCGGCCGGCCCTGGAGGAGGCCGGCGTGCTCGAGGCCGGCGCCTACGTTCTGACCGAGGTCCGGCAGGCGACCTCGATCCCCGTCGCGCTCGACCTCAACGAGGACCTGAAGGTGGTCGTCTACGACACCGAATCGCTTCCCGACTTCGCCCGCGGACAGGCCGACCTCGTCGTCGACCCGGAGCTGCTGGACCCGGACGCGGTCGCCGCCGAGCTTTAGTCGGCCCCCGGCCTACGCGCGCGTTCCGGTCGCGTCGGTACCGCCCCCGCCCTCCTCGGCTCGCCGGGCGGCGTCCGCGACCCGCCCCGAGCCGCGGTCGACGAAGGGGGTACCGTGACCCTGACAGGCCACCGCGAAGTCACCGGCCCGGTCGGCGAAGTCCACGAGGCTCTCGCGTGCACGGTCCCCGTCGTAGTTGAGATACCACGGCGGCAGTTCGTACCGACCGTCGGACTCGACGACGAGGTCACCGAGTAACCCGACGGAGAGGTCCTCGCTGACGAAAGCGGTGTGACCCGGCGTGTGGCCGGGCGTGTGGTAGGCGGTGAAGGAGCCGACGGTGTCGCCGTCCTCGATGGCCTCGACGGGGAGGTCCGGCGTCGATCGCGTCAAGTCAAGCGCCCGCTGGAGCACGCCCTTCCGGTTGCTCCAGGGTGGGCGCTCGTCGCCGCGCAGGTAGGGAGCGTCCGCGCTCCCGACGTAGACGGTGGCGTCGAGTCCGCCGAGGCGCCCGAGGCCGCCGACGTGGTCGATGTCGAAGTGCGTGACGAGGACCCGCTCGATGTCGCCGACGCTGCCGACCTGCGAGATGGCCCGGGCCAGCCGGGAGCTATGCCAGGGCATCCCGGCGTCCACGAGCGTCAGCGCGCCGTCGTCGACCAGGAAGGCGTTGGTCCCCTGCAAGTCGACCCACCAGACATCGTCGGTCAGGGTCGTCACCATACCCGCCGTTAGGCCCGAGCGGGCAAAAGGGGCGGGACCCGGAACAGCGGCGGGTCCGCGGGTTCAGACGTCCCCGGGTGAGCCGCCCTCCGCCGCCTCATCGCCGCCGGTTGCTTCTTCGACGATGGCTTCGGCCTCGGCGAGCACGAGCCCCTCGACGCCGTGGCGCGCGGCGTCGGGGTCGCCGGGCAGACAGAAGACGGGGACGTCCCCCACGAGGCCGGCGGTCACTCGCGCGCGGACGACGGCCGTCCCCTCCCGCTCGTGGGCGAGGACGCGGTAGAGCTCGCCGAAGCCGTCCATGCGTTTGTCCAGCAGCGGCTCGACGGCCTCGGGAGTGACGTCGCCGGGCCTCACGCCGACGCCGCCGAAGGTGATGACCGCGGCCACGTCCGGGCGGTCGACCAGGCCGCCGACGGTCGACTGGACGGCGTCGAGGGAGGCCTCGACGCTTCGGCGGGTGACGACGCGGGCCTCGGTCCCGTCGAGCGCCGGGACCGCGGCGTCCGCGGGGTCGATGTCCCCCGTCGGCGAGCCGACCGTCGCGAGCGCGTACGTCATCTCCTCGGGGACCGGAACGGCGTCGGGAGCCTCCTCGCCGTCCTCGCCTGCTGAATCCGCGGCTGTGGCTGTGTCCGTCTCGCTGTCCGGTGCTGTCTCGCTCTCCGCGTCGGCTGCCCCGGCATCCACCTCGTCCTCGTCGCCGCCTGCCTCCTCGTCCTCGTCGTCCCCGCCGAGGGTGCGGCGCGTGTCGCGGGACTGGAAGTCGACCATAGGGTGGGCTGGGACGCGGAGGTACAAAAGCTCAGTAGTACAGCAGGTCCTCGACCAGCCTGTCGAGGTCGCCGTCGCCGACCCAGTCCGGTTCCCGGGCGTCGGCACGGCCCCACGCAGAGAAGCGGGTGACGATCAGGTAGTGGCGCCGCCGGAACTCGCCGTCGACGCGCTGGGTGACGACGCGGTGCTCGGTAATCCGTTCGGGGCGCCCGGTCGAGGCGTCGAGGACGGCCCGCACCCGCGTGCCCGGGTGGACCGTCTGCGCCTCCATCGGGACGGTCGCAAAGACTGCCTCGGGGTCGTCGACGCCGACGACGACCGCGGAGTCGTTGCGCGAGCGAACCGCCCAGCCGCCGCCCCGCGGCGAGAAGTAGGGGCGGTAGAGGCCGGCCAGACTCCCGTTGGGGCCGACGGTGTTCGTCCGGTTCCAGGAGACACCCGCGGCGCCCGGCGGGAGCGTCACAGACCGGTTCCCGACGGGCTCTTCGGGGAGCAGGCTGGGGTCGGGGCTGAACCGGTAGCCCTGCGCGACGAGGCTGTCGTCGGCGTACTGGACCACCTGGACCGGTCCGTCCACGGACACCTCCGCGCGAAAGCGGTCGGCGAACAGCGAGGCGTCGTCGGGCATCCCCCGCCAGCGCACGAGCGTGGCGACGTACTGGTAGCGGCTGAACTCCCGGACCGTCTCGTAGGTTGCGTAGGGAGTGCGGGTCCCGTTCTCGAGCAGGTACACCCGCGAGACCCGGCGGTGGTCGACCTCGCGGAGCTGGTCGGTCACGTCCTCCATCACGGCCGGTCCGGAACGGTCGGTATCGACCGGATCCCAGGGGACCGAGCGGTGGACGTCGGCGACAAGCACCCAGGGCACTGTCGGCGCGAGGACGAGAACGGCAACGGCGAGTAGGACCGGCCAGTAGCGGCGGAGGAGTCCTCCGGCCGCGCGCAGCGCTCCGAGCGCACCGCTGTCGTTCGCTCCTCCGCCGGTACTGGTATCGTCGTCGCTCATCCGCCACCACCCCGGTAGAGGGTACACAGCGTCGTGGCCGTCCGGGTCGAGGCGACGGTCACGCGGACGCGGTCCCGGTCGGCCTCGACCGGGACGGTGAGGCTGTCGCCGGGTTCGACCGGATACGACCCCCGGGCCGCCCCGGGCGCGACCGCCGAGGCCCACAGGGTCGTCCCCTCCGCGGTCCCGGCGACCGAGAGGTTCAGTGCCCAGTCGGCGGTGACCGCGTGGCCGGCCGCGACCGTGACAGTCACCTCGTCGTCGGTCCAGGTCGCGTCACAGAGCAGCCGCGGCGGTTCCTCGGCCAGCCCGGCGGGAGGGTGCGAGGCGGGGAGGAGTGCCGTACAGCCACTCAGCGCGACGAGCAAAGCGAGCAGGGCGGGCAGGGCACGTCGCCGCATGCCCGGGGGAACGGGGTGGCGGGGCAAATCTCTATCTCCCGGCGCGCGGCGGGGCCGGAGGTGCCGGCACGCCGGCCACACCGGCCCCCGCCCGACGGCCACCGTCAGTGTTTTTCACGGGCCACCCTACCTCCCGCGTATGCAGGCAGTTCAGTTCACCGAGCATGGCGACAGGGACGTTATCGAGTACGGCGAGTTTCCGGACCCCGACATCGACGACGACGAGGTGCTGGTCGACGTGAAGGCCGGCGCCCTGAACCACCTCGACATCTGGACCCGCCGGGGACTGCCGACGATCAACGTCGAGATGCCGCACATCCCCGGCAGCGACGCCGCGGGCGTCGTCCAGGAGGTCGGCGCGGACGTCGGGCGCTTCGAGGAG
>Ga0207714_1001081_pt1 | contig 18080 bp, 20 predicted proteins | sample PonA232FremontCA_2_FD_187270 | JGI IMG/M metagenome (GOLD analysis project Ga0207714, IMG submission 187270) | Marine sediment microbial community from Fremont, CA, USA - Pond A23 Sediment 2 (SPAdes) | ecosystem: Environmental > Aquatic > Marine > Unclassified | place: USA: Fremont, California...
GAACTACCGCGCAGAAGGCCTTCGGGGAGAAAGTTATAGCTTAAAACCCAGATGGTGACGAAGACAACGGCGCAGAACGTCCAGAACGACACTGCGCGTACGAACACGTCGTCGTGGTTCACGTACCGTCCTATTCCGTGGAAGACTCGCATGCTTTTGCTCCCCCTTGTTCTCCAGTCTCTCGGTTTCCTCCTGTGTAACATTCACCGTCAACATTTATCTACTTCGCCTCCGCATGAATCCGACATGGTACGTAATCTATCTGGGAGGTTGGTCACCGGTCTACTCATCGTACTTGTCGGGGTTGTTCTCCTTCTCGGTACCACGGGAGTTACCCCAACCGACTCACTCTGGGACTGGTTCCCTCTCGTCTTCGTCGTCATCGGTGTCTGGGCTTTGGTCACCAGCGGCTTCCGTAACCTGACGGGACCTGTGATGGTGATAGCCGTCGCAGGTACTTTCCTCCTACGTAACCTCGAACTCATCACCCGCGAAGAGTTGGCTACATGGTGGCCCCTATTCATCGTCCTATTCGGCGTTTTAAACATCGTAAACCGCACGCGCCGGAGTAGACGTATCGAAGTCGCAGGAGGCGAAGACGAAAAGGAGATAACCGCAGTCTCGGTTTTCAGCGGAGACGAACGCCGTCTCTCCACCGACCGGTTTACGGGCGCGGAACTCGTCGCCGTCTTCGGTGACGTGCGTCTTGACCTACGCGACGTTTCGGTTCCCGCGCCTCCTGCTGTCGTCGAGGCTGTCTGCGTATTCGGCGGCATAGAGATACGTGTCCCCGAGGACTGGGACGTGCGCCGTGACGTTCTCGTCGTCTTCGGCGACGTTTCCGACAAAAGACCTCTAAGCAAAAAAGAGTCGGAAGGAGCGGAAACCGAAGATGCGGGGAGCGCGGGCGAAAAAGGCAGAAGACACGAACTCGCCGTCACAGGTCTCGTGCTTTTTGGTGATATCGAGATAAGAGACTGAACGATGAACGCGTTACGCTTTTGGATAGACCGGCATAGGCTGGTGAGCTTTCTCCTCATCACATACGCATTCACGTGGTCCGTACAGGCAGCCATCTTGGCGACAGGAATGGAACCAACATGGACGCTCTCGATTCTAATCGGCTTCGGAGCCTTCGGACCGCCCGTCGGCGCGGGTGTCGTAGTCTGGGCGAGCGGAGGTAGCCTCCGCAAGTGGCTCTCGCAGGTCGTGCGGTGGCGTATAGGCGCGAGATGGTGGGCAGCGGCTATCTTCCTTCCGTTGGTGATCCTTGCCGCCGGTAGCGCGCTTTTCGCCGCTTTTGGCGGACCTATCGACCTCGAATCTTTCCCGTTCGTCGGAATCTACATCTTCGTGATGGCTTGGGGTATCGTCTGGGGCGGCGGTCAGGAGGAACTCGGCTGGCGCGGCTTTATGCTTCCGCTTCTGCAGGAAAAGTACGGCGCGCTCGTTTCGAGCCTCATCGTCGGTGTTGCGTGGGCTGTCTGGCACCTACCTCTCCTCCTAAACGCAAACACGACACACGGCGGATGGTCGCCGTCCCAACAGACAATCTGGGTGGTAACGATACTTACAGGCTCGGTACTCTGGACATGGATGTACAACTCGACGGAAGGAAGCGTCTTAGCCGTCGCCGTCTTTCACGCAGGAATAAACGCGATGGGTGTCTTCCATCCTGCGGACATAGAAGCACTCGCACCCGGCGGTGTACCCGACCCGTGGCTAAACTTCCTCGCCGAGGTCACAGGTGCCGCACCTCTTATTGTGCTCGCCTTGCTTCTCGTTCTTGTCTACGACACAGACAGCCTCTCCGGAAAAGACGCTGTCGGCTTGGAGGTAGTGGGTCTCGGAAAAGAATAGCCTTCAGTCTACTTTGAGATACTCCATCGCTTCTTCGTCGGAGACCTGACCGAACCTCTCGTAGAACTGACCGACCGCGCCGAACATCTCCGGGGTTTCGAGACAGACGATTTCGTTGGCTTCCTTTCTGAGACGCACAACCGACTCGGGTGCCCCTACAGGGACGGCTAAAACGACGTACTCCGCACCCTCAGCACGAACTCGTCTCAGGCATGCTGTCGTCGTCGCACCTGTCGCTACGCCGTCATCGACGACTATCACACGTCTGCCCTGTATCGTTTCACCTATACGACCGCCGCGGTAACGTTCCTCCTTCTTGCGTGCGGTTTCGGCTGCGCGTTCGCGTTCCTCCTGCAGGTATTCATCTGTCACACCGAGTTGGTCGATTAGAATCCGGTTGAGCCATACGCTTCCGTCCGCAGACGCAGCACCGACAGCGAGTTCCTCGTTGTGGGGCGCGCCTATCTTTTTTGCGGCTACGATGTCGAGTGGCAGACCGAGCGCGTCGGCGACCTCTCTGCCGACGGGGAGGCCTCCACGTGGTACTGCGAGAACGATGTCTGCTTCGACACCGCGTTTCTTTAGCTCTTCACCAAGCCGTCTTCCCGCGTCTTTGCGGTCGGCGAACATTATCCTATACCGAAAGCTTCTGTTCCTCTAAGTCCTTTTCGCGTATGACCGCACGTCTTTCTACGTCGAGTTCTCTCAGTCCGTCCTCGACCGTTACCGTGCCGCCGTCGGCGGTATGCGGGAAAACGGCAAGGAGTTTTTCGTCCAAGTAGACCGCGAGACATATCGATGGCGTGACTAAAACCTCGCCGGTTTCGCCGAGAACACGCGACCTGCGCTGACGAACCTCGAAAGGCGGCTCTATTGTGACGTCCTGTCGGTCAGCCCATTCGGAAAAACGTCTGTACGCATCGACCGCCTCCGAGTCGCTTATAACAGGAACCTCGGGAGACCATACCGAAACATCGAGCGAGTCAACCGCTTCACCTTCGTCTAACCTTTTGAGGGTTCCTTCCAACCGACGCGCGAGTCCGTATCCGGAAACCGGAGGCCGGTGATACATTTCGGCGCGTACCGTCCCCTTCGTGTCTTTCTGTTTTTCTGTCATACTTCTCACTCCCCGGAGGTAGAAAGGACTCTGTCCGAATAAATCGGCATCCTCGTTCTCAGAGGATGAGAAAAGAAAGCCGACAGAACGGAAGTTTACTCAGGACTCTCTTCGATGAGAACAACCGCCTCGCCGTCAACAACCGTCTCTTCTTCCTCGTTGAGTATGTCGGTCGATAGCCTGAAGAGGTCGTTTCCTAAGTCCTCAACTATCTCACATCTTGCTGTCAGACGGTCGCCTATCTCGACGGCTTTCAGGAACTTGGTCTCCTGCGAGACGTAGACGACGAGACCAGGGAGGCGTGCGAGTCCGGCACTTATGAGACCGGAGACAAGCGTTCCGTGAACTATCCTGTCCTCGAACCTCGTCTCTTCGGCGTATTCGTCGTCGAGATGGAGAGGGTTCGTGTCGCCGCTTGCCGTCGCGAAGCTTTTCACGTCATCGTCGGTAAGCTTCTTTGCGAACTCCACGGTGTCGCCAACCTCTATCGCTTCCCTTTCCTCAACGGTTCTCTCGACATCCCAGTCGTCCGCATCGGAGTCGGGGGAGGCGTACGTGTCCGATGCTCCGGAGTCCTTGGAGGTTCGGGTTCCGGTTTTCGACGGCGTATCCCTTCCGCTGTTCATCCCCAAAGATGTGAGAGCGGCTCTGTTCGCCATCAGTATGCTGCTGAAAACATGCTCCGACGCACCGAGCCACGTCGAACTTCCGTCCGTTTCGTTTCTTTCGCCTGTCAATGCGCCTCAACTGTTTTAGATAAGTCGTTACTACTGTTAAGACTGTTGTTTCCCCCGAACGAACCGACCGAAAACCATCTATTACCATCAGATGGTAACCAAAGGCAGGTTTATAGATTCATAGGTGGTAGTCTGTACCGGAATGTCAGAGGAAGGTGAAGAGGTGTCTTGGCCTGCGTCTTTGGTTTCGAAACAGATGCAGGCGGGGCAGGAAGCGATGGAGAGACAGATAAGTCTGATGAAGTCGATGAGCGGCTTCCCGACGCCTGAAACGCTCTCGGAGGTTGCCGCGTTCAAGACGCGCGTCCAGAGCGGCGGACGGATAAGCCTGCCCGAAGCCGAGCGCGAGGCTCTCGGCATAAACGAAGGCGACGTAGTACAGACGTTCGTTATACCCATAAAAACCGAAAGAAACAGGAGTGAAAAAGATGGCTGAGATGACCGACAACCTACAGAGAACGTTCGAGATGCAGCGTGAGTTCATAAACCATAACCGGAAGATGATGGAGCAGGGCATGGAGATGCAAAGAAAGACGATAGACGCCCTTGGTGACGCGACAGGTACTGGCGAGTCCGCCCACCACCACGCGACACAGCTAAACAGACAGATGGCGGAAAGTTACTTCGACACCCTCGAACAGTCGCTTGAGGAGTGGCACGCAAGCGTAGAAGACGCAAGGAAAGCCGTCGAAGAGGCGTTCGACGAGGTCGAGGAGATGCAGACGGAGACGTGGGAGAGCTTCCGCGAGGAACTAAAGGACGCGTCCGAGTCGTACGACGAGGTTACACAGAACTTTGTCGAGGCTTTCGAGAGTACAGTAGAGTCGATGATGGACATGCAGCAAGAAGCCGAAGAACGCGTCGTTGACACAGCCGAACAGGTTGAGATGGCGACGGAGTAGTATGACCGACGACGCCCACGGGTTCTTCGCCGACAGCACAGAAGCCGCGCTCGACGCAATAGAACACAACGTCGAACTACACGCCGCGGCTACGGAGTCGCTACTCAAAGCATTCGAGGGCGACGGCGAATCGGAGTACGAGTCCGCTATAAGGGGATACTCCCGGATGTACGAGACGTGGATGAACGCGTCCGCGGATGCACTCGAAAGATACGAGAACGCCTTCGCTGGCGAGGACGTGGGTATCGAGGAGTTCCGGGAGATCTGGCTAGAAGCCGCAAACGAGGCGTTCAAAGATATAATGACGACATCCGCGTTCGCAGCCGCTACGGGCGAGACGGTTGGCGCGGCTCTCGATATAAAGGAAGAGATGGACGAGTCGGCGAACCGGACGCTCGGCGAGATGGGCTTCGCGACGACACGCGATGTTGAGGAGGTCGGAGAACGTCTGGTCGAACTTGAACGCAGACAGCACGGGGTCGAAAAGAAGCTCGACGAACTCCTTCAGAGGGTCTGAGATGAAAAGGGACGCCGACATAGCCGGGACTTTTTTAGAAGGTTTCGGTGCCTTCGCCCGAACACAGAACGACCTATGGGAGTCGATGTTCGATGCCACCGCAAACACGGCGTCGTTACCCGGTGCGGCGGAGAGAATGAGGGAAGCAGAGATCGACCCTACCCCCCACGATGTCGTCTACAAGGAGAACAAGCTCAGACTTCTACATTACAAACCCCTCACAGACGAACAGTACGACGTGCCGGTGCTTATCGTGTACGCGCTCATAAACAAGCCGTACATACTCGACCTCCAGCCCAACAGGAGCGTCGTAAGAAGGCTACTCGAAGACGGCTTCGACGTATACCTCATAGACTGGGGTGAGCCGTCACGTCTCGACGAGTCTTTGGGTGTTGAGGACTACGTAGAGAGGTACATCGACAACTGTGTCGAGGAGGTACGCGAACGTTCGGGCACGGATGTCACGGTACTCGGCTACTGCATGGGGGGTACTATGTCGGCGATGTACGCTGCTCTCTACCCCGAAAAGGTGCACAACTTAGCTCTTATGGCGTCGGGTCTGTGTTTCGACGGCGAAGGCGGTGTGCTCGAACTCTGGGGTGACGGGTCGTACTTCGACCCCGACAAGATATCGGACGCTTTCGGTAACGCACCCGCGGGCTTTCTCAACGCTGGCTTCGACCTGCTCGAACCCGTCGAGAACACCTTCTCGAAGTACGTCCGTCTCTTAGACAACCTTGACGACCCGAACTTCGTCGAGAACTTCGCACGGATGGAGAAATGGCTCGACGACAGCCCCGACGTGCCCGGACGCGCATTCGCGGAGTTCGTCGAGGACATCTATCAGGACAACCTCCTGTACAGGAACGAACTCTACCTCGGCGACAAACACGTCGATGTGAAAGAGATAGATATGCCTGTTCTTCAGATAGTCGCTAAGTACGACCATCTCGTACCGGCGAGTGCGAGCAAGCCGTTCAACGACGTGGTGGCGAGCGATGACACAGAGATAATCGAACAGCCGACGGGACATATCGGTCTTTCTGTGTCTCTTAGTTCGCACGAGCAACTCTGGACCCGGGTCGGTGACTGGCTTGCAGAAAGGTCGGACGCGGAAGAGGTAAAAAACGTAGCCGAACCCGAAGACAAAACAGACGTGGAGACGGTAGACGGAATCGGTCCGACCTACGCAGGTAGGCTACGTGAAGCAGGTATCGAGACCGTAGAAGACCTGCGCGAAGTATCGCCCGAAGAAGTGGCGGAGGCAGCCGGTGTGTCGGAAAAACGCGTCGATGGTTGGCTCGAACAGGTCTAGGCTCAGTAAGCGGGTCTCTGTGACCTGATTATCCTCGCCATCGATTCCTCTTCGTCCGATATCAGCTCTGTCAGATCGTCGAACGTCACTATGCCCGAGAGCTTTCCGTTCGAGTCACATATCGGAAGCCTACGCACGCCCTCTTCTTCCATCATTTCGAGAGCCTCGCTGAGTCCCATGTTTTCCTCCGCTATACACACACTCTCCGACATCACGTCTTCCGCTTTCTTATCGCGTGGGTTTCCTTTCCCTTCGAACGCACGCGTCGCTATGTCGCGGTCTGTCACTATGCCAACAGGCTTCCGGTCGCTGGTTATTACGACGCTACCGACCTTTTCTTTCATCATCATCGACGAAAGCTCCGAAACCGGTGTGTCCCTGTTCGCTGTCACGACTTCGTGTCTTGCTAGGTCTGACATCGGCATATCTTAAACACCGTCTCTAACGACGGACTCCGCATGGTTAAACACGTATGGGGATTGCTACCAGATGAGAACGGATATGCTGTTCACAAACGGCTGACACTCCGGTTTTTAAGCTTATCTTACCGAATACTTTTCATCTCATGAGAAGCCGCCTGCGTTCTTATATCTCGGAAACGCGTACCGTGCAACACATCATGGTTTCCGAAAATCAGAACAAGGGGGATACGCGCCGTCCCGAGGCGTCGAAGGGAACCGACCGGAGCGTCGGGGAGTATGGGGTCTGTCCCGACTGTGGAGAGGACACCCTCAACGGGCAGGGGGTAGAGATATGCGTCGACTGCGGATGGAAAGATGAGAAGATGGCTGTTCCGGACGGCGGGGTTTTGACACGGACGACGGGGGCTGTACCGAAAGACCTCAAAGGCTCTGTCTGTCTCGTCACGGGGTCGTCACGCGGTATCGGACGTGCGGTCGCCGAAAGGCTTGGCTCGGGGGGTGCCCACACAGTCGTCAACTACTGTTCGAGCGCGGAGAAAGCAGAAAAGGTGTGTGACAACATAGAGTCGGAAAGAGGTTCGGGAACGGCTGCAACCGTACGCGCCGACGTAAGCGACAGCGGCGACGTAAAAAGGATGGCGAATGAGGTACGGCGCGAGTACGGAAGCATCGACGTTTTGGTCAACAACGCGGGTATAAACGTTGACGCCAAGTTCGAAAACATGGAGGACGAAGACTGGCGTGACGTTATGTCGGTAAACCTCGACGGCCTTTACCGTGTCACGAAGGAGTTCTACGGCGACCTGAAAGACGCAGACGACGGAAGGCTGGTCAACGTTTCGAGCGTCGTAGGGCGGCGCGGTAACTACGGACAGACCAACTACGCGGCGACCAAAAGCGCGATGTTCGGATTCACGAAGTCGCTCGCACTCGAACTCGCACCGTACGGAACGACGGTCAACTGCGTCGCACCCGGCTTCACGAAGACACGGATGGTTACTGAGCTACCTGAGAACGTAAAAAAGGAAATACTCGAAGACGTACCACTCGACAGGTTCGCCGAACCCGAGGAGGTCGCAGAAGCCGTCGCGTTTCTCGTGAGTCCGCGTGCGTCGTACGTGACGGGCGAGGTTCTCGGTGTAGACGGCGGCATGTCGAGATAGCTCTATTTTCCCAGAACTTGGTAACGTTGGTTCGGTTTTAACTCCGCGGAAGCCGACCTGAAACTATGGAACTGTCAGACTCGACAGCGATAGTCACGGGTGGCTCTCGGGGCATCGGTAGGGCGATAGCCGAAAGGTACGTTGAGGAAGGTGCGACGGTCGTTATTACAGACATAGACGAAACGAGAGGTGGGGACACAGCGGAACAGATAGGATGCGGGTTCGTGCGTTCCGACGTACGCGATTACGATGATATGAAAGAGGTCGTTGACGAGACGGCGGAGAGACACGACGGTCTGGACGTTATCGTGAACAACGCGGGGATAGCCAGCGAGTCGCGGCTTGCCGAGATGGAAATAGAAGAGTGGAGGAAAGTTGTGGAGACAAACCTTGACGGTGTGATGCATGGCTCTAAGGCGGCACTCCCGCATCTTCTGGAGTCCGAGGGATGTATAATCAACATGGGGTCGATATACGGTCTCTTAGGAGGCATGGGTGCGACGGCTTACTCGGCGTCGAAAGGCGGCGTCGTCAACCTGACACAGCAGATTGCGGTCGATTACGCGCCGAAAGGTGTCCGTGTAAACGGCATCTGTCCCGGATTTGTCCGGACGCCTATGACAGAAGACTTACTCGAAACCGAGGACTTCTACGACTACGTCAAGATACATACACCGATGGACAGAGCGGCACAACCCGAAGAGATAGCGGGTGTGGCTGTCTTCCTTGCCTCAGACGACGCTTCGTACATCACAGGCGTCAACATACCCGTAGACGGCGGATGGACATGCTTCTGAACGTGTGACTGTGTAACCTTTCAGCTTATCTTTATCTTCCTAGCCTTAGCCGACTCGACCTTCGGCGCGGTTATCGACAGTACACCGTCTTCCATCTCGGCTTTTACAGAGTCACCGTCCACCTCCTCCGGTAGCGCGATGGTTCTGCTCATTGACCTCCTGCTCCTTTCGTGCCGTATGTAGTTTTCCTCCTCTGTGTCCTCCGACAGACTACGTTCCGCCTCTATCCTGAGCGTGTGGTCGGTCACCTGCACGTTCACATCCTTCTTTGAGAAGCCGGGTACGTCAACGGTGATGTGAAACTCTTTTTCACGTTCGATTATATCGACCGGCATCGTACTTCCGTAAAAAGCCGACACGGGTTCTCCGCGTCGGAATGACTCCGAAGCCTGTTCTATCTGCCTGTTCATCCTGTCGAAGAGCCTCTCTATCTCTTCGAGAGCCGTTGGTTCGTTTTCCATGGTTAGACCAACGTCAAAAACGTTCCACGAGAACAAATAAACACAGGAGCGTTTTCACCGAATGGGAGCAAGGGATTCGTCAGAAGGCTTCGAAGGTAAGGTATCTGCCTTCGTCGTTCTCACCAACACCGAGGCGTACATCGTCACCTATCTCAACCTCCTCACCGTCAGAAACCTGACCTGTGAGACGGACACCTTCGTCGAAACGCGCAACTGCGACAGTGTATGGGGCGTCGTCCGAAAACGCAGGAATCGTGACGTGTATCGGCGTATACGTCTCTACCGTCGCCGTCTCGGAGAGGTCTTTTCTCGAAAGTTCGGAAGAGCCACAGTCGGGACAGATACGTCTCGGTGGAAGAGAAGACGCGCCGCAGCTTTCGCACGAGAGGTAGAACGGTTCGCCATCTTCGACGGCGTCGAGAACTTCGTCGAACCATTCGGGCATCACGAACCACCCCTTGACTGAGCTTCGAGAACGTGTACCGTCGTACTCGCACCGCTTCCGCCGACGTTGTGCGCGACCGCAACTTCGGCGTCTTCGACCTGTGTCGGATGGCTTCCTTCAAGCTGTTTCGTGAGTTCGACAATCTGCGCCGCACCTGTCGCGCCGACGGGATGTCCTTTTGCTATCAGACCGCCCGAGGTGTTCACCGGAATGCTGCCGCCGGGTGCGGTTTCGCCTTCGGCTGTGAACCTCGCTCCTTCGCCTCTTTCACAGAATCTGAGAGACTCGACAGCGAGTGCCTCCGCGATTGTGAAACAGTCGTGTACCTCCGCAACGTCGATGTCGTCGGGTGTCACGTCTGCGTTTTCGTAGGCGCGTTTCGCCGCGCGTTCGGCGGCTGTCGTCCGGCTTAGAGATGCACGGTCCTGAAGGGCGAGCGTGTCCGTAGACGCACCAGAACCGACGACGACGGCGGAGGCTTCTACCCCTTCCTCATCGGCGTACTCAGGAGAAACGAGAACAACAGCACTCGCACCGTCTGTTATAGGACACGAGTCGAGAAGGCTTACAGGCGGCGCAATCGGACGCGCCTCAAGCACTTCTTCGACTGTGACCTCTTCCTGATACTGCGATATTGGGTTTCTGACACCGTTCGCGCGGTTTTTCACCGTAACCTCCGCGAGCTGTTCACGCGTCACGTCGAACTCGTCCATGTAGTCGCGTGCTATAAGACCGAATATACCCGGAAATGTCAGACCGCAAGAGTTCTCGTACTCGTTGTCGGCGGCGTCGGCGAGTGCGTCCGTGAGTCGTTGTATTCCCGTCGCATGCATCATCTCGACACCTGCGACGAGCGCGACATCAGCGACACCCGCTTCGACTGCGGTACACGCGTTCCTGAAAGCCCACCCTGACGAGGCACACGCGATTTCTGTACGAGTTGCGGATACGCCTGCGGTTCCGAGGTAGTCAGCCGCCATCACACCCATATGTCCTTGGTCGTCCGTGAGTTCCCCCATGAAGTTACCGACGCGAAGTTCGTCGATTTCGTCGGGCGACATACCGGCGTCTTCGAGAGCACCGAGACAAGCGTCGGTCAGAAGTTCCCGTGCCGACGACTCCGGATGCTTCCCGAACTTCGTGCTTGACGCTCCGGCTATGCTTACACGCATGGCTGTCAGAACAGACGCGTACCGTATAAACCTATCCGGGGTTACCGTCGAGTGAGAACCGAGCGAAACCTTGACTAACCCAAGTAGCTCGGCACTGTCAGACGTAACATACGGTCTTCTCTGTCGCTTGCGTCAAACGAAACCCGGATATCGACCGCATCATCGACACGGAAGACAGCCGAAACCGACTCGTTACGGAGGGCATACTCCTGTTCGTGTCTTCCTGCCCCCTTTATCCTGAGCGCGTCCTTTATGACGCCGTTCTCGACAAGCTCGTCCACCCTTCTGTAACTCGTCGAAAGCGGAAGGTCACAGTAGTCGGATATCTCCGAGACAGAACGCCTTTCCTGTGCCACGGCAGCGATGATAGCGCGTGACTTCGGGTCGGCGAGTATCTCTAAGAGCTTCTCCGGCGAGTCAGTAGGTGTCATTCGTTACCACTCCCCTGTTCGGTATCCCTACGCGTCAGACCTCTTTTCGAACCGTTCTTTTCCCCAACTTTTCTCATAGACCGCCGCGATGGCGGACTGTCCCGCGTACACATCGACACCCGCCGGTTCGCAAAATTTAGCGAACATGCGGGCGTTGTAGCTCTATCCCCCCTCAGGCTGTACTGGAACATGACTGCTCGTTCAGATTAGAATCCTAAGCAATTATACCTTTGGTTGCACACGGAAAAGATGCTCTAGACGAGTCTGAAGTGGTCGGTCTCCGGCTCTATGAGTTCGCCGCGTCTCCTCAGGGAGTCTATCTCGTCGTGTGCTTTCTCCGGTTCCATCCCGTGTTCCTCCGCGAGTTCGAGTACCTCGTCCATAGGTGCTTTGCCGTCGTCGGACTGTTCGCTTATCGTCTCTATTATCTCCTTTACACCTTTTATACGGTCGCGCTGTGTCTGCGACGTACCCGACTCGATAACGTCGATGTCGAACTCACCTGTCTCGGGGTCACGTCCGACTTGGTCAAGTGATGCCGTCGTCACATCGATTGCGCGGTCGGCGTCGCGCACCTCAACCTTGTCGCTGATACGCATACGCGCGCTCGCCTCGGCGAGACGGACGAGTGCTTCGAGTTTGCGTGCCGTCACTGGGACTGCTTCTCCGTCGCCGCCTTGGGAGCGCAGATCGACGTAGAACTCCTCTATGCGCTTTCTCGCATCGTCCGTCATCGTAGGTCTGCATTCGCGGCGTGCGTAAGCTATGTACTTGCGCAGAAGTTCGGGTTCAATGTCAGGTTCTATATCGTGTGTCTCGTCGCCGGGGTCGTTGCCCGACGCAGCGATTTCGCCGGCGTAGTTGGTCTGTAGGATATGCTGTGCTATGTTCGAGTCCTCCTCCTCGTTTGGGTTGTCGGTGACGGTGAAGATAAGGTCGAAACGGGATATGAGCGCGGGTTCTAAGTCTATCTGCTCGGCGATACCCTCGTACTCGTCGAACCTTCCGTACTTGGGGTTCGCCGCACCTAAGAGCGAGCAACGGGACTTTAACGTCGCGTTTATGCCTGCCTTCGCTATCGAAACCTGCTGCTGTTCGAGTGCCTCGTGGAGGGCGCTGCGATCCTCCGACCGCATCTTATCCACTTCGTCAACGCAGGCAATACCCTTGTCGGCGAGTACAAGCGCGCCCGCTTCGAGCGTCCATTTCCCATCGCCGAAGTCGTCTTGTACAGCAGCGGCGGTGTTGTGCGTCACGATGTCGTTCGCCACGAAGTTGTGTGTGTCTGGAACGGTCAGGTCGAAGACCTCTTTCACGCCGGTGTCTTCTGCGCGGACGATGCGGCTCCATCGGAGTGGAGAACCGGCACAGTTCGGCGCGTCTCGTGTCCCGTCATGTGAGACGGTTGCGACAGAACCTCCGTCGGTCGCGTGCTCCGGAGACGCGACCAAGTCGCCCGTCTCAATAGAACTTATCGACTTCCACAGAACGCCCTCGTCGTCGCACGTGAGAACGGGCGTGTTTACGGACGCCTCTAGAGTATCGCCGCTCTCCGTCTCTATCTCACAGCAGTCGCGTTCGGGCATCCTCCAGACGAGCGATGCCTTGTCTAATCTTATTTGTCCCTCCTCGGTGTCGTATGTGTAGACCGATTCGTCGGCGTCGGCTACGGTTTCGGATTCGACGCTCTCGGGTATCTTCTCTCCCACGATGTCGCGTATCTCCTGCGGACCGTTTTCTGTGCGAACCTGCGTGTCACCAGCGACACATAGACCCGCCGAAGTCGCGCCCTTACCGCTCGTGTAGATGCCACGCGGCGATATCTTCTGCGCGTACTGGAGAAGCTGAGAGTTGTGCGAAACAACTCCCTCGCTCACGTAGCTGTGTGTACCTTCGACTTCAAGATCGTAGACGTGTTCGTACTCAGGCTCGACAGCCTCTATCGACTCTATCCTGTCCCAGCCAACGTCGCTCTTGACGAGGCGACGGACGGCGCGAACATCATCGGCGACGGAAAGAGCGTCGTCGAGACGTTCCAGAACGACTTCCTTCATTCCATCAACCGTACCGCCGTCCGGAACCCCATCCTCGCGCTCGTAGTAGCTGACCGCCGTCTGTGTAACGTCGGTACTTGCGGCGAGCTTCTTTTGCGACAGACCGAGTTCTTCGCGTGCGTGCTTCACATCGCGCCAACCGCCTTCGACGACTGAGCTTCGCAAGCCGCGGATTTCTTCGAGTCTCGCTTCAAACGTCTCCACGACCTCACGCAACGACGACCTGCTCGGGTTGCGGTCGCCGCGCTCGTAGTGCTGGTACGTAGTCCGCGGCACGCCGCAGTCGAACTGTGTAAGCGCGAGCTTTCTTCTGACGTGTTTCAGCGTTCCGCTGACGTTCGGCACAACGTCAGTGTTGGTGTTCTCGGGCACGCCGTCGTAGCTGTGCGCAACTGACGACTTGCGTTCTGTCACGAATCCGACTTCCTCGACGTATTTCACGAAGTCTCCGCCGCTTACCCTCAGGCGATAACTACCGTTCTTTTCGTCACTCACACGCGACGATATACCGACTGAGACGAGGAGCGACTGAACGTCTTCTAAGAGATCGCGGCTGATTGACGCGACGGTTATCTCGCGTTCCTTACGCGACACGGTCGCCTCGCCCTCGAAGTACGTCTTGACGAACGCTCTCCGCACTTCTGCGCTCGCTCGGTGAACAGCGTCAGGGACGCGTTGCTCCGAAGAACCGCGGAGAAGTGCGGGTTCGATTTCGCGCAGGAGGGTGACGAACTCACTTGACGCACATATCACCTCGCGTGCGTCCTTTCCGTCGTGTGATGCGCGCTCCATGTGGTTTAGCCCCAGAGCGTTGAGCGCGCCCTTCACGTCTTCAAGAACCTCGCGGTCGTTGTTGGTCACAGAAACGTATCCGGAGTTTCCGTCGTCGATATCGACGTAACCCTCGGCGATGATATAGCCTACGAGACGCGCTAACCGCGGCGTCCACTCGTCGGGGAGTTGGAGCCTTACTGCGTTGTTCGCTTCCGAGCGACGGTAGCTCACGTCCAAACTATCGTCGCTTTCGGTGTCCAGACGTCGCGGCGCGGCTACGAAGTCGCCTTCGTCGAGGTTCTCAGCGCGCACAGCCTCGAAGCTTCCGTTCGACTGCACGAACAGCGGATGCGTCGGCGTGACTTCAAGTTCGCACCCACTCTCCGTACGGACTCGGTACATACGTTCGGGTGCGTCACGTTTCCAGACCTTGGTCGCTTTCGAGTTCTCTACGGAGCCGTCTTCCATCAGCGACGGAACCTCGAAATCGACTTCGTCGTAGACGCCGTCGTCCACGGGCTTTGGATCATTCAGGTTCTCCTCAACGATATCGCGTATCTCGACGCGAGAACCGTCAGCGAGAGTCACGTTCGTGTCGCCCTTAAGACACTTCGCAGTACCCGGATCCCCGACCAAAAGGATATGCATGTCGCCTCTGATACGTGTGCCGTCCGGCAGACCTTTGGTGACGCCGGAAAAAAGCTGCAGAACCATTGCGAGCTTTTCCTCGTCGTAACCGTATATCGACGGCGCGATGGAGTCGAGTATCTTCTCATACAGGTTCGGCGAAGAAGCTATCTCACGTATCGCTTCTTCGTCTTCTTCTGTAATCTCGAAGTCCTCGAAGTCTTGGTCCTCTATCTCGACGTTGTTACCTTCGATGAATACCTCGAAGGTCGTCGAGCCGTCGTCGGGTATCGCGCGTAAAACACCGGTCGCAGTCACACGGTCGCCGGGCGAGACGACGCCCGTGATGTCGCCCTCGATGTTGACATCTATCTTCTGTGGCGTCTGTCCTCCGCGGAGACCTTCCGGCGACTCCTGAACCCTGAGCTTCTGCGCATCGACGAACTTGCTCTGGTCTTCTAGGAGACGGAAAGGTCCTTGACGTTCGCAACCCCGACACTGATGTGGCTCCGAGAACTCCTGTCCGGTCTGTTTGACATTCGTAAGCGTCTCACAACGCTGGCATTCGAAAGCGGCTTCTAAAACCTTCGGACGTACCTCCGTCGCCTTACGGACGATACCCTCGACGGCTATCATCTTGTTCACGTCGTCCGAACGTATTTCACGTATCCCTGTCTTCTGTGAGAACTCGCTGACACGTACCTCTGTATTTTCGAGCGAGTCGGGAGACGCTATATCAAAGTCCCTGAGTGCCCCGCGGGCACTTTCGAGCATCTCCTCGGGATGTAGTATAAGATCGTCCGCGAACTCGGGGTCGTACTTTTCTACATCGCTGTAATCGATAACGAGCGACGTTTTTTCACCCTGCGCTATCTTGCCTATCTCGTTCTTGTAGTACCGTCTGTAGAACTCCTCCCACCGTTCCTTTATCTCGACGTTCTCGGCAGACATTGAGTATGCGGTGTACGGACGGGGCGGCTAAAAAGCTAGTTGTTACCGCCCTCTTTGTCGCCCTCGTCGGCTTCGAAGTCGCCTTTAGTCTCTTCGGGGTTGAAGTTCTCTTTCGTCTCCTCAGGGTTGAAGTTGTCGTCCATCTCGTCCACAACCTCGTCGGGGTCGCGTATATCCGTGCCAGCCTCGCCTTCCTTTACAGCCTGTGCCTGTTCCTCCATCTTTTCGACATCGAGTTCGGCTTCCTGGTCTATCTGTCCGAGCATCTCCTCTATGTCGTCCAGACCGATGAGTTCGCGTGTCTCGTCGTCGAAGTCGAGCGAATCGAGTTGACCGTCACCGAGCGAAACATCGCTTCCTGTAAGATGTTTGCCGTAACGCGAAACGAGCGACGTGAGTTCCTGCGGAAGCACGAATGTGTTCGACTCTCCCTCGCCGACCCTTTCTAGCGTCTCCATTCCCTTCTCGATTATCGCGCGTTCTCCCATCGACTCCGCCGACTTTGCGCGCAGGACGGTCGAAATCGCGTCACCCTGTGCCTCCAGAATCTGACTCTGCTTCTCACCCTGAGCACGTATGATGTTCGACTGTTTGTCACCCTGTGCCTTCTCGACCGCACTTCTGCGTTCACCCTGCGCCTCAAGAATCATCGCACGTCTGCGACGTTCCGCGCTCGTCTGTTGCTCCATCGCCTGCTGAACGTCCTTGCTCGGGTTGACCTCACGAACCTCGACACTTTCGACACGTATACCCCATGCGTCAGTCGCCTCGTCGAGTTCTTGACGGATGCGGGCGTTTATTTCCTGTCGCTTATTTAGCGTGTCGTCTAACTCCATGTCACCGATGACGCTCCGAAGCGTCGTCTGCGCTAAGTTTGAGACTGCGTTTCTGTAGTTGTCCACTTCCAGAAACGCCTTCTTTGCGTCCATGACCTTCATGTAGACGACTGCGTCGCAGGTAACGGGCGAGTTGTCGCGCGTAATCGCCTCCTGGCGCGGCACATCGACCGTCTGCGTACGCATATCGAAGGCGTACGTGTTGTTGACGAACGGCGGGACGAAGTTTATGCCCGGACTCAAGAGACGGCGGTACTCGCCGAAGACGGTCAAGGCACGGCGTTCGTAAGCCTGTACTATTTCGACCGACTGCCACAGCGCGATTAGCACCAGAACGAGTGCTATCACGACCAAGACGTTCGGTATACCCGGTACTACCTGTAGTGGGAGTCCTATCATCGGGATGTATTGGGAAGGAAACGTTATTTATCTGGTGGTGTTGTCGTCTTCATCGGTTTCACGCGCCGTCTTATCTTCTTCCACGCCCTTCTCGGGCGTCGTTTCAGCCTTGCCACCCTCCGGAACTTCGTCTTCCTGAGAGACCGGCTCTACTTCGAGTATGTTACCACCGCGCGGATTGACGACACGAACCGTCTTACCCTCAGGAATTGTCTCTCCTGTGTACGACCGGGCGAGGTAGAAAGGATCGAAGCCGCCCGACTTTATCTTGACACGTCCGTCGCCAGCGGTCACAGTCTCCTTTACTACGCCTATATCGCCCTTGAGCGAGTCAGCCTCGCTTGTCTGTTCGCCGCGTTCGCCGTAGACATCGATATGTCTGAAGCCCGCGAAAGCTAGGGAACCGTAGACAGCAGTCAACACTGTGAGAGGCAGAAGCGAGTTTATTTCGAGAAGAAGACCCGTCGCACCCGCTGCAAGGAGTCCTGTGCCGACAACCATCAACGCGCCACCAGGCACGAAAGCTTCGCCGAAGAGCACGAAGAAGCCAATCAGAGCGAACCAAAGCGCGAGGTCTACACTGTTTATAGCTTCGTCTATCAGGTTCTCTACCATCGGTGTATCTTTGTACAGGGTTACGAAAAAGCTTGCCCGGATTTTCCTCACGATGGGACGTGTGACCTCTGTCTACGTCGCCTGTCGAAGTTAGATATATCCGGACGCGCCACGAATTCGGCGCATGGGATTCGACTACTCGGAACACGAAGAAGGACGCGGATTCAGCTACTGGGACGCCGACCCTGTACTGCGCGACGAGGTGGCGCGTGTCTACGAAGACGAAGAACACGGTTGGGGTGCGGAACGTCTCGCCGAGTTCGGAAGACTCGTGGGCGAGGAGGTCGCCGACAACTCCGACGCAATCGACGACAACCCGCCCGAACTCCGCACCTACGACAAACACGGCGAGGTCGTAAACGAGGTAGTCTATCCGCCCGAACAGAGCGAAAACGACCGTATCGCCTTCGAAAACGGTGCAGTCGCCGACTCCTTCCGCGCACCACCCGGACGCGACGAACCGATGCCTCTCACACATTCGCTCG
>Ga0207714_1001083_pt1 | contig 18076 bp, 14 predicted proteins | sample PonA232FremontCA_2_FD_187270 | JGI IMG/M metagenome (GOLD analysis project Ga0207714, IMG submission 187270) | Marine sediment microbial community from Fremont, CA, USA - Pond A23 Sediment 2 (SPAdes) | ecosystem: Environmental > Aquatic > Marine > Unclassified | place: USA: Fremont, California...
GGACTATCTGCTCAAGCCCTTCGAGCCCGAGGAGCTGAGCCTGCTTATCGAAAAGATCCTCTCCCACAAGGCGCGCGAGCGGGAAAACATCTATCTTCGGGAGGAACAAAGGGAGCGGAGCCGCTTTGAGAGCCTCTTGGGCCAATCCGAGCCCATGCAGGAAATATTCAACTTCATCGAGGACATCGCCCCTTCGGAATCGACCGTGCTCATAACCGGCGAAACCGGTACCGGCAAGGAGCTTGCCGCCAAGGCGATCCACGCCACGAGCCGCCGCTGCGAAGGCCCCTTCGTGGCGGTCAACTGCGGGTCACTCCCGGAACAGCTCATGGAGAGCGAGCTCTTCGGGTACGAGCAGGGCGCCTTCACCGACGCCAAGCAGAGCAAGAAGGGGCGTCTGGAGCTGGCGAACACGGGGACCCTTTTCCTGGACGAGGTGGGCGAGATCGGCCCCAGAATGCAGATCGACCTTCTCCGGATCCTCGAGGAGCGCTCCTTCACCAGGCTGGGCGGAACACGGCCCATTAAGGCCGACTTCCGGGTCATCGCCGCCTCGAACAGGGATCTGGCCCGCGCCGTCCGGGAGGGCGGCTTCCGGGAGGACCTCTACTACCGCCTCAACGTCATTTCCTTGGAGATGCCCCCCCTCCGCAAGCGCAAGGAGGACATCCCCCTCCTGGCGGAGCACTTTCTCGCCCGCTTCCGGCAGGAAACCAAGAAGGAAATCGAGCACATAAACCGCGAGGCCCTGGACCTGATGATGCTCTACGACTGGCCGGGGAATGTGCGGGAATTGGAGAACGCCATCGAGCGGGCGGTGGTGGTGAGCAAGAGCAAGAATATCCAGCCGGAGGATCTGCCCATATCCAGTGAGCCCGAAATCTGCGGGCAGGGCTCCCTGCAGGAGATGGAAAGGGCGCACATCCAGCACGTGCTCAAACAGAACGACTGGAACATCACCCGGAGCGCTCGCGTCCTGGGAATCGACCGCTCCACCCTGTACAAGAAGCTCAGGCGCTACAATCTGCGCTAGAGAGACACGCCGGTTTTGGGACGGGAAATCATCATCTCCCCCATCGGGGCAATACCCTCCTCGGTGACAGTCCCGGTGCGCAAGGCGATCGCCCGCAACTTCGGCCTGCCCGCCAGAACAGCCCCCTTGCTGCAACACATCGACTTCGCCTACTCCCCCGCCCGGCAACAGTACTACTCCACAGCCGTCCTGGACAGGCTCGCGGAGCTTTCGCCGAGTCCGGGCTGCCGTATTCTGGCTGTCACCTACAGGGACCTCTACATCCCCATTCTGACCCATGTCTACGGCGAGGCCCAGCTCAAGGGGGCCGCGGCGATCATCTCCCTCTACCGTCTCGCCGAATACGGGCCCCATTCCCATGTGGACGAGAACGGACTAACCACACAGCGCAGCATCAAGGAAGCCCTGCACGAGCTGGGGCACACACTGGGGCTCACCCACTGCCGCGATGCGGACTGCCTCATGCACTACTGCCGCAGGATGTCCGACGTGGACCACAAGTCGGAGCGCTTTTGCCGCTATTGCCGTGTTTGGCTGCAGGACGCTCTTGAGGAGGAAAGGCTCGCCTTCAGCTCCCGGTAACCGGCAGGGATACGGAGAAGGTGCTGCCCTGGCCCTTCTGGCTGCGGAGGGAGATGGTGCCGTCCATGTCGTCCAGGATGCCCTTGACGATGGGCAGCCCGAGACCGGTGCCGCTGATGTTCTTCGTCTGCTTGTCCTTGACCCGATAGAAGCGCTCGAAAATCCGGGACTGTTCCTCTTCGCCGATGCCTATTCCGGTGTCCTGAACCTCGACCCGGACCCTGCCCCGCTCCACCGGTCCGATCCGAACCGAGACGCGCCCCCCTTCCGGGGTGTATTTCACAGCGTTGCCCACCAGGTTGCCAAAGACGCTCTCCAGGGCCCTGGGATCGGCCATGACCTCCGGCTCTTCCTCGCCCGCGGACTCCAGAACGAGCTCCTGCCCCTTTTCCCCGGCCCGTTCCCTGACGAATTCCACCTGGGACCGGAGCAGCTCCGGGAGGTTCACCCGCTGAATGTCGTTGAACGCGGACCCCGCCTCCACGCGGGACAGATCCAAAAGATCCTCGATCAGGGAGAGCATCCCCTTGGTCTTTTCCTTGGCCCGGGAAATGATGCGCTGTTCCTTTTCCGGCTGCTCCTGCTCCAGCATATCCTGCAGCACCAGGGCCATCTGCTCGTGGATCGTGGACAACGGAGAGCGCAACTCGTGGGACACCTTGGCCACGAACTCGGACTTCAGGCGGTCCATTACCTTGAGATCGGAGATATCGCCGAAGACGACCACAGCCCCCAAACACTCCCCATCTTCCCCGAGAACCGGATTGGTCCGGACCATGTAGAAGCTGTCCTCACCGAGCTGCAGCTCGTAGGAGCTCCCCTCCTGCCTGTCCGTTTCGGACTGGCTCCGGATCAGCTCGCAGAGCTCGCCGTCCTCCAGACACTCCCCGATCTCGCAGCCGATGTGGCTCTCTTCCCCGGCCAGGATCTGTCTGGCTGTCTGGTTCATCAGGACGATCCTGCCCTGGGTGTTGGTCACGATCACTGCGTGGGGCAGGGACTCCAGGATGGTGCGGATTCTGCTCTTCTCCGTGTTCAGATCGAGAAGGGCACGCTCCCTGTCCTGCTCCAGCCGTGTCCGCTCCTGCTCCAGGCGGATGCTGTTCAGGGCACGCTCCACAACAAGGGCCAGATGGTCCTTGTCAAAGGGTTTGGGAATAAAGTCGAAGGCCCCCTGCTTCATGGCATCGATCGCCGTCTCCAGGGTGGCGTACCCGGTAATGATGATGACCTGGACCCTGTAGCCCGCCTCGCGGATGCGGCGATGGACCTCCATGCCGTCCATCCCGGGCATCTTCAGATCGAGCAGGACCACGGCCACGTCCCGCTCCTCGAGGATGGACAGGGCCTGCTCCCCGTCCGGTGCCTGCAGCACATTACAGTCCAGACGCCGCAGGATCCGCTCCACTGCGACGCGGATGTGCTCCTCGTCGTCAACGACGAGGACATTGAGCCCTTCCTGTCGCTCAGACGCCATGAGCCTGTCCTCCGGATTGGACAAGGGGAAGGTCGATGGAGAAGACCGCACCGCCCTCCTCCTGATTGGCCACGTGCAAGCGGCCCTGATGATTGCGCACGATGCGGTGGGCCACGATCAAACCCAGACCGGTGCCGCCGTCCTTCTGCTGCCCGCTGTTCTGTGTATCCTTGGTACTGAAGAAGGGATTGAAGATATAGGGCAAAACCTCTGGGTCGATGCCCGGACCGGTGTCCGCGATGACGACCCGGATCCAGTCTCCGGGTAGGCTCTGGGAGGCGACGCGCAGGACTCCGCTGCCCTCCATGGCCTCGGCCGCGTTGATGATGATATTCATGAAGACGTGGCTCAGCTGCTGCATATCGCACTCCGGATAGGGCAGGCCCTCCTCGAATTCCTTCCGGATCTCGATGTTGTGGAATATGGCGTGCTTTTCCAGGAGGAAGATTGTCCGGTTCAAGGCCTTGTTGATGTCCTGCGGCTTGGCCTCGTAGGAGGACTGTTTGGCGAACTCCAGAAGCTCCCGGACCGTTTCCCGGCAGCGGTTGGTGTCCTCCAGGATGCGCTGCACGTCCGCGCGCGCCTCGTCGTTCAAATCGTGCTCGTCCAGAATCAGCTGAGCGAAGAGATTGATCCCGGCCAGGGGATTGTTGATCTGGTGCGCCACTCCGGCCGCGAGCTTGCCCAGGGCCGCCATCTTGGAGGACTGATAAAGCTCCAGCCTGGTTTCCTCCAGCTCCTTTTCCATCCTGAGATCCTCGCGCATGTCGTAGAAGTACCCGATAGTGGCCACTTCCTCTCCCTCTTCATAGATGATCGAGGCATTCAAGCTGACCGGGATCTGTTCTCCGTTCCGGGCCCAAAGCTCCACACGGTGTGACTTGAGCTTGCCCCTGCCGCCCTTGTTCTCGCTGCGGAGCATCCGCATCACTTCCCTGGCCTCGTCATTGGGATAAATGTCCCGGATGTCCAGCCTGGCCATGGCCTCTTCCCGGGTATAGCCGAGCACCTCCTTGGCCACATCGTTGAAGATGAGGATATTGCCCCGCATGTCCGCGGCTATGACCGCGTCCACGGAGCTCATGATCAGGTTGTGCAGGAAGGCGTTGGACTGTTCCAGCTTCTTTCGGAGGCGATCCATTTTAGGAGGATCGAAATCCACCTTGGCCACGCAGCCCGGACAGTGCTCGGACTGCAGGAGATAGCAGACCGCGCCCACCTCGAGGCTGGCAGCCTGCACGTTCTCCGCGGGATCGGGGAAGCCCTGCCGCCCTCCTTCCAGGGCTGGGCACTCCGGACAGGGATCTTCCCGGCCGTAGTAGACCGCATAGCAGTGCCTGCCCACCATCTCCCGGCCATGTCTGTGCTTGGCGTACTCGTTTGCCGCCACGATCACCAGGTCCGGCGAAATAACCACAAGCTCCCTTTCCAGGGTCTGCACGGTTTCCAGGAGATAAGTGCGCTCCTCGTCGCTCAACATGGTCGCCCCCTAGCGTCCTGTCCGCAGAACACGCTTAACAGGGCGTTGAAAATCTTCCAATTGCGGCGTTGCTTCAAAAGTTCAAACTCTCACGTAGGCTAACTACGCTTCGACCTTGAACCTTTTTCGCGCCTTGCACTTGAAATTTTTGAACGCCCTGCCTGATAAGGACTTTTTCAACAGGCTGTTAAGGAAGTTCTTCGCGAATACTTTTCCCTTGGGCAACACCGGATCCCTGTTTTTGAACCCCTCGCCAGGGACATTCCCGCCTCCCCCACTGTCCATGGTATATGCGCCTCTTTTCGCGTATCTCAGCTCACGGCGCATAATCCGTTTTCTCAATCGCGAACAGCGTTTTGAAAATGATTTCGTCACCGGCAAGCGTGGAAAGCCGCCGTGAGCTTCGCTGAACCGTTCACAACTAGCCACCGGGATTCCGGGACAGGCTTCTTTATCAACCCCCTCCTCTGCTTTCCCGGCGGACGCACGCCTACTCGCGCCGGTAGCGCCGCACCGCGCCCCCCGGCCTATCGATGAGCTGCATGTTGGTCAGGCTCTCGTTGTGACGGGCCTTGTCGAAGTACGTCTCTCCCGCGTTTCGGCAGCGCTGGCAGGCCCCTCTGGGAATTTCGATCCCCAGACAGTTCTTGCGCCTGGTGGAGGAGGACTCGATGAGCAGGAGCCCCGGACAGTCGTCGCAGTCCAGCAGATGTTCCTTCTGGCGCTCGGTGATGAAGTCGGTATCGTAGAAGACGTCCTTGGAGCGGATGAAGTACCCATCCTCCATGTCCCGGCTGATCCCCGAAGTGGGGGGATTGAAATAGCTCTGACGCGCGCTGGAGCAGATCTGGTGGATGTATTCCCGGGTCTTATTGTCCTGCCGCAACCTTTCCGGATCGAAATCCGGCTCCCGCACGTAGGAGTAGTCCATCCCGGCCATGGCCAGGATGATTCCGGTATTCACGTAGGGCAGGGCCCCGTGGATGGAGTAGCCTCCCTCCAGGACCGCGATGTCCGGGTCGAGCCTCTGGTTCAGCGCGGCGTAGCCCTGGGCGGAAAAGTTCATGTCCGTGAGGGGATCGGAAAAGTGGTTGTCCTGGCCCGCGGAATTGATCACGATCTCCGGCTGGAAGTCCTCCAGGACGGGCAGGACCACCTCGTCCACCGCGTGGAGAAAGCCCTCGTCCGACGTTCTTGGCGGGAGGGGGATATTGATGTTTTTGCCCAGGGCCTTGGGCCCGCCCAGCTCGCTGGCAAACCCCGAGCCGGGGAAAAGGGTGCGGCCGTCCTGGTGCAGGGAGATGTACAGGGTCTCCGGATCGTGCCAGTACACATCCTGGGTCCCGTCCCCGTGATGGCAGTCCGTGTCCACGATGGCCACTCGGCCCACCCCGTAGTGCTCACGGAGGTACTCCACCATAATGGCCTCGATGTTCACGCTGCAGAAGCCGCGCCCCCCGTGCACCGCCTTCATGGCGTGATGTCCCGGGGGACGGACCAGGGCGAAGGCCTTGTCCGCATGCCCCTCCATGAACAGCCTGGCCGCCTTGATCGCTCCGCCGGCGGAAATCAGGTGGGACGGAGTGAGATTGGACTCGGTGTCCGGAAAGCTGAAATGGACCCGTCTCACATCGTCCATCCCCGCCTCGTCCGGCCGGTGTTCATCGATCCCCGGGATGTCGAAGACCCCTTCCTCCTTGAGCTGGTCCATGGTGTAGAGCAAACGCTCCTGGCGCTCGGGGTGAGTCGGGCTGATGGCCCAGTCGAAGGCGGGGAAGAAGACCACGCCTAGCCGGTTGGCAACTCCTTGCATGCGCACTTGACCACTCCTTCGAATTCAGGGGTGATACCCGGTTTGATCTGACACTTGACCCGAATGTCCTGCCCCACGGTATGCATGCCCCGGACCATGTTCATGGCACTCTCCTCCACGACCTCCGCCTCGGAGGGATCCACGGTCCAGTGATAGCTGTCCCTGACGTGGCGGCAGAGATCCTCCGCGAGGTCCTGTTTGGCCTTCTTCAGGCTGTAGTCCCGGGTCACGGTCTCCTGTCGCCCCAACACGGGGACGGTGAGATTGCCCCGAGACGTGTCCGCAAAGAGCTCCGCCTGCAGGGTGGGACGGGCGAGAGCCGCCCCCAGCGCGTTGGCCACTCCCGCGTTTTGGGGCACTATCACGGGCAGACCGAACTCCCGGCTGAGGTAGGGGGCCATGACCCGGGCCGGCCCTCCCATCAGGTAGAGCCTTCTGGGCTCGATCCTTCGGGATTCCAGGAATTCGTGCACGGTATACACCGGCCGCTCGTTGATCCGCTCCAGCATGGCCATGGTCTGTTCCCGCAGCCTGCGGCAGCTGTGGCGGACGACCTGCTGGGCGGCATCCTCCATGGAACACTGCAGCCCGGCCCCCAGATCATGCATCCCCTGAACCGAGGCCTCGCGATCCCCGAAGCACTCCTCGGCAATGCAGTTCAGGGCGTCCACCAGGGTGGCCTGGCCGCCGCCCCGGGCCAGACAGGCCCCGCGTCTCCGGGGGCCGACCAGGAGCCCCTCTCCGTCCAGACCGACTGCCGAATCCCCGCCCAATCCGATGGACTCGGTCTTCATGGCCCGGACCAGCGTGGGCCTGTGCACGAGCTCCACCCGTTCCGCCTCCACGAGGGGATCGCCTCCGGCGAAGACGCCCACGTCGGTGGTGGTCCCGCCCACGTCGAGCATCAAAGCGTCCTCCTCGATGTCGCACAGGGCCATGAGCCCCATGACACTCGCGGCGGGCCCGGAAAAGATGCTCTCCACCGGGGTTCGCCGCGCCTGGGACAGAGGCATGGTCCCTCCGTCCGCCTTGAGGATGTTCAGCTGCGGAAAGAGGTTGTATTCCCGGAGGGAGTCCTCCACGGAGTTGGCGAAGCTGTTGAACAGGGGCCAGACCGCGCTGTTATAGTAGGAAGTGGCGATCCTGCGGGGAAAGTTGAGCTGGCCGGAGATCTGGTGGCCGGCGGTTAGGAAATCGGCCCGTTCGGAAAGGGCGTCGATCATTTGTTCCTCGTGGCCCGGATTGCGCGGAGAAAACTTGTCCACTGCCGCAAAGACCCGCAGGCCTTGATCCAGGAAGCGGCTCGCGCAACGCTCCACCTGATCCAAATCCAGGGGCTGGATCTCTTCCCCGCGGTGGTCCAGGGCGCCGCGAATCACCTCGTAGTGATCCCCGATCCGGAACTGCTCCGGGTCCATCCCCGGGCCGGCGCTCACCATGACCCCCACCGGAGTGAGGTCGTCCTGGACGATGGCGTTGGTGCACAGGGTCGTGCTCAGGTTGAAGCGCTGAACCTCCACATCTCCGGCCGTCTGCCGGATCCTGCCCAGGGCTGTCCGAATGGACTGGAGCAGGTCGTCCTGCCGGGTCTCCACCTTGGCCGAAGCAAGCAGGCCGGAACGGTCCAGAAGGACGGCATCCGTGTGCGTGCCCCCGACATCGATTCCCAGTAGCATATGCCTCTCCGCGGGATGTTTGTCCCGGTGCGCGCCCACGAGCGCGGTCCTGCCGCGGGCGGAATCGAGCCCCGGCCTAAGGAAAATTGCGCCACCCGGGATTTTCTACTACAAAAGGGTTCTCTGAGGGCCGCCCCAGCCGCGGAGCAAAAGGCGGCAGCCTGTTCCGTGCGGCCTATACAGGGGCCAGATCCTGATGAAAGGTAGCGCGCCCGCACTTGTCGCGTCAAGGCAAAAGACACGGACAACAGGACGAACTGCCTCTTGAAAAAAGAGCTATCAGGCAGGGTGTTCAAAAATTCCAAGGGTTCGCGCGACCCGGCACTCACTTTTTTCCCGAAGTTCAACATATTACGAGCAAACATAAAAAAAGTGAGTGCCGGGCAAGGTCGTCGTTCACCCCGTGAAACCTTCTATTGTTTCACTGGAGCGTAGTCGGTCTCCATGAGAGTTTGAATCCGGCACTATTTGTGAAGCCAAGTCAATCAGAGGCCCTTTTGTCACCTCAAATAGGTGCCGGACAACGCAGCAATTGGAAGATTTTCAACATTCTGCCAAGGAGAAGAGACCATGCCACAGGTAGCCGTCTTGATCGGAAGCATTTCGGACAGGGAAACCCTGCAGCCCTGCCTGGACATCCTGGACCAGCTCGGAGTGGACTACCACTTTACGGTCACCTCCGCGCACAGGACTCCGGACCGGACCCGAAACATTGTCCGGGACATGGAGGACAAGGGCTGCCAGGTCTTTATCTGCGCCGCCGGGCTCGCCGCGCATCTGGCCGGTGCGGTCGCCTCCGCCACAACCAGGCCCGTGCTCGGCGTGCCCGTTTCCGCCTCGAGCCTGGGCGGCATGGACGCCCTGCTCTCCACGGTGCAGATGCCCCCGGGCTATCCCGTGGGCACGCTCGGGCTGGACAGGGTCGGCGCGCGGAACGCGGCCTGGCTCGCCGCCCAGATCCTGGCTCTGCAGGACGAAACCATCCGGCAGAACCTGGAGCGATCCAGACAGGAAATGGCGGACAAAGTGGCCCGCGACGCGGAAGGACTCTCCGACTAGTGCCGTGTCTTATAAGTTCTGTTTCAAATAGTGGCAGTTTCTCATGTTGATTTTCTTTTTTTTAAAATTGATCCACTTTTCAACGACACGGAAATTCGAAATTCGAATATCGAAATTCAAAACAAACTCGAATAATGACCAAAATGCCAAAGTCTAAGTCAACTGTTTTGGCAATTGATGAATTCGAACTTGATATTGTTTCGGATTTCGATATTCGGATTTTTTAGAAGCTCTAGAACATGTTTAATTGCCAAATAGAAATAAAAGTTTTGAAACAGAGCACTAGCCCGCTATGGGATCCCAATCTCTTTTCAAGGCTCGCCCCGTTCGGTGCGTCTATCCCGCCGGGCGGAACGAGCCTTCTCCATCTCTGCACGCTGGAGGGCTACTCCCTGCTGTGCCCGAATCCGCCGGAGCCGCGATCCGTCGTGCCGAGCTCCTCCACGGGAAGGATTGCGGCCTGGTAGGCGGGCAGGAACAGGAGCTGCGCGATGTGCTGGCCCCGATACACCGGGCGGGACTGCTGGCTGGTATTTTGCAGGGAAACGATCACTTCTCCGCGATAGTCCGGATCGATCACCCCCACTCCCTGGCTGACCACCAGTCCCTGCTTGGTGCCCAGTCCGCTGCGGGAGAAGACGAATCCCGCTATATTCGGCTCTTCGATCTCCAGAGCCAAACCGGTCCCCACGGCCATCCTTCGTCCGGGGTGAATCCAGACACAATCCCGGTCCAGACAGGCCTTGAGATCGAGCCCGACGGAGGAGTTCGTGGCATATCCCGGCGGCTCCTGCCGCCACAGCGGATCGAGAAACTTGACCTTCACCTGGAGTCCGTTGGACACTTGATCCTCCTTGCGGTTTAATCCGTTGACGAAAAGGCGCACAGGGAGTAAACATCCTTCTTCCTCAAGCGGTGCCCTCGAGCGACCCAGCTTATCGGAAACCGACAACCTCTATTAGATCCGTTCCGCGATAAAGATATGCGTGAACCGACCCAGCGCCGCAAGCAGAGGATATGGTCCGTGATCAACCGCCGGCAGAAGGATCTGACCCTGGTCATGGACAACATTCACGATCCGCACAACGTCTCCGCTGTCATGCGCAGCTGCGACGCCTTCGGCGTAAGCCGGATCCTTTTGTACTACACCCACGAGGAGTTCCCCGTACTGGGACGCAAGAGCTCGGCCTCCGCGATCAAATGGGTGGAGACCTGTGAGCACAGCGACGCGGCCGCCATGTTCCGCCCCCTCCGGGAAGAGGGCTACCAGATCCTGTCCACGGGATTCGGCGAAGGCTCCCTGCCCCTGCCGGAATGGGACCTGACCCGCCCCACGGCCGTGATCTTCAGCAACGAGCACGACGGGATCAGCGAGGAGCTTCTGCCCTGGGTGGACCGGGAAATGTACATCCCCATGCAGGGAATGATCCAGAGCCTCAACGTCTCGGTCGCCGCGGCGGTCACCCTGTACGAGGCCTGGAGACAGCGCCGTGACAGGGGCATGTACCAGCCCCCCTCCATGGACCTGGAAAACCGGGAAGCCATGTTCCGGGACTGGTGCGAGAAATAAACGCAAATGCACGGGGAGGGGCTGTATGACCTCCAACAACACCTTCGGACGTCTCTTTCAGCTCACCACCTACGGCGAATCCCACGGCCCCGGTATCGGGGGTGTCGTGGACGGATGCCCCGCCGGCGTCACCCTGACCGAATCCGTGATACAGGCTGAGCTGGACCAGCGCAAGCCGAGTGCCAACGAGGCGAGCACTCCGCGTGCGGAAACGGATAGGGTCCAGATCCAGTCCGGTGTTTTCGAGGAGCAGACCACCGGGGCCCCTATCGGCTTCAGTATCCCCAATCAGGATTCGCGGCCCCAGGATTACTCCGAGCTGAAGAAGTCCTATCGGCCGGGACACGCGGACTACACCTACGCCGCGAAGTACGGGCTGCGGGATCATCGCGGCGGTGGACGCTCCTCCGCCCGGGAAACCGCCTGCCGCGTCGCTGGCGGGGCCGTGGCCAAACAGTTCCTCGCGGAGAAAGAAATCTCCGCCGTCGCCTACACGCGCAAGCTCGGCGGTATCGAGGCCGAGGTCATCTCCCCTGACCGGGCCGCGGAGCTGCCCTATTTCGCTCCCGACCCATCGGTGGTCCAGCTCTGGGAGAAAAAGCTGAGCGCAACGCGCAAGGCGGGAGACAGTCTCGGAGGCATCGTGGAGATCCAGGTGCGCGGTGTGCCGGCCGGACTGGGGGAACCGGTCTTCGACAAGCTGGACGCGCGCCTTTCCCAGGCCCTTATGAGCGTCGGCGCGGTCAAGGGCGTGGAAGTCGGCGCCGGCTTCGAGGCTGCGGAGCTCACCGGATCCCGGAACAACGACCCCATCCTCAAGAAGGGCTTCTCCCAGAACAATGCCGGCGGAGTCCTGGGCGGAATCTCCAGCGGTCAAACCGTGGTGCTGCGCGCCGCGGTGAAGCCCATCCCCTCTATCAACAAGCCCCAGCGCACCGTGAACAACAGGGGTCAGGAAGTCACGCTCCAGGTGGAGGGCAGACACGACGTAAGCGCCATCCCCCGCATCGTGCCCGTGCTCAAGGCCATGACCCTGCTCACGCTCGCGGATATGTGGTTGCTCCATCAATCCCGGGCCTGAATCGAGTCCGAGGCAAGCCCACTTATTGCTCGCCCCTGCCCTAGCAGCCAATTGAAAAAGTCCTTATCAGGCAGGGCGTTTAAAAATTTCAAGGGTGCGTGCGACCCGGCACTCACTTTTTTCACGAAGTTCAATATTTTACGAGTAAACATAAAATATGTGAGTGCCGGGCAAGCTCGTCGTTTACCCATTGAAACCTTCTTGTGTTTCACTGGGGCGTGGTGAGCCTCCATGAGAGCTTGAATCCGGCACCTATTTGTAAAGCCAGGTCGATCAGATGTCCTTTTGTCACCTCAAATAGGTGCCGGACAACGCAGCAATTGGCAGATTGGGGGCGCCCTCCTTGGGCCAGTTATACGCGTGATCCCGCGGACATCCCCCTGGACCGACTATGACCCGTCAGACCGCCGACGCAACAAAGCCTACCGGAGACGAGGCCTCACCCGGCAAGAAGATCTGGGAGCTGGCCTGGCCCCAGCTCCTGATGATGTTCTTCCATTTCTGGATCGGCTTCTTCGACGTGTACGTCGCCGGACGCATCGGGGAGAACGTTCAGGCCGCTCTGGGCATGATCACCCAGACGCTCCTCTTTTTCCTCATCGTGGCCATGGCCCTGTCCAACGGGGCCGTCTCCACCATCAGCCAGTCCCTGGGTGCGGGCAGGACCTTGCGGGCCAAGCGCTACATCGGCCTGTGCCTCCTGCTCGTGCTCGCAGCGGGCATCCTTCTGCTCGTTGCGGGTTTTTTCCTCAGGGGCCAGCTCCTCGCCCTGCTTCAGGTTCCCGCCCGGATCGAGGACATCACCACGAAATATCTCCTGATCTATCTCCTCGTGACTCCGGTGTACTATCTTTTCATCGTGAGCAACGCCGTCTTTCGGGCCCAGAAGCAGGTCCACATCCCCCTGCTCAGCATGGTGCTCGTCACCGGCCTCAACACCTGGGCCGACTTCGGGCTCTGTTTCGGGGGCTACGGCCTGCCCCGGATCGGGTACATGGGCCTGGCCTGGGCCACCCTGATCTCCGTGTGCGGGGGCTGCCTCTTCAACACCGTGGTACTGGGCTTGCGCGGATGGCTGCGCCTGGCCCACTTTCCTCCTGTCCGCTGGACCAAGCGGGCCCTGCCCTATCTGTGGCGCGTTGCCTGGCCAGCCGGTCTCATGCAGGTTTTGTGGCACACCGGCTACCTGGTCCTCTTCGCCATCACCGCGAGCCTGCCCCGGGAAGAGGTTGTCGCCCTGGCCGCCTTCGCCGCGGGAATACGCATGGAATCGCTCCTTTTCCTGCCGGCCGTGGCCTTCAACATGACCGCCTCCATCCTCGTGGGCCACTACCTGGGGAGCAAGGACTTTTCCGGAGCCCGCAGCATCGGCCTGCGCACCTGGGGCTTCGGCTGTCTCCTCATCTCCCTGCTCGGTGCCCTGCTGTGGCTCTTCGTCCCCGAGCTGGCCCAGCTCTTGAGCGACCGGGCACCAGTCCAGGCGGAAATCGAGAGCTATCTCCGATTCAACATCCTGGCCATCCCCTTTACCGGCACCACCATGATCCTGGGCGGCGTCTTCATCGGCGCTGGAGCCACCCGGTTCAATATGCTCGCCATCGGAGGAACGGTCTGGCTGGTCCGGCTCCCCCTGGCCTATGTCCTGGGCCACTTGGTTCTCGTCTCCGCCACCGGCATCTGGGCCGCCATGCTCATCTCCCAGATAGTGCAGGCCACTTTGATGTTTCTGTTGTTTTCGTATAAGGACTGGTACAGATTTTCCATGCAATCCCGCAAAATCCAGACCCAATCCGCCGGAGCCTGAGATGGAGTCCTCCTTCCATTCCCTTTCCCTGCAGGAACACCCCCAATACAAGGAGTTCCTCGCCCGGACCCCCCAAATCGCCTCCGACTACAGCTTCGGCAACCTTTGGGCCTGGCGGGAGATCTATGGCCTGCAATGGGCCTGCGACGGCGAGCTGGTCTGGATCCGGCAAACCCAGCCCCACCACGTCTATTGGGCCCCTGTGGGTCCGTGGCACCAGGTGGACTGGTCGGGCCGTCTTCGGGAACTGGCGCGCGAAAACCCCTCCCTGACCCGTATTCCCGAGGATCTGGCTACCATCTGGCAAACCGTTCCCGGGGTGAACCTCGAGCCCGATCCGGACCACTGGGACTACATCTACTCCGTGCCCGAGCTCACCCAGCTCAAGGGAAACAAGTTCCACAAGAAAAAGAATCTCCTGCGCCAGTTCCACAGGAACTATCAGTGGGAATATGTCCCCCTCGACCTCTCCCGCATCGAGCAGGCCCTCACCCTGCAGACCGAGTGGTGCCTGTGGCGGGACTGCGAGGACTCGGCGACGCTGGAGATGGAGAATCAGGCCATCCTGGCCACTCTCAGGGACTGGCAGCGCCTGGAGGACGTCTTCGGCGGCGGCCTGATCGTGGACGGGAACATGGCTGCGTACACCATTGCCGATCCCCTGGACGAGGAGACCCTGGTCATCCACTTCGAGAAGGCCTGTCCCACGTTCAAGGGCATCTATCAGGCCATCAACCAGATCTTCCTGGAACGTGAGGGCTTCGCATACACCTTTGTGAACCGGGAGCAGGACCTGGGCGACCCCGGTCTGCGCCAGGCCAAGCAGTCCTACAACCCCGTGAGCTACCTCAAGAAATACAGCGGGAGCCTGACCGGCTAGTCGCCGCCTGAGGACCTGCTGCGCACCCGGATCAGTAATTCGCATTCATTGAGCTGTTTCTCTGGAACAGACCGTCGCAAAAGAACACCAACGAGGAATGCAGCAAGGAGTCGAACACCCTATGAGCCAGCCGTACAGGATCGGCTTTGCCGGAACCGACGCCCGAACCCTCTTGAGCGCCCAGGTGATGTCCACCGCGGCCAGCGACACGGACGATGCCGCCTACCGCGGCGTGGTGATCAGGGGAACCGGCGCCATGCCCGTTCTCGCCGGCCCGGAATGGTTCGACTGGCCCGTTGATTTCCTCGCCACCGAGGAGAACAGCACCGGGGCCTATGCGGATGCCATGATCAAGGGCCTGGAACAGGGGAACCTGGACTATGTCCTTCCCCTGCCCGAAGCGCTGCAGTATGCCGGGATCGTGGACAAGCTCCGGGACGGTGGGTACGGAGACCGCATTGCCGGCCTGGAGAGCGAGGCTGCCTTTATCGAGGGCGACAAGGCGGAGTGCAAGAAGCTCTGCCGCGAAGCCGGAATACCCGTGGCCGACGCCTGGGAGATCGTCGACGCCCGCTCCTTTTCCGAGGTCTTTGCCGTATGCCTGGACTATCTCCACCGCTTCGGTGGGGCGGTCCTCAAATACCCCTACAGCGCGTCCGGCAAGGGCGCCAGGGTCATTCTGGACGCCTGGCAGATCAAGGAGGTCTACGACACCCTTCTCGCCGACTACAAGAAGGACTATCGCAAGATGTTCCAGAACCGGCCCTGGCCGCTCCTGATCGAATCCCGCATGTCCGGAGTGGAGATCAGCTTCACCATCCTTGTTGACGGCGCGGGCCACTTCCGGATCCTGCCCACTTCCCTGGACTATCCGGAACGCTATCCGGGGCCCGCGGCCAAGGACAATCCCGTCACAGGAGGCATGGGCAGCATTTCTCCCCACCCCTTCGAGTCGCGTGAGCTCATGGACATGGTCTCCGAGCGCATCGCCCGGCCCATGGTGGAGACCCTGCGGGACCGCGGGATGCTCCGGCCCTGCGTGCTCTACCCCGGTTGCATGGTCTCCTTCTCGCAGGATCCGGAACACGGTGCCCGCCCGAGGGACCTGCGCGTCTGCGAATTCAACATCCGCCCGGGAGAGCCGGAGTTTCAGGCAGTTGTTCGCAGGATTCGCAACCTCGGCGCTCTGGTTCGGGCCATGTTCGAATCCCGTCTGGATCGCGTGGAGCCCGAGGTCCGCGAGGACCAGATCTCGCTGTGCGCCGCCCTGGTCACCGGCCCCGGCGGCCCGGACGGCCAAAAGGGCTATCCCTGGAGCGTGACCAAATACGAGCCCGTGGAAATCGACCGCAAATACCTCAAGAACAAGAACCTCCAGCTTGTCCCCTCCGGCATGGGCTACTCCCAGGACAAGGGTCTCTATTCCGACGGGACCAGAGTGGCCTACCTCAACGCAAACGGAGCAGTCGGCTCGGGCCAGGAACGCGCCCAGATCGCTGACAAGCTCGCGAACCGCATCCTCGCCGCTTATCGTTCCAACAAGGTAAGGGTTGTGCCCAGGGAAAATCCCGAGGGCAACCGCCTCGACCTGCGGGGGGACATTGGCTCGCACTACGGCGTGGCAGACGCCCTTCTTGCAGCGGCCAGGCAGGGGTGAAGCGCCTTTCCAGCCGATCTTTGTCGCGTCATCTCTTTTGCGGCCATCCAGGAGACAACCAAGCATGAAAATGCGAGCGCGGCGAGTCGCGCCAGACTATTTCTCAATAATTCAGGAAGTTAACAACATTGTCATCCAACCCTCATTCCCGGGTCGACCCGGACACAACGAAACATGAAAATGCGAGGCGAAGGCAGGTGGATGCTGAACCCTGCACCCATTCCCTGAATGGGTGCAGGGCGACCTCGCGATCAATTCACCAACAATTCAGCAAGTTAAACACATCTTCACATAAAAAGACAAAGTTCACTCAACATGCTGGAAATTGTAAGCGCTATCTGGCTCGGACTTGTGGAAGGCGTTACCGAGTTTCTGCCCATTTCCTCCACAGGCCATCTCATTCTCGCGGCGGACTTGATTGGCTTCACCGGTCCCGAGGCCAAGACCTTCGAGGTCGTTGTCCAGTTTGCCGCCATACTCGCCGTGATCCATCTCTACTGGCAGCGCTTTCTCGGCCTGATCCGGCCAGCTCCGGAAACCCGCTTCTCCGGCCTGTACGGCCTGTGGCTCCTGTTCTTGACCACACTTCCAGCCGGTCTTCTCGGACTTTTGGCTTACTCCCCGATCAAGAAGCACCTCTTCGCTCCGGCGCCGGTCACCCTGGCCCTGGGAGTCGGCGCCCTGGGCCTCTTGCTTGTGGAATCCAAGCGACCGCAAGTCAGGGCCCACACCCTTGATGACCTGGGATGGGGTATTGCCCTGGGCGTCGGGCTCTTTCAGTGCCTGGCCCTCTGGCCGGGATTTTCCAGAGCCGCGGCCACCATCATGGGCGCCATGTTTCTGGGAGCCGAACGCAAGCTCGCCGCGGAATACTCCTTTCTCGCCGCCGTGCCCATCATCGCCGCCGCCTCGGGATACGATCTCCTCTCCAGCTGGACCCATCTCACAAGTTCGGATCTTTTGGTCCTGGGCACTGGGTGTCTGGTTTCCTTTGCCTCCGCATGGCTAGTGGTCAAGGGATTTCTCCACCTCTTGGACCATGTTACGCTCAGACCTTTTGCCTACTATCGACTGGGAGTTGTGCTTGTCTATCTCGCGCTCTGGATCTGATTGCCGGCACCGCATGATGCATTTGCCGGTGTCCTCTCCGCCTTGGATCAGGTGGGTTCACAGATTCGGCCCGTCCTTACTCCGAAAGCTTTCCATTGCTTCCGCATACCCCCCTTGTGACCGTCAGGCACATGCTCCAACAAACAGGACACGCAATGCCCGCTTCCTGAAACGGAGCCCCTTGGTGCCCCCCCAGGATTTTCGTGTTCGTAAATGGACAACAATCCCGTCAAACCGGGGTCGTGTGCGGAAATCAATCCCTTGCTTGACACATTGTTTTTTCTTTCACAATCTTTTCATTCCACATAGCCGCTCCTTGCTCACCTCCAAGCTGAGCTTTCCGAAACTGCCGCACCATGTTCTAACAGCAACAACTGCGCACCAAGCAGTCACCATCAATTCCGAGCTCAACACCCGAAGCCTTGGTCTTGACAGGGATCACCGCCCTTGTTAATGAATGCACAAGTTCATTTGGCAGGGCTCGCAAAAACAGTGAGAGTATCCACTTTTATTCCTGCTTGCCTTGACCGAGTGAGAATTGTTCACAAGCGCTTGACGGAAAGCTTTCGTGAGCAGGTAGGGAACGTCAAAAGAAAGGAGACGTGATATGGCCGAAATCGGACACGGCGGAAAGGAAATTCAAGAACGCATCATGAAGCCCGGCGAGGCCAAGGAGGCGATTCAGGGCCTGCCCCAGTATCCCATCCGGAAGCAGCAAGCCAACGAAGTTATCAGCTTGGCCTATGGCTGGTTTTCTCCCCTTGAGGGCTTCATGGGGAAGAAGGACGTCGACTCCGTGGTCAAGAACATGACCCTGAGCGACGGGACCATCTGGCCCATCCCCATCCTCTTCG
>Ga0207714_1001084_pt1 | contig 18063 bp, 18 predicted proteins | sample PonA232FremontCA_2_FD_187270 | JGI IMG/M metagenome (GOLD analysis project Ga0207714, IMG submission 187270) | Marine sediment microbial community from Fremont, CA, USA - Pond A23 Sediment 2 (SPAdes) | ecosystem: Environmental > Aquatic > Marine > Unclassified | place: USA: Fremont, California...
CTTGCTCAAATCTGAAGCTATTAGGAAGCTTAAAGAGATAGATAACGGGATGGTAACTGTCAAAATAGAGGCGGGAAAAGTAGTATCAATCTCGGTGCAGAGAAACGACATGCAGTACAGGGAAGGATGAATGGAGGTAGGTTGCAATGGCTGATTTTGAATATTCTGTAACCAACTTGTTTGAGAGCGTATCTGACACAGATTCGTCTCTTTTAAGGATTAAGACTGGTTCCGCACCCCTAAAAGCCTTAATTTCTGTTTCCTCTGGTGGGCAAGCATTGATAGAGGTTGAAGAGGGAGCCACATTCTCAAGTGATGGCACTGATGTTAGTATATACAAACGTAATGAGAATAATGATATTACCCCATCTATGGATGCTTGGTACAACCCAACAGTTGACACATCAGGTACATCTGTAGCAGATGATTTTATTCCAGGCGGCGGACGGGGCGCTAGTAAGATAGGTGGCAAAGCAATGGGGGACACACTTATTTGGTCGAAAGACACAGAACAGCTTGTAAAGGTCACAAACACGAGTGGTTCAGAGGCAGACATTTTTGTAAAGGTTTTGATGAGTGAGATTAGTTGAGTAAGATAGAAAATCCCGACAGAAGATCAAAGTTTCGTAAAAGACATCCTAACGAGTATAAGAGAGAATACGAGGATGGCGAATAATTTATGCCAATACCTGAGCCAAAAGCGAATGAGGGTAAAAGCGAGTTTATTGAGAGATGCCTTGAATGGATGAACGAAAATAATGAAGGGGAAAATCAGGAAGAACGACAAGGTATCTGTTATTCACAATGGGAAGAAAGGGATGATTCTATGAGCAAAGAACTGAGAGTAGACCAGGCAGAGATCAAAGACTGGCGGTACGACGAGGAAAATGGAGTCCTCACGGCTGACGTATTAATGACGAAAAGCCAGGTTCTCCCCTACAAAGACGACGGCGAGGTGGTGCATGAATTACTACCTCCAGACGAACTAGCTAGGGACTCTTGGCTTGAGTCGATCAAGTCCAAGTCGGTTACTAACTTGCACCCCGAGGAAGAGGTAAATTATCAGAACATAGGTGACCATGCTAAAGGTTCCCTTCACAACGATGTGTGGACAGAAAGGGACGGAGAAACGGTAGAAGTATGGGCGACAGAGACTATTTATGATGAAGACCTTATACGTGATATCAGAGATGGGAAGAAAGAACAGGTATCTATTGGCAGATTTGTCAACGTAGTTGATGAGAGTGGCGAATTTGGAGGTGCTAAGTACGATAAAAAACAAACTGATTTTGAGCTCAACCATCTTGCACATGTACCCCAGGGAAGGGCTGGGCAAGATGTAAAAGTTAGACTGGACGGTGATCTAATTATGGCAGAGGTAGTAGAGGACGCCTCGACACCTAGTTATGATGGTACGGAAAACAAAGATTGGTCAGCCATAAAGAAAACTTTTACCGCTTTCAAGTCGGCACTAGGTCTCCCAGACGAATCGTGGGATGACCTTACTGCTAACCAGAGAGATGAGATACGTGAACACTTCATAGACCAATCGGGCGACAACTTTACTGCGCTGGGCTATCCAGTAGTGGACCCAGCCAGTAATAACCTTAACAGAAACGCTGTTGCCAACGCTAAAGCTAGAGCCTCACAAGAAGGTGCTAGTGACGTACTTAGCATAGCAAATCAGTTGTGGGATGAGCATTTCGCAGAAAACGAGGGCGATAGCAAGCCAGAACAAATTGCAATATCAGACGAGGTGAGAGATATGAAATTAACCATAGGCGACAAAGAATTAGAGTTGGGCGAAGGCCTGGAAGAAGAAGACGTAGAATCATTCCAGGACGAGATTGACGAAAGGCTTCACGATCTCAGAGAGAAGGATGACAGACTTGAAGAGCTAGAAGACGAGACTGACGACAAGGAACAGAAAATTGGCAAGCTCGAAGGCAGGTTAGACAGTCTGGAGGAAAAGATGGAAGAAGATGACGTAGAAGAGAAGATTGACCAGAAACTTGCTCTCGTGGACAAGGTACGAGAAGTTGTACCTGACTACAACTGGAGAGGCAAGTCTATCAAAGAAATTAAGGTTGACCTAACCAGGGCAATTTTTGACGGTGTAGACCTCGAAGGTAGGTCAGATGCTTACATTGACGGTAGGTTTGACGCTGCTATGGAAAAACTGGAAGAAAATGAGGGTAAGTCTATAACGATGAAGCCCGACGGAGATGACAGCGAAACGTCTAAGGTAGACGAGCTGAGAAAAGAACGGATCGAAAAGTTTAGAGGGTAGGTGATTGAATATGAGTATAACTAAGAAAGGAAAATTTGCTGGAAACCCCCAGAAGGCAGAGATGGATACGAGGTTCAAGGCCTCTGAAGACGGCACTGTTACCTTCGGCAAGGGTGTCGAATATACTGACGAGGACGAGGAGCTCAAAGAATATAGTGGGGGTTACTTTGCAGGTTTGGCTCTAGAGGCCAATGAAAAAATAGGTACGGACGACAGCAGGGACTATGATAAACACGACACTATGAAAGTCCTCAAAAAGGGAATTGCTTATGTAGAGCTTCAAGAGGACGTTAGCATACCAGATGACGGTCCTGGAGTCGGTGTAGATAGCTCTAGCTCTAACTTTGGCACGGAGAGCTCCTACGATGCTATTCCTGCGGAGTTTCTTGAAGGTGGAAGCACTGGAGACGAGGTAAGAGTGAGATTTAGCTTACCTGGTAAAGGTTCAACCTCTTAGGATAGGTGATTAATTATGAAACAGACACTAAATGATAGCATGTTGAACGATTCTATGTTACGCCCCGAAGATCTCATTGACCTTGATGAGACTCTTTATGCACCCAAAGAAGATGAGCTTGTAGGGAGGTCTATTCTACCTCTAAAGCAAGATATACCTGCTTGGGTCGAGAGTCATGAGTTCAAGAAATATGAGACTGAGGGAGAAGCTGGGACGGTATATCATATTGGGGACGACCTCAACAACGTCCATGTAGATGATTCCTCCCACTCCATAGATATCTTTGAGATAGCACTTAGCTACAATATTAGTAAGAAGGAACTTCAAGCTGCAAAGGCTACTGGGGTTCCGCTTGAAGATACTATGGTAAGGACGCTCAGGCGCAAAATGGCAGAGAAGGAAAATACAATTATCTTTGAGGGTGACGGCAGCCTTAGTGTGAACGGTCTTTGCGACTTTGGCTCTGAGTATAGTATGGGTGATTGGCAGACTGGCTCCAATGATGCCGATACTATATATGAGGACATTAACGGCATTGCCGTAGAAATGGAGTCCCAGACTGGTACCTGGAACGCCAGGACACTTGTAGTCTCTAAAGCGGCGGCTAAGAAAATGAGGACTAAGTTCTTTAGCTCTGATGCTGGTGGTGCTGGTAGGTCAGCGTGGGATGTTATAGAGAGCTCTGGTATGTTCGAGAATATATATATAACGGACTACTTGACCACTGGCGGTAGCGCAGGTAACGAGATGGAAGTCATGGTACTAGACAATTCTCCAGAAAACATGGCTCTTGTACTTCCACAAGACATGACGAGACTAGACCCCAGAGACGAGGGGCTTTATTACGAAGTTCCTGTCTGGGAACGCTTGGGTCAAGTGCTTGTCAGGTATGACTCTAGTTACAGCGAAGATAGCTACGACTCAATCATGTACGGTAATCCTACACTTAGCTAGGAGTTGAGATAAATGGCTTCAGCAACCGAGTCGGACGTTAGGGCTCAACTCCCTAACGACATAGAGGATCAGCCCAGTTCTGCAGAAATTTCAGATAAACTAGACGATGCTGCTAACAAGGTGGCTAAATACGAAGACTTGACTGATGCTGAAGTCAAGAAGGCTGAAAAATACTGGGCTGCCTACCTCTTATTAAGCTTGAAGTACCAGAAGCCTGTTAGTTCTAGCGAGGCTGGGGTGGATCAAGAATTCGAGCGTGATCCCGCCCAAAGACTTTTGGACAAATTTAACGAAGTTGTTGGTACCCACGTCATGCGAGTGGTCTAGATGAACTTGGAACACACTGTAGATATATATAAACGCACCAAAGAAGATGGCATCGGCTCTGGTGGGGATTACAACTGGGATACTGCTAGAGAAGAGGATGTTCCCGCCAGAGTCGTCAAAAGGGACAACTTACCAGAGGTGCGTGAGCAAATTGGAGGTCAAGTTGACGTACAGTATGAATGGATCTGTTTTGTACCAAAATATAATAACGGGACAGAACGAGGAATAGTCAAGTCGGATAAGGTGGCTTGGGACGAATGGGGCAGTGGAAAAGCAGAAATAACAGGAATCCTCGACAGCAACCTCCATTTCATACTAGCCTTACATCAACCAGAGGAGGTATAGTATGGCTCAACTAGGCTTTATACATACAGCTGGTGCCCTTGCTACCTTACCACAGGGTAAATCACGTGGTCGGGTTAGTCGTGGCAAGAACTACGTATGGGACGATAGAGGCTATAGAGCGTTCGCATATAGTCAGGCCAGAAAAATGGTAAATAATACTGCGGAGAGGGCTGCCGAGATAGCTAAGGACGGTATGAAAGACTTGGGTGGAGCACACGCTCCTCCAGGAGGGTATCCCGCAATCCAATCTGGCAACCTACAGAACGCAATAGACCACGAATTGATGGAAGAAACTAGATATTATATTAAGGCTAGGTTTGGTGTTTTTGGGGACGTTGCCAAAAGGTCGCAGGCAGATTTTGCAGAAGATTACGATGATACCACACCTGTTGGGCAATACGCCTATACACTGGCTGCTGGGCGAGGAGATGGGAAACAGTGGCCTTGGGTACAAAAGACAATTAATGACATAGCTGAAGAGGGCTGGGTAGATGTAGAGGCAGTTGGTGGCAGGATGATAAGTTCAGAAGTTGCCATATCTGAGTCGCTACTGGAAGGTGGCTTTGAACTATGAAGTTCAGACTATCATTAGCGAAGGCAATTATAAACGAACTGCTTGACGACACAGACCTTATGAATCTGGTCAATGGTGTCTACCTAGTAGAGGCAGATGACGATGCTAGTGAGCCCTACTTAGTCTATAAACAGATTACCGATGGCGACAAGAACTACGCCTTCGATAGCAACAGTGCTGTTACATCTAGACCTATGGTACAGATAAACCTATGGGACGGTAGTTCTCCCGCTTCTGGTACTTCAGAAGAAGTTTTAGATGAGTTAGATAGAGTGTTAGATCAAACTAAAATAGAGAGAAACGATTTGGAGTTCACCTGTTTCAATACAGGATCAATGGACAGAGATTTTCAAAATGATTCTGGCTTGTGGCGAAGCTGGATCAGATATAGCTTACAAACAAGAGGTGTTTGATTATGGCTACTCCTACGTCTTTAAGCGGAGAAGGGTATTTTGCTACTGATCAAGATGGAAGTGTTACAGTTGTGGGGCTTATAGAGTCCTTTGACATTTCCAAAAGTATGGACGAACAAGAAATTACCGCCTTTAAAGAGGGTGGTGTAGAAGCTCGTGATTATGAACCTGGTCTTTACGACTGGACGGCAGATGTTTCAGGGTTCCTTGACATGTCTGACAGTGAACAGACTGGTATAGAAGATGCACTTGATGCTGGCACTAAAGTCACAGGATACTTTCATGCTAACGAAACTGGCGACTACTATCACGGAGAAATGTTCTTCACTTCTGAGGACATTTCAAGTCCTGTCGATGGTGTTGCTGACGTTTCCTTCAGTGGAAGGGGCAAGGGTAAACTGAGTAGAGTGACTTCCAGTTAGGAGCTGATACTTTGAAGGTCTTATTTGCTACATCTTCACACAGGGATTTACAGAATCCCAAGCATGGTGCTGAAAGGCAGTTATACGGTCAGGCTAGGGCACTTAGTGAGCGGGGGCACGATGTAGAGGTCGATAACATAAATTGGAACGCTCCTGATATCAAAGATTTTGACATCATACAAATGGTCAACTCTAACGGTCCCAATGGATCTCACCAGTCCCTAGCCAACCATGCCATAGATAAGGGGGTGCCAGTTGTGAGTACACCTACATTCTGGCCCCCCAATGATATTATTGACCAGAGTGATGAACAGCAAAAGCAACAAATAGACCTACACATAAAGACTTTGCTTCCTTGGCTGAGTGCCTCCACACACCTTACACCAAATGCAGATGTGGAAGCGGACAAACTCAAGGGCTTCCTAGATACATTTAATTATACTGTCATAAGGAACGCTGTAGACAAGCAAGAGATAGCTGAGGTCCAAAAGAACGAAGTGGGTGCCCCTGACGAGTGGGGAGACTATGTATTGTGTGTAGGTAGAATGGAGCCACGAAAAAATCAGTGGAGACTAATCCATGCAATGCAGGCGTTATGGCAGGATGACGTAGACGCTAAATTGGTGATGATTGGGAAGGCTAATAGAGATTATTTAAGAAAGTTCTCATCCTCTATTGAAAGATACGAGGATCGTGTTGTTATAGATCCACAAATAAAGGACCCAAAGACAGTATTAAATGCTATTAAAAATGCACGTGTGTTAGCAATGCCCTCTCTATTAGAGACACCTGGGCTTGTTGCTCTAGAAGCTGCTGCACTTGGGACCTCACTCGCTATAACGGGGAAAGGAAGCACAAAAGAATATTTCAATGGTTACGCTCATTATTGCGACCCTACTAGAGTAGATTCTATTGGATACGCAGTAAGAGACGCTTGGAAAGAGAATGGGTTTGAAGAGAGCGAGAGATTTATAGAGAAGTATAATTACGAGAACGAGGCAGAGAAACTTGAATCACTATACCAAAACATCTTAGGAGGATGATACAGTGAAACTTTCGCAGATGGCAGACCAAGTAGAACGAGATAGTATCACTATTGAATTTGAATTTGAAGAAGGGACTAAGGAATTTGAGCTTGAACCACTCACTAAATTAGAATGGGCTAACATACAGAAAGAACTCAATAAGGACGTATGGCGTAAGGTACTGGAAGTATCTGCTGACCTTAGAGAGGCTTCCGATGAAGAGCGTGGACAGGCAATGGTTAGCCTTATGGGGGAACTAGATGAAGAGGTACAGGTGGAGATGTGGTATCAAAAGTTGAAGAAGAAAGACCCTGACATTGATAGGGGGCAGGTAGATAACATTATAACTTATGCTATAAAAGACCAGGAGCAATATTTTAGAGGACTTTTCTACATGTTCCAGGGTGTCGATGTACAAGAGGCTAGAGAAGAATTAGAGGATACTGGTGGTTCGGGAAACCAAAACGAAGCCTCAGAGGAAGAACAGTCAACTGGAACGGGATAGAAGTTCTACTTGGTAAGCATTATTCGCTGAAACCAACAGATATCAACCAGATGGGTTGGGGGCGTATATACAACATGGTACAAGGTTCACTCATGTTTGAAAGGCAGCGATATCAGGTCAACCGCCCCCAGCTTGGCGGTAAGGACGCTGCTAAGAAATGGCGTAATACTACTGACAAACAAATACAGTCTTTATTCGAGATGTGTTTTCCGATGACAAAGGAAGGGCGCAATAAGATAGAGGAACACAAGAAGTCGAAAGCACAGAGACGTAAAGAAAGGTTGCGTGAGATACGTAATAGTTAGAGGGGGTATGTATTGACTAAGTGGACCGAGGACGAGGTAGAGTTTTTGAAGGAAAATGCATCTACGATGTCTTCTAATGACATTGCAGATGAGTTGGGAAGAACGCAATCATCTGTTAAGCACTATGCCAGAAGACACGATATTTCTCTAGAGAAACCACACTCTGTTTATTCCGATAAAATAAGCAAATCAAAAAGAAAATATGATTTTGACGAAGACTTCTTCAGCAGGAATAATAGTGCTGCATATTACTGGGCTGGTGCGTTAGAGGCAGATGGTTGTGTCAGAGAGCGGGGTCCAAATAGTCACACAATAGATATGAGGATAAGTAAGAAAGATAGGTCGTGGCTAGAACAGTTCAGAGAGGCATTACAAGCTGGACACCCGATCAGGAAAGATAGGGATTTTGTAAGTTTTAAGGTTCACTCTAATAGAATGTTTGAGGACTTAGAAGATCTCGGTATAGTTCCTCGTAAGACCTATAAAAATATAACCCCAGATATACCCGACCAATATGTATATGATTATATTCGTGGAATATTTGATGGCGATGGCACAATTTGTAAGAAGGCATCGAAAAAGTGGGATGCATATAAGGTGGGGTTGGTGAATAGCGAGGCTGTGTGTAAGTGGATAGACAAAAAGTTGGACTTTTCTTGCTCACTATATCCAGACAACCAATCAGTAGCTTGGCGATTGGAAACAGCAGATAGGGAAAATATCAAGAAGTTTGCTGTACTTATATATGACGGTGCAGAATATTATATGAAGAGAAAGCACCAGAGGTTTATAGATTACGGTATGATGGGAGTGTGATCCCCTATGGGCGTAGGACAGGGCGCGGCTCTCGGTGCAGCGTTTGGCGAACTTACAGTTAAGAAACAAGGTTTCGATCGTGACCTTGATGATGCTGAAAGAAAGTTTTCTCGCACCGCCTCAAGTCTAGAAAGAAGGGCAGACAAGCTTGCCAAAAACATGAGGTCTGCTTGGAACAACATGGCTATGGCAACCGCTGCTATGGGGGCTGCTATGGGGGCTGCCACCAAGATGGCTGCTGATTTAGAGAACGCCATGGCAGATGTGCAAAAAGTTACAAGTGCAAAAACTATGGAAGCCATGAAGGGCGAAATCATGGACATGGCCAACACCATCCCTATGGCAACCGACGGACTAGCCAAGATAGCTACGGAGGCTGGTCGTGCTGGTATTCAGGGTGCAGAGGCACTAAGTAGGTTTACAGAGGTCACGGCCCAGCTAGGCACTGCAACTGTCGTAACGGCTGAAAGGGCTGCAAAAAGCTTGGCCAAGGTTATGCAGTGGATGGACATTCCAGGGAAATATGCTAGGAATGTTGGTGCTGCAATTAACAAACTTTCCAACAATATGGTTGCTAATACGGACGAGATAATGAGGACGCTAGGTAAGACAGCCCAACAATTCCAGTTAATGGGAGCAGCCAGATCTACAACCCTAGCCTTGTCAGCATCTGTATCAGCTCTAGCGGATAGTGCAGAGCGTGGCGGTACTAGAATGCGTAGACTGTTACAGGAATTGCGTGAACCAAGAAAAATTAAAGGTGTCGCCAACGCCCTTAATATGACCTCACAAAGCTTTGAAAACCTCCTGCGCCGCTCGCCCATTGATGCAATTATGAAAATGTCTAGGGAGATGAAAAACTCACAGGAGGTTGCAGACGACCTATCTAGTACGTTGGCCTCGACCTCAAGAGTGACTCTGGACTTGTTATCAGGCAACTTGGGCAAGGTCAACGAGGCGCTTGAGATGGCGAAAGAACAGCTAGAAGACCCAACTTCACTTGCCAGGGAGTTTGGAATTGCAGTTGCTACTCTCTATAGTCAACTCAAGTTACTATCGAACGTGGTTAAAAACTTATTTGTGAGGCTTATGGGCGATCAAACGCTAGGTGTAATAACTGATCTTGTAGAGACTACCAAAAACTGGCTTCACGCTCTCTATAATGTTGTAGAGGCGAATAAGGATGTCAGAGAAGCCATTACAGGTTTATTAGAGGCTGGATTACATATATTTGGTGTCATAACCGCCTTTGGACTTCTTTTTAAAGCTATTTCACTTGTATTGTCTCCTGTCACTCTTCTCACAATGGGGTTCATCGCACTTGGTGCAGCGTGGCGCTGGGATGCTTGGGGGTTGAAAAGCTTCTTTGAATCTAATGCTGTCAAGTTTACCAAGAATTTAGCCGACAACTTTGAGGCTCTTGGTAAGGCTATTTCAGAACTACCCGACATACCCAAAAGCTTAGGAACTCTTATTAAAAAAGGCATAGACGAACCAATTGAAACGGGGGTCACACTTGCCCTAACTATACAGGGTATATCAATGCTATTTGGTGGAAGTTTTCTCTATAGGTTGATAGTACGTGGCGCTGGGACACTTTCTTCTTTAGGTCTTGGTGCAGTTTCTGGAACATTGGGTTGGGTTGTGGGGCCACTGATGATAGGATTAACAATAGAGGCTGGAATAGAAAAGTTTACCCCTGTTGATGACCTAAGTAAGCTTATACATAAAAAGCTAGACACTTGGTTTAAGGGGGTAGGTCAAGCTATGAAGGATTTCGCAAAAGACAAGTGGTGGCTTAGTTGGAGTGTTACTGATAAAGTTTTTGTCTATGAGGTGGGAATCACCGTTAAGGGAATCGCAAAAGATATATGGAACTTCCTTTCTGGAGGTGGTGACTCAAACGTTGGAGAGGGGCTAAATGAGTTTACTAGGGGAACGGAAACAACCCTAGACAAAAATAGAAAAGCTTTAGAGAACCTTGTGTCCAAGTACGCCAATGCCCCCCAGCTAATAGACCAAGAAGCCGTCAATGAAATAAATACTGTTGTGCAAGCCTTAGAAAAGTCCTCAGACAAATTAACAGAAAGTACGAAGGAATTAATGCGTGTGGCCAAAGAAACGATAATAGGGAAGAGTGGAATTGAACCAGAGAAAAAACAGAAAGGTGGCCCAATCGGAATGGTCCCTGGGTCTGGCAACGGCGACATAATCCCCGCCATGTTGGAACCTGGAGAGTTCGTCTGGCCAAAAGAAATGGTCAAAAGATTTCCAGGAATAATCAAAGGTATGTGGCAAGGGTTTAAGAAAGGTGGTCCAGTTTCTAGTGGTAAGCACTATTACGGGCCTGGTCCTGAAGGTAATAAGGGCGGAACAAAATGGATTGAAAGTGCAATAGAAAAGCTAGAAGAGCGGCAAGAAAATGTTCCAGAGGACATAGAGAATGTAGAGAAATTTACACGAGACTTGGGATATGCCATTACCACCCTCAAGGCTCTAAGAAAAATCCAACAAGAATACCAAGCTTTAATGGAGAAAAAGAGTGAGGAACAAAAATCCCTCACAGACAAGGTAAATGGCTTAACAAAGGCAACTGACATAGCTAGTTTATCCCTAGAAGAGTTGGGCGACAAGATACAAGGCATGGATATCTCGCAAATAGAACGTCTGCCTAAAGCCCTTGAATCAATCCTGTATGATTTTACAGAAAGGGAAATGCCTCGTGGCGTTGCGATTCCCGAGGGGATGCGTACTGGAGGGACAGTAACTACGAAAGGAAAGCGTACTGATTGGGATATAGAAGCCTTATCAACATTAAAAGCTTTTGATACTAAGCTCGTTGATCTAGCTGACAAACTTGTGTCATTGGAAGAAGTTGCGGGCAAATATGGTAGGGGCCAAGAGGTAGTAAGTAATATAACAGACAAAGTTAGGTCTAAATTTGTTGAGCTTACTGGTAGTTCTGATGCTTTTGATCAAGCACTAAAGAATGCAAGAGATGGGGGCAAAAAAACACAATCAGCGCTTCAGAAACTTGGGGAATCTCTTAATGGGGTTGCAAGAGAATTATTTGGCGGTTTTGGCCCACTAGCAGGAGAGTTTATGGACAGACTCTCTCAGGGCAAAGATTTATTCGCCAACCTAGCAGGGTATATTGACCCCTTTGTACAAGTCCTAATGTCAGCCATTAAAACTACTGACGAGTGGGAAAGGGTACAGTCGATAGTAAAGAATGCACTAGAGTCGCTAGGTGGAATACTAGAACCATTTTTACAGGTGTTTGGTGATGTTCTTGAACTAGCAGGTAACGCAGTAGGGGTAATAGCAGATGTCGTCACACCAGTTATACAAGCATTTGCAGATGCTATTAGGTGGGTAGTAAATACAGCAATTTCAATTGTGAATACAATTCCTTTTGTAAGTATAGAAAAGGTTGGTAAAGAAGCAGAGGACAGCGAGGAGCAACTAAGAAAGTTTAAGAATGTTCTCAGTAGTGTCAATAGTGGTCTGGAAAGTTTGGTCAACGAAATTGGAGGCTTTCTGAGTGACTTATTAGGTCCATTTGGCAGGGTAGTTGATGCACTTATAGGTGGACTATTTGAAGTTTCATCCGCAATAATAACTAACCTAGACGACCCATTAAAGGCTGTAACGGGAATATTCGATGCTCTAATGGGCGTTGCATCTGGCTTACTCAACTCTTTCTTCAACCTTATCCAACAGAGCGAGGCGTACCAAGCCCTACAAGATTCGTTAGAACCCATCTGGCAGACACTAGCCAACCAAATTAGCGACTTTCTCTGGGTGGTTGTTGCTGTCGTAGAAGAGCTGAAAGACTTCTGGGGAATAACAGATAACGTAGGCGAGGAAATGGAAGAAATATCAGACTTGAATGTACCCAGCGGGTTTAAGCGTGCTAGAAAAGTTTGGGAATCTGCAACACCTGGAGAAAAAGTAACTGGAGGAGGTGGGACGGGAACAGATATACCAGATTGGGCTAAAAGCATAGGTGAGGAAATTGCGAAAATAATCAACAACTGGCTTGAAGAAGACCTAGCTGGGGCAATAAAGGACATATTCGATATACCAGAAGGCACTTCTATTTGGGAATGGTTCCAAGGTGAGGTTGAGAGTTTTCTTGGTCTTGAGGGAGATACAACTCTAGCTAAAAAGATAGAGAAGTGGTTACCCTCAGAAGAAGATATGGTTGGTTGGGCTGATGATATAGAGAGTTGGTGGAATGAAAATGAGGATACTTTTAATAACCTTGTAGGCTTTATAGATGACGTTGACTGGGACACCTTTGCCAGTAGGCTTAATGATTTTATAGCTGACGGGCTTAAACAACTGACAAATCTAGACATTCCTGATAGGCTTCTAGATGGTGGGGACGGTCCTGAAAGCGACGAGGATGACCTTGATATACAGGGTTGGAAGGAAGAGTTAGCAGCTGAACAATATGCTGGTAAGATAGGTGATTTTACTGGTAAGCAATGGGAAAATAAAGCGTTGCAAATGGCACAAAAGAAGCTAGAGGCTGGAAAAATCTCATTGGATAAAATTATAGAAGCATTAACTAAAGTGAGTAAAATGTCAAATGCTTACCTGCAAACTTCATCATTAGCAGGATATTACAAAGGGTGGAAAAAGCTACAGGCAGGAGGAATAGTTACACAGCCTGTTCGGGGCATAGTTGGCGAAGCTGGCCCAGAAGCAGTAATACCCCTAGATCAGTTTGGGAGCCTTGGCGGTTCTACTATAGAGATAAATATAAATACCTCTGGCGATGGAATTGTAGATGACATAATAGACGAAGTTCAAGTTAAAAACAAGAGATTAACAGGTTCTAAGTCAACCTCAGCAGCAATCAACAGGAGACAATATTCGTGAGAAGTATAAATAATGCAGAAGAACAAATAGAGGTCTGGCCAAGGGTAAAAATCTTCTACGATGATGATACCTCGGTCAATCTGACCAGCCTAGACCCTCCCAGACTATCTTCAATGTCATGGGGAACTAATATCGACGAAGATGACTGGCACTGTAGTATGCAGTTTAGGAATAATGAGAAATTTGTAGAAGACAACAAAAGCCTAGATCCACTCGATGAGTTATCTGAACTCAATAAAAATAGTAGTGGAAACTATGACCCACTACTTAGTAACAATCATAAAGTAGAGGTAGAAATTAGCAAGGATAAGGGCACTAACTACAGCATGGTCTTTGAAGGTTTGGCTGGCGAGGGGGTAGACACATCTCATCTTGTTAGTGACGGAGACTCTGTAGATTTTCAACCCTATGGACTTTCTCAGCCGCTAAAAGAGGACCAAAGAATTACACTCAGAACTTACGAAGACAGGGACTTAGCCACCAATTTATTACGCTCTGTCTTGTTAGATTCTGGGTTTGACACTGGAAGGTTATCTCATATAGTAGTTGTAGATGATCCTAATAAGCAGGATCACAAATATAAAGCAAATAGAGAGAAGGTTTGGAAGTTGCTTCAGAACACAATACAGAAGACTGGTTACAAGCTTGCCTTTCGCTATCACGACTCTGGAACCCCCTATAATGACGGTAGTGGTGAATCAACGCCCGCAGATGGATTTTACTTGACTTTATATGACCCTAAAAGAGATAAAACTACACCAGACTATACTTACGGCCATAGCTTTACCGCTAGAAAGATAGACTACTCTCTAGATGACGTTCGTACTTGGGTGAAGGTTTGCTACCAAGATAGGTATTCAGGTCAACAGAAATGTATAACACCACTGACAGACGAAGAGGCACGAGCTAGTTATGGTATTCCTATAATAGATAGTGACAAAGATAAAAAACACAGGAAAATGGTACTTACTGAGAAAGATGACTCGCTTGTGGACACAGAGGAAGAGGCCATTGATCTAGCAAATTTCTATTTGCACGACACAAGTTCCCCCACACCAGATAGTTCAGTCCAAATAGACCAGATGTTGTGGCCCAACCCCCAGCCACACGATTTAATTAAATTTGAAGGAAATGATTACACAATAAACCTAGGAGTCACTTCTGTGGAACATAGTTGGTCCATAGATAATATGAGTGGGAGCACAACTATCAAGGGTAGCGTGGATAAGGTCATAGGCACTCATACATACTGGACCAGCAAAGAGCTTACTGAAGAGGAGAAAAATGAACAGAGGAACAAGTACACAAAGGGGGCCATCGAAAGGTTGCCCGACGCCACCCTTTTGGACCTGACCTCACACCCCTCTCAGTCCGAGGATGGTACCACGGTTAGCGCCATATCAGTTACATGGAAAAGGATTGATGCTTGGTGGTACGGGCATACAAAAGTCTGGATAAAAGATATTACTGACAAAGAAGGTTGGGATTTGAGAAAAGAGGTTAGAGATGGAAACCACACTGTAGTTAAGCCTGTGGAACCAGGTCATGACTACAAAGTTAAAATTAAACACTTCCCAGATGCAAATATTACGCCACAAGGTGATAGATAATGGCTATAACAAAAGATGACGGTACGAAAATACTAGATGTTGCCTCTATCGGTGGGAACAGCTCTAGTGCCCTTTCTGACTGTAGTGCAGTTGAGCTTTCAATTGATACCACTTTAGCACTTACGGCTGTAGTGAACTTCGACTCTAGTGCTACCGAAGATGTGAGAGTTCATGTTAGATCAAGCTATGACGGGAGTAACTACGATACGGTAGATATAGGGGCAAGCCAGCAGGGCTATTGGGACGTTCCCGTAAATGCTGGATCTGAGGTACAGAGTACCACTAACGAGTGGACAGACCCTAAATATCTAAAGGTGATTGTGGAGAACCTAGACAGCAATGCTACTGGTCAGGTGCAGGTCTACGCAACAACTCAAGAGGTATCTGCAACAGCATAATGGGCAATATAAGACATAATTTACTCAACCATCTTAACGAACTTGGGTGGATGCCCGAACCCTACTCTAGTGAGGAGGATACTGGCGAAGTAACTGCTGTCGGGGACACCATACCACCGAAACCACCGCAGAACGTGACTGCCAACGGTTCACAGGAAGAAATAGAAATAGGTTGGGATGAGCCAGTTAGTGACAGCGACGACAAGGAATTAAACGACCTCAGTCACTATAAAGTTTATTGGAGCTCTAGTTCGGGATTTGACATAGGTGGTGCTGAAGGTTCAAAGAAGGTTGATTCAACACTTTTCAACCAGTACGTATCTTCGGGAACGACCAGATACTATAAGGTAACTGCAATAGACGAAACCAAGAATGAGTCAGAACCGAGTGCCGAAGCTAGCGCAACATCTAAAACTGGTCCCGAGGATATATCCGTTTACGGTTGGTCTTCTGATCTATCATTTAGTGCAACTGATTCCGATACCGTCGAGTGGACTAACGGAACGCTCAAGACGGGAGATGGTCAGACTTTCAGCATCAACTCTGGTAATACTGGCAATATGTCTAGCACGACTTATATTTACTTTGATGCCGATATATCTGAAACTGAATTACAGACTACAAATACTGCCGAAGATGCGGTTGGTGGAAATCAAATACTGATAGCCACAGCCTCCAATACCGCTGGACAAGAAGCTAAATTTCAAGTATTTAACGGTTCTGGCGGTTTATTGCTCACGGCTGATGAGATAGCTGCTAGGGTCATTACAGGAAACAAGTTAGTAACTAATCTATCCTTCACCTCGGAGGCCGTAATTGCAAGCGGTGGTTATATAGAGTCTGAGAACTATGACTCAAGCACGGAAGACGGTTTCAAAATCAACGCTAGTGGAGACGCTACATTTTACAACATAACAGCTAAAGGATCTATAACTATAACTGGCGGTTCTGGGATTGGCAATCTGACTGATGCTGGCTCTCTTGCTGAACAGGGCGATGCCGATTTTTCTAGTGATGTTACTGGGGCTGAAAAACCAGAAAACAACGCCACAGTCGGTGCTAATTGGGATAACAACCTCTCCAACATTCCTGACAGACATACCGACTCAGCTACGATAGGGCTTAATTTGACCGCTTCCTATCTTGGTTATTATGACGGCTCCTGGCAAGCCTACATCTCTGGTTCAGACGGTAGTGGTCAACTTGCAGGTGGAGATATAACCTGGGATGGGACGGGTAATGTCAACATAGATGGCGACTTAACGGCAGGGACTATCACAGCTTCGGCAGTTACCCTAACAGATGACCTCGGAACCTTGAATGATGATATGGGGACACTTACGGCGGGAAAGATATACCTTGATGGTGGCGACATTCAACTAGGGTCTGGGGTTCTTCCTGACGGTTCAGATGGGTTATATATTCAGCAGGGTGGGGGGATCGAAATCACAGATGTAGATGGTTCCACCATCTTTAATTCTAATGGTAGCTTCCAAGGGACTAGGGTTATAGACCAAGGAATTTGTGGTGCTCAAGAATTTTGCGAGGGTACTAATTGCCTAAGCGATACTGCCTATGATACAACTTATTCAAATTGGAAAACACTGGATATACCAAGTAATAAAAGATGGACAGTTGTAGTAAATATGATCACTGGCAGTGGTAGAAGACATGACATTGGATTTTATTATGATAACGCAGACAGTGAAGGAATTGCCGAAAAATCAGCAGGATTTATCTTTCGGCTTGCAGGCTATTGGACAGACGGAACAAATGACTGGGGTATCTTAACTGATGCTCAGAACGGCACAACGGTAGACTTGAAGATTAAGCACCATAAATGTTTCTTTGCAGATGCCTCCTCGAACAATCAATGGTCAGGAGCCAAAGTATTTTGGCAAGTTTTAGAGATACCAGTATAGGTGATAAGATGGGCAATATCATATCTTGGATTGCTAGTCATTGGTTTTGGGTTTCAATTGTAATTGTCATACTTTTAGAAGCAAAAGGTATTAAATGACTCAGAAAAATTTAAAGCGAAAATCTTTTTTTGTTAATTTATTTTGCAGTCAATTAAGGTGATATAATGAATTTAAACGAAATAATAATGTTCCAAGACGACCCAATTCAGGGCGCAACAGCAAAAGATGTCCTTTACCAATACCTGAGCCAATATGGTGGTTTTCGAGAAAACAAAGAGGCTATTATAGGAATATTAGGCGACCTCAAGAGAGACAAGGAGCTTGACGAAAAAGATATGCAGATATTACAGCAGGCATGGAAGCAAGTTTGTAACGACGACAACTTCAATGTTCCCCTGATGTACGATAAGGGAATTAGCGACTTGTTAGAAGAAAGGCTTGGTGATAATGATGCTGACGGATAAGATACCAAATTGGTTGAGCAAATATCTTAAAAAGGCTGAAAATAAATTACAATTTAAAGAAGACCTCGACATGGGCGACAACAACATCGACGACATCAAATCCATCGACGGAGGCGGGGATGCGATTAGTGTTGAGGATGATACTGATTATAATGGGAACTCAATTACAAATCAGTATAGTGGCGGTCTCATAGTTCGACAGAGTGGCACTGAATACGTCTATGATCTAGCAGATTACTCCGATATTGGGGCGGCTATAAATCAAGCTCGTACCGATCATGGACTCGATGGGGCCGCATATCGAGTAATTCCTGGAAATTATGATCTTACGACTGCAATTGATTAT
>Ga0207714_1001085_pt1 | contig 18059 bp, 19 predicted proteins | sample PonA232FremontCA_2_FD_187270 | JGI IMG/M metagenome (GOLD analysis project Ga0207714, IMG submission 187270) | Marine sediment microbial community from Fremont, CA, USA - Pond A23 Sediment 2 (SPAdes) | ecosystem: Environmental > Aquatic > Marine > Unclassified | place: USA: Fremont, California...
GACGGAACGCCCACAGATGGTGCCACGACGCCTGTGGGACGTTCTCACGGATGTGGGTCAGGTCCTCGAATACGATATGCGAGCAGTCGTGTTCGACGGCTTCGACTACGAGTTCGTTGGCGACACGATGCAGGAATATCTCGAAGCGTCCGTCTTCCTTGCGCTCGACACCTGCTATCGCCTCGTGTGCCGCTCGCGTTCCGCACTGTTGGAGGTCGCCACGCCGCTTCTCGTACTCTCGTTTCCAGTGGTTGAATTCGTCTGCCGACCAGAACCGTCCGGTCGAAGCGACCGCGAGTTGATTCACACCGAGATCCACACCGAGGACTGTTCTGTGCCCGGTCGTGGTCTCGGTGTCGTCCTCTTTGAGCATTGACGCGTGGAGATACCAGTCGCCGTTGCGCCGATGGAGCGTTGCCCGTCGAAACTCGTAGTCCTCGTTGGCGACGTACTTCGTCGGCACTACGTCGGTGTCGTCGGGAAGAATATAGTCGCACTCGATACGTCCGTCCGGTGTTGACAGCGACACGTGGTCACGGTGGAAGGTGGCACTTCGCTTGTCGTAGACGGCGGTATCAGCCGTGAACGTCGGACGGGACGTATCTTGGTCATTCTTGAGCCGTTCGACGCCGCTCTTGATGGCTTCGACAGCTTGGCGAATCCCCTTCTGGACGAGATTCGCGGTCAACTCCGTCTCCTCGCGTAGCTGGTCGTACAGTGCATCCTCGGCCTTCGCCTTGGATGTGACGTGGTAGCTGTCGTCGCCGTGCCAGCACCACTTGCTCGCGGTGTTAGCGCAGTAATTGAATTGCTCGACAGTCTCCCGGAGGTGTTCATCCGCTCCTTCGGGCGTGTCGAGCTTGATAACGGCGGTTCGACGGTACTCCACGATGTTTTCACATATGCCTGCTTGGTTACTTAATATTTGGGAGTTAGCAGGCACCAGTCTGACGGCTGGTTAGTACCGTGTCGGCTTTCTCCCCACCCTACTCGCTCGCGCTTCCGTCAGAGCCGGAAGCCCAGCGCTCCTTGAGGGGGGCCTCCACCTCGAATTAGGTGAGAAAGCCGTACTCCGAGTACCGGAGCGCGCCGCCGAACAGCCCCACGCGGTCGGGGTGCCAGCCGGTCGACTCGACGAGCGAGTCGACGTAGCCGGCCGCCTCGGCCCGGCGCTGCTCGTCGTCGGCCGCCGAGGACAGCGACAGCTGGAAGAAGCCGGTCGGCCGGGCGGCGAGCGCCTCCAGATTCTCGGTGACGAAATCGGTGACGGCGGGCCGGTGGGCGCCGACGTGGATCGACGACCCGACGAGCACCGCGTCGAACGACGCCGCGTCGAGGTCCGCGGGCGGGTCGTCGGCGTCGACGACGGTCGGGTCGTGGCCGCGGTCGGACAGCGCGGCCGCGAGGCGCTCGGCGACCCTGGCGGTCTGTCCTTCTCCGGTTCCGTAGCAGACGAGCACGGAGGCCATGGCCCGGGTGTCCCCGCCGGCGGTAAAAGCCCTTCCGGGCAGTGGGGGGTCGAACGCCGCGTTCGAGGCGCGGACACCCACGGGACCCGGCCGCGGGTCACTCCTCGCGGTCGCCGCCCTCGCTCTCGGCGGTCCGGGTCACGTCGACGTGGTAGTGTTCGAGGATGTCCCGGCCGAGCAACAGGGGGTAGTCCATGTGCCCGCGGTCCTCGACGCTCGCCGTCACGGTGTGCTGGGTGCCGCCGACGCCGACGACGACGTCGACCACCGGGCGGGCCTTCCCGCTCTTGAGGCTGCCCGAACGCACCCGGACGATATCCTTGATCGGGCCGGTTCCGATCTCGGCAGCCAGCTGTGCGTCGATGCTCGTCCGGGTCGCGCCGGTGTCGGACTTGGCGAGGACGGTTCTGGTGTCCCGGGAGCCGCTGACGACCACCTCCTCGGTGTAGCCGATGACGCTGGGTTCGATGGGGCGTTCCCGGGGCTCGCGGGGCGCACAGGCCGGCATCGAGTCGTCGAGCGCCGTCGACAGCTCCCGCACCCGGCTCCCCTCGACGCTGTCGCCTCCGCGCTCGATGGCCAGCGCGGCGATGTGTGGCGCGGGGCTGGTCCCGGTCGCCCGGAACAGCCCGCGAAAGCCCGCGGTCGGGTTCGTCTCCAGCACCGTCCAGCCGTCGACGGTCTCGATGAGGTCGACGCCGGCGTAGTCGAGCCCGACGACCTCGGCCGCGCGGACCGCGACCTCCTTGGCCTGTGTCGGGAGGTCCGCGGTGGCGTCCTCGACCTCGCCGCCCAGCGAGACGTTGGTCCGCCACTCCCCTTCCGGGGCGTACCTGTACATCGCCGCGACGACCTCGCCGTCGACGACGTACACCCGAGCGTCGCGGGGGCGACCGCCCTCGGGCGCGTCGACGAACCGCTGGATGAACGCCTGCCTGTCGCCGACGCGGGGGTTGACCGGGTCGTCCAGGTCGACCTGCCAGGCGCCGCCACCGTGGGTCCCGATGGCCGTCTTGTAGACCGCCCGCTCGCCGAAGCGCTCGCGGGCCTGGTTGAGCCGGCCGGCCGCCAGCGCCAGCAGGGCGTCGGGGACCGGTAGCCCCGCCTCCGCCAGCGCCGCCGCGGTGGCGAACTTGTGGATCGCCGTCGTCACCGCGCCCGGCGGGTTCAGGAGTGGCCGGATGCGGTCGAACAGCGCCGCCAGCCCCAGGTCCTCCGCGGGATGGGTGCTCGTCGACAGCAGCAGTCGGTTGACGACCACGTCGGCGTCGGGCTCGACCGTCAGCGTCCCGTCCTCGACGCTGACGGCGGTGTTCGCGGGGCGGTACCAGACGGTGTCGTGGCCAAGCGCCTCGACGGCGTTCAGGATGGCCTTGCTCTCCTTGCTGCTGTGGAGGCCGAGGACGCCGACGGTGACGGGTGACATGTGCGTCCCTCTCGCCCCAGCGGCCGATAACTGTGGCGGGCGCCGCCAGATGTATACCGCGATCCGACCAGGAGTGGGTATGACTGGCGCGGAGGCGTTCACTTACAGCGGCGGGCGAGTCGACCCCGGCGAGCGCCAGAACCTCCGGTACACCGTCACCGAGACCTACCTGGGGGACCCGGTCAAGATGCCCGTCACCGTGGTCAACGGTACCGAGCCCGGCCCGACGGCGTTTCTCTCGGCGGCCGCACACGGCGACGAACTCAACGGCATCGAGGTGGTCCGGGAGGTGGCCTACGACTGGGACCTGGAGGGACTCCGGGGGACGCTCGTCTGTCTTCCCGTGTTGAACGTCCCGGGCTTTCTGGCCCAGCAGCGCTACCTCCCGATCTACGACCGGGACCTGAACCGGTCGTTTCCCGGCGCACCCGGGGGAACGAGCGCGAAGCGGATGGCCCACAGCATCTTTCACAACTTCGTCGCCCCCTGTGACTTCGGCATCGACTTCCATACCTCGACCCGGGGCCGCTCGAACATGCTTCACGTGCGGGCGGACATGGACGACCCGACCGGGACCCGGGTGGCGAACGCCTTCGCCTCGAACGTCATCATCGACAAGGCCGCCCCCTCGGGGGCGCTGCGGCGGGCCGCGACCGACGCCGGGACGCCGACGGTCACGGTCGAGATGGGCGAGGCCCACCGGTTCCAGCGTGACGTCATCGACTCGGCGCTGGCGGGCGTCCGGAGCGTGTTCGCGGAGTTCGGGATGCTCGAGGCCGCGACGGTGGCGTGGCCGGGGTGGCGGACGGTCGTCGCCGGGACGGCCGAGAAGACCTGGGTCCGGGCCGACGCCGGCGGGCTGGTGGACATGCACGCCGACCGGGGCGGGCTCGTCTACGAGGGCGAGCCCATCGCTACGATCGCCGACCCCTTCAAGACCGCCGACACCGTCGTCGAGGCGCCCTTCACCGGCCTGCTGGTGGGCGTTCTCGAGAATCCACTGGTCTATCCCGGGAACCCGCTCTGCCACCTGGTCCAGGTCGGCGACCGGACCCGGAAGGCGATCGAGCGTGCCGCCGACTGAGCCTGCTAGGCAGTCGCTAACTTTGAGCGGGTGGCGCCTACGCCGGGTGTGTACGAGACCATTCTCGTGGGGACAGACGGCAGCGCGTCCGCAAATCGGGCCGTCGTTCACGCGCTCGAGCAGGCAGAACAGACCGGTGCGACCCTCCACGCGCTGTTCGTGGTCGACACCGACAAGTACGGCGAACCGGCGCTGAGCAGCGCGGAGATCCTCACCACCGAGGCCGAGGACTGGGGTCAGGAACAGCTCGCGGAGGTCACCGAACGGGCCACCGGCCTGGACATCGAAGTCGTCACCCGGTGCTGTCACGGGGTGCCACACGAGAAGATCATCGGCTACGCCGACGAGGTCGACGCCGACCTCGTGGTGCTGGGGTACCAGGGCCAGTCACACGCCGACGAAGACCAGCTCGGCAGCGTTACCGACCGCGTCGTCCGCAACGTCGGCCGGCCGGTGCTGGTGGTCTGAGCCGCCATGTCGGACCCGATGCCTGGTGGCGGCGACACTGCCGGCCGGGAATCGACACCGCCCGCTCGGGGACGAGGGCGGCGACCTGGGGGTGTCCCCCGTGACTGACGGAGCGTACGAGGTCACCCCGATGGCCGAGGGGGCGGTCCGGGAGTTTCTCGGGAGCCACAGCGTCGGGGTGCTGGGGCTCGCGACCGACGGCGCGCCCAGCCTGCGGCCGATGTCGTTCTGGTTCGACGGCGAGGAGCACCTCTACATGCTCTACGTCCTCGGCCCCGACAGCCGGAAGGCGGCGCTGAGCGAGCGGGACGACCCGGCCAGGTTTCTGGTCTACAGCGCCGAGACCCCCTTCAGCTGGCGCAGCGTGCTGGTGACCGGACAGCTCCGGGACGTTCCCGAGGAGGAGGCCGATTCCGTCCGGGAGCCCCTGAAGGAGGTGTGGCGCCCGGAGGCGTTCCGGGCGGTCGTCGAGCACGGTGAAACCGCCGTCTACGAACTCGCGGTCGAGGACTGGACCGGGCTGGAGTCCAGCGGCCTCCCGCCCGGGTTCGAGCCCGCCGACGGGAGCGAGTGACGGGTCGCCGAGAGGGAGTGACCGGCCGCCGAGCGAGCCTCGTCTTGAGCACTCGGAAGGCCGCCAATCAGCCGTTGCGCGCCCTCAGAAGGCCGTCCACCCGCCGTCGACTGGGATGTTCGCGCCGGTGATGTAGGAGGCGCCGTCGGAGGCGAGAAACGCCGCGAGCGGGGCGATCTCTTCGGGCGTAGCCGCCCGGTCCATCGGCGTCCGGGTCTTGAGGAACTCGTAGAACCGGTCGCTCTCGAGCAGGTCCTCGGTCATCGGGGTGTGGACGAAGCCCGGGCAGATCCCGTTGACCCGGACGCCCTTCGGGGCGAGGTCGACCGCGAGTTGCTGGGTGAGGTTCACGACGCCGCCCTTGGACGCCGAGTAGGAGGTCGCCCCCTTCCCCCCGCGCAGCCCGTAGATCGACTCGATGTTGATGATACACCCCTCGGTGTCGAGCAGGTGTGGCAGCGCGGCCTTCGCGCCGTGCATCACGCCGTCGAGATTCGTCGCGATCACGTTGTGCCACTCGTCGAGGCTCATCTCCTCGAGGCTGGTCTCGCTGCCGACGCCCGCGTTGTTCACCATGACGTCCAGCCGACCGGCGTCGTCGACGGCGCCGTCGACCAGCGCCTGAACCTCCTCGAACTCCCGGACGTCACACTGCACGAACTCGCAGCCGAGTTCGTCGGCGGTTTCCGTGCCGACCTCCTCGCGTCGGCCACAGACCACCACCTCCGCACCCCTGTCAAGAAACTCCGCCGCGATCGCCTTGCCGATGCCCGTCGTGCCGCCCGTGACGACAGCAACTGTGCCGGAGAGCATGGGTTGGCTTCGCATCTCGGATATAAAATTGGGTCGTTGACATGAGGTGGCGAAACGGCCACAGTGGGCGTGAAACGACGCGAAACGACGGGCCGGGTCGGGCCGACCCGTGACCGGCAGACGGGGGAGAGAGCGGCCGCGGGAAACGGGCGTTCGCGCCGGGCGGCGGGCAGCGGGGTTTATGCCCGTGCTCGGGCCTGGAGAGGGGTATGGCTGGCCAGTCACGGACCGTCTCCCGGCGCGGCTTCCTGACCGGCACGGGAGCGGCAGCGCTCTCGGCGGGAGCCACGGGAACCGCCGGGGCACAGCAGACCCGAACCATCGAGATGACCGACGACCTGGTCTTCGACCCCGACGACACCACGGTCCCACCGGGTACGACAGTCGTCTGGGAGAACGTCGGCAGTATCGGGCACTCGGTCACCGCCTACGGGGAGGATATCCCGGCGGACGCGGAGTACTTTGCCTCCGGCGGGTTCGACGACGAGGGAACCGCGCGCAACAGCTACGCCGCGGGCGACCCCGACAGCGGCGACGTCGGCGGCGGCGCCACTTTCGAGCACACCTTCGAGGTCGAGGGGGAGTACGAATACTTCTGTGTCCCCCACGAGTCGGTGGGGATGGTCGCTTCCCTCACCGTGGGAACCGACGAAGGGGACGGCGGCGACGGCGGCGGGGAGCCGCGGGAGCTGCCGGAGCTCGCCGTGACCGTCGCCGTGTTCGCGGGCGCGGCCTTCCTGGCGGTGCTCGTGCTCGCGTACGTCTTCCTGAAATACCAGGGCGACTACGGCCCCGGGGGGGAGCAGTGACCGACGACCGTACGCGGGTGCTGGTCCCGGTCAACTACTCGGAGCTGTCCGAGAAGGCGCTCAGGACGGCCCTCGAGCTGCACCCGGACGCGGAGCTCACGGCGCTGCACGTCATCGATTTCCGGACCAGCGACCTGGGGCCCGGCGGGTGGGGGAGCGCGTCCGGCGCCTTCGACGAGTGGCTCGAGGACGCCCGCGAGCACGCAGAGGAACTCCTTGCCCACGCGGAGGAAGTCGCGGCGGAGTACGACCTGGAGATCGAGACCGACGAGGTCGTCGGCGAGGACGCGAGCAGCATCCTCGAGTACGCCGAGGAGGGCGACTTCGATCTGATCATCATCGGGAGTCACAGCCGGTCGCTGCCCGCACGGATCCTGCTCGGCGGGGTCTCGGAGACGGTCGTCCGGCGCGCCCAGATCCCCGTGCTGGTCGTCCGGTGAGCCCCCGGACGGAGCCTCAGGCGCCCTCGAAGAGGCCGAACAGCCGGTCGCGGTTCAGGTAGCCGAGCACCGAGGCCGCGAGCACGAGCGCGGCCAGCACGGCGGCCGTCCCGACCTGTCCGGTCCCCGCGAGGTCGCCGACGGCGTTTGCCAGCAGGAAGCCGGGCAACCGGCCGACGACGGCGAGGCCGACGAGCTGGTACAGCGGAATCCGGGTGAGGCCGCCGGCGAAACAGAGCACGTCGTCGGGGAGCCCGGGGACCAGAAAGCACACGAACAGCACCGACCGGGCGTACTCCTCGCCGACGGCGTCGAACCGGGCCAGGGCGTCCTCGTGGACGACCCGCTCGACGTACGCGCGCCCGAACTGCCGGGACAGCCAGAAGGCGGCGATGCTGCCGAGCGTGACCCCGACCATGTTGTAGAGGGTGCCCCACCAGACGCCGAACAGGTAGCCCGCGGCGACGGCGAGCAGCTGCCCCGGGACGGGGGCGAGGACGACCTGGGCTGCCTGCAGGACGACGAGCACCGCCGGCGCCCAGATGCCGTAGCCGGCGACGAAGGCCCGCAGCGCCGGGGCGTCGGTCAGGACGGCGAGCCGGTCACGGAGGAGCAGGGCCCCGCCCCCGAGGAGGACGGCGGCGACAGCCAGATGAAGCACCACCCGCCGTCGCTGCCGGGGCGACTCGAACACGCGGAGGTCCTCGACGCGGCTGCGCAGGCGCTCGAGGCGGGTGCCCATACGCCAGTGTCGGGGGGCGGGCTTATTGGTATGTGTGGTCGTACCACGAGACATGGCACGCGAACCCGCATTCGAGGTCAGAGAGACCGGCGACGTGACCCCCGGAGAGACCCTGCTCGTCGGCACGGCCGGGCTCGGCGTGGCGGGACTGACGGCGACCGACTACCTCGTCACCCACGTCGAGACCACCCAGGTGGGCCACGTCCGCACCCGCAACCTCCCCGACATCACCCCGTTCAGCGACGGACAGCCGCGTCGGCCGGCCAGGCTCTACAGCACCGCCGAGTCCGACGTGACCATCCTCATCACCGAGCTGTTTCTCCCCGTCACCGTCTCGGACCTGTGGGCCGAGGCGGTGCTCGAGTGGGCGGCAGAACGCGGCGTCACGGAGGTCACGGCCCTCCACGGCGCCCCGTTTCCCCACCAGCCCCACGAGCACGCCGTCTATCACGTCGCCACCGACGGCTACCGGGAGCGTCACTTCGACGGCGAGGGGGGCGCGGACATCGAGCCCCTCGCCGGCGGGTTCTTCGACGGCATCATCGGTGAGTTACTCAGCCGGAGTCTCGAGGAGGAGGGGCCGCCGACGGGCGTGCTGGTGACGCCGACTCACCTCCCCGGCCCGGACTTCGACGCCGCGATCCGGCTGCTCGACGCGCTCGAGACCGTCCACGGCGTCGAGACCGACGAGAGCGAGCTGCGGGGCCGCGCCGACGAGATGGAGCAGTACTACGAGGAACTGGCCGGCCGGATGCAGACGCTCCGGGAGGAACAGGCGGCCGACGACTACCCCAACGACCGGATGTACATGTAGCCGCGCCGACTCAGCGGTCGCCGCCCATCACCGACTCCAGCAGCCGGAGCGCCTCGTCGTCGGTGAGCCGGCCCGAGGTCAGCGAGGCGTACACCACCTCGGGGGCGATCTCCGCCGGGACCACGACCGCCCCGTCGGACGCCCGGCCGGCCCCACGGCGAGGGTCCCCTCCGGGGGCCGTCCGGTCGCCACCTCCGCCCGCGTCACAGTCGACGTGTCGGGCGGCGAACTCCCGGCGGCGCTCCCACTCGAACCCCTCGAGCGCGTGGAGCCACTTGTTGATCGTCGACTTGGCGACGTCCATCCGGTCCGCGAGGTCGGCCTGCGAGGCTCCGGGGTCCGCACAGACCAGCCGGAGCGTCTCGCGGGTCCGTTCGGGGATCTCCGGCGGTCCGTCCGCGTCGCCGCTCTCCCGTCCGTCTCCGCGCGCCCGCCGCGCGCGGTCGTCTCCGAGCGCTCGCTCGTCGCCGGAGGCGCGGTCGGCCACGTTCGCGCCCTGGGTGGCCCCGCTCGCGCCGGAGGAGTTCAGGTCGTCGGCTGCCGGACCGGCGTCCTCGGCGGAGGGAGCGTCCCCGTCGGCGGCGTGACCGTCGCCCCCGGGTGGCTCGTCGGCCCCCGGCTGTCCGGCGGGGTCGCCGTACTCCGCGAGGGTCTTCTCGACCAGTTCGACCGACGCGCCGCTCACCTGGTCGGCGAGCGCCTCGAGGGAGGCGTCCGGCTGTCGTTTCGCGGCGTCGAGGACCTGCTTGTGGACGACGGCCCGCGGCGTGTTCGGAGGGTCGGGTTCCGCGCTCATTGCCCCGGAGTCGGCCGCCGGCGGGCAAAGTTATGCGACAGTTAGTCGCAGTACGGTGGTGTTTCCACGGCCGAACACGCGTTCGACCGGGCGGCGGGGTCCGTTCGCCCGTTTCCCGCACCCGGCCCGTTTCCCGCACCCGAACGGTCCGCCCGGGCGGCCGACAGCCCCGGTCACTCCAGGTATCCCATCGCTTCCTCGTCGGAGACCTGCGGGAACGAGTCGTAGAACTGGCCGACAGCACCGAAGTGCGGCGGCGTCTCGACGCAGACGACCTCGTCAGCCTCCTCGCGGAGCTGTTCGACGGTGTCTGGCGGGCCGACCGGGACGGCGACCACCACGCGTGCAGCGCCGGCGTCCTGGACCTGCCGGACGCAGGCCCGGACCGTCGCGCCGGTCGCGAGCCCGTCGTCGACGATGGCAACCACCTTTCCCGCCAGGTCGGGTGCGGGGCGGTCCCCGCGGTAGCGGGCGAGTTTCCGTGCGGCGGCCTCGCGTTCGCGCTCGGTGGTCTCCTCGAGGTAGGACTCGTCGACGCCCAGGCCGGTGACGTGTCCGTCGTTCAGCCACACCGTCCCGTCGGCGGCGACAGCACCGATAGCTAGTTCGGGGTTCCCCGGCGCCGGGATTTTCCGGGCCACAACCACGTCGAGTGGCACCCCGAGGGCGTCGGCGACGGCGCGTCCCAGGGGAAGCCCGCCCCGCGGGACCGCAAGCACCATGTCGGGCTCGATGTCGTGGCCCTCGAGCAGCTCCGCCACCTGTCGGCCGGCGTCGCGTCGGTCGCGGAACATCGCTACCGGACACCCCGGGAAGGTGCCCGCGATCGTCCGGGGTCGCCACCCGGGACGGGAGCCGGTTCGGAACCAGAAGTCGGATGAATCGAGATGTCGACCATCGGCCAGGATCCGGGGCGTGACCGCATATAGTCCCCCGACCGTTGAACGTGTCAGGAGACGGGTCGACGGACGGTAACGTGGCGTTACCGGCGAGGGCGACCGGCGGCGTCGGGGAGAGTGCTGGCGGTTCCCCGGAGTGCCAGGGAACCCACGGGCTTATCACGGGGCGATCCGTCACACCGTCTCATGGTACTCGAGGACACGGTCATCGCGGGGGTCGGCGAGACGGCCAAGAGCCGCCCCAGCGAACGCAACGACCAGCCCTACCACACGCTCGAGGAGTACTTCTGGAAGGCTGCGAGGGAGACGCTCGGGGACGCCGGCCTGGAGTTCACCGAGGTCGAGGGACTCGGCGTCGCGCGGCCCTCCGTCGAGACGCCGTACCGCTACCCGATGATGCTCGCCGAGACGCTGGGCTTCGAGGACCTGGCCTGGGTCACCGTCACGGACCACTGCGGCGGCCAGGCCGTCCCGCTCGTGACGCAGGCGGCCCAGGCCATCGAGTCCGGCGTCGTGGACTCCATCCTGTGTCTCGGTGCTGGCACGCCCAAACACCCGGAGAAGGGCTCGGGCGAGGTCTTCCCGCGGGACCCGCGGGGGTTCGACCGGGAGTACGTCGCTCCCTTCGGGCTCCAGGGGGCAAACGCCCTGCTCGCGCTCGCCCAGCAGCGGTACACCCACGAGTACGGCCCCGTCCGAGACCAGCTCGCCGAGGTCTACGTCACCCAGCGCGACCACGCCACGCGCAATCCGCTGGCGTACTTCGACGAGCCGGTCACCGCCGAGGAGTACAAGACCTCCGAACCGATCGCCGACCCGATCCGGCTGTTCGACTGCGTCGTCCCGGTCAACGCCGGCTTCGGCGTCCTGCTTGCCTCGACCGACCTGGCGGGCGACCTGGACGTCGACCCCGTGTCGGTTCGGGGCTTCGGGCACAGCTACAACCCCGAAGTGGCCCAGCAACGGACCTTCTACGGGATGGGCATCGAGGCGGCCGCCGAGCGCGCCTACGAGATGGCCGGGGTGGGGCCCGCGGAGATGGACTTCCTGCAGCTCTACGACGACTACCCCATCGTCGAGCTCTTCCAGCTCGAGGAGCTGGGCTACGCAGCCCGCGGCGAGGGGGCAGAGTTCGTCGCCGATACCGACCTCGCTCACGACGGCGACCTCCCGCTCAACACGGGCGGCGGCCAGCTGTGTGTCGGCCAGGCCGGCGTCGGCGGGGCCGCCTTCGTCCAGGTGGTCGAGGCCGTCCGCCAGCTCCGGGGCGAGGGTGGCCGGCGGCAGGTCCCCGGCGCCGAGCGGGGGCTGGTCACCGGGGTCGGTGCTGGCCAGTACGGCAAGAACCTGACCGCCCACTCCGTGGGGATCCTCGAACGGGGGTGGCCGGCGTGACGGGCGACCGCCCGCTCCCGGACCGTGACTCTGCAGTGGATGCACAGTTCTGGGAAGCGGCGAGCGAGGGGCGGCTGCTCGTCCAGGAGTGCGCTGACTGCGGGCACCGGCAGTTCTTCCCGCGGGAGTGGTGTCACTTCTGTGGGTCCAGCGCCGTCGAGTGGCTCGAAAGCGCGGGGACTGGCCACGTCCACACCTACACCGTCATCCGGCGTGCGACTGAACTCCCGGCGTTCGCCGAGGACGTTCCCTACGTCGTGGCGTACGTGGAACTCGACGAGGGGGTGCGGGTCTGTTCGAACGTGGTCGGCTGTCCTCCCGACGAGGTCGAGGTCGGCCTGCCGGTCGAGGTGACCTTCGACCGCGTCACCGAGGAGCTCGCACTCCCGAAATTCTGTCCCGCGAGCACCGGAGGAGAGTGAGGCCGGCGAGGCACGAGGCCGGGCGATTCATACGACTACAGCGCGCACGGGCGGACATGCGACAGTTCGTCTATGTCGGCCACGAGGCACCCGCCACGGCGGACTTTTCGCTCGACGACCTCACCGGCGCGGGCCGCATGGACCTGCTCGCGCGGTCGGTGACCGCCGCGCTGTTGCTCTCCCACGACATCCGGGCGGACACCCGCGTTCACCTCGTCCTGGGCGGGACGTTCACCGTCACCTTCGACGGCGCAACCCTGCAGGGACTCAACCCCGACGAGCGCTCGACGGCCGCGCGGGTCCGGGCGGCGCTGGCCGAGCGCGAGGAAGCGATCGGACAGATCCCCGTCGAGGTGTCGCCGGGCGTCTCGCTGGTCCGCAAGGGATTCGAGGAGACCCTCGAGGCCGCGGCCGCGGACGGCACCGTCGTCCACCTCCAGGCGGACGGCGAGCCAGCCCCTGCGGTGGCGCCACCGGCGAACCCGGTCTTCGTCCTCTCGGACCACCGCGAGTTCGACGAGGAGGAGCGGGCGGTCCTCGAGGACATCGCCGGCCGCCGGGTCAGCCTCGGTCCGAACGCCCTGCACGCCGACCACGCGACCGTGCTGGCGCACAACTGGGTCGATACGGACGGCTTCGACCCCGGGCGCTACTGAATCAGGTGTGGAGTGTCAGTCTCGCAGTGCCTCGACTGGTCGGGCGTTCGCAGCCTTCCAAGCGGGATAGAGCCCGCTGAGAAGCGCGGCCGCGACGCCGAACCCCATACCGAGTGCGATATTCCACAGGACGCTGTCGGAGAAGGCCATCGGGTCACCCAGCAGGAGCTGATTGATTATCGCGCCGAGTCCGACACTCAGGATGGCCCCTGCGATGGCGCCGACGACCCCGAGCAGCGCCGCCTCGCTGAGCATCAACTGGAGGATGTCTCTGCGGTGATAGCCGACGGCCCGGAGGACGCCGACTTCCTCGCGGCGCTCGATGGCGCTCATTAGCATCACGTTGAGGATACTGACCGCCGCGACGAGTAGCGACACCGCTCCGATACCGAGCAGGAACGTCTGGATCGTGGAGATCTGGCTCTGGAACCGCTGAATAGATGCCTCTGCGTCGAAAACGTTGACCCGTTCTTGGCGGTCGGTGTTCAGTTCCTGGCGGATCGTCTCGGCCGCGCGAAAGGCCGCCTCGGGGGAGTCAGTCCGTAGGAGCACACGGCTCGCCCCGCGAGCATCGAGCTGTGACGGCGGGAGAAAGACCCCGTCATCGGCCTGAACGAATCCGCCGCGCGGGGTCGATTCGAGCACGGCAACGACTCGGACGGTCCGGTCACCGACGCGGAGGGCGTCGCCGACGCTGACCTCAAGTTGCGATGCGAGCCGCTGGCCGACCAACGCACCCGACCGCCAGTTCTTTGGAATCTGCCCGGTCGCAGCGGTGACGAAGGCTCGGGGTCGCTCGGTGGCTGTTACCGTGGCCCTGGTGGTCTCCCGGCTACTCTTGATGACGGAAGCACTGGACTCGACCGGGTAGACCTGTGCGTCAACCAGTGCTCCGATCTCTGCGATATCGTCTTCGTCAAGCACCGGCGACTCGCTGTCCTCGCCGGGTGAGACCTGCGCCGTCTGGAGGAATCGTTCGGCGTCCTGAATAAAAAACGCCTGCAGTGTCGTGCCGAACATCCCCAGCGAGATGATTGCGACCACACCGATCAGGATACCGAGGGTCGCGAGCGCGGAGCGGGATTTCGCGCGGGAGAGATTGCGCCACGCGAGCGCCGTGACCGGGAATCTGTCGAGTCTCATCGGTGGTCGGGGTCGAGTTTCCCGTCGACGAGCTCGATGGTTCGGTCGGCGACTGACTCGACCTGCTTGTCGTGGGTGACCGTCACGACCGCGACATCTTCCGCGGTGAACTCCCGGAAGACATCGAGTACCTGGGCGCCGGTCTCCTGGTCGAGGTTCCCGGTCGGCTCGTCGGTCAGGAGGATATCCGGCTCGTTGACCATCGAGCGGGCGATGGCGACCCGCTGTTTCTGCCCGCCGGAGAGTTCGCTTGGCGAGTGGGTCAGGCGGTCACCCAGCCCGACTCGTTTGAGCAAGCGGTCGGCTCGTTCCAGGAGTTCCGTGCGGTCGCTGATCATCCCCGGAACGGCGACATTCTCGCGGGCGGTCAGTGTCGGCAACAGGTAGAAGTCCTGGAAGACGAAGCCGACAGTGTCCCGGCGAACCTCTGTCCGTTCACGCGTCGACAGCCCCGAAACCGCCGTCCCGTCGACCGTCACCTGGCCCTCGGTCGGGTCGTCGAGCAACCCCAGCAGATTCAGCAGGGTCGACTTCCCACTCCCGCTGGGGCCGACAATTGCGACGAACTCGCCGGGGTCGATCGACAGCGAGACGCCTTTCAGCGCCCGCAGCAGCCGGTCGCCGCTGTGGTACTCCTTGACCGCGTCAGTGGCGCTAATAACGGTCATGACTATCACCGTACGCGCCGCCAGACGGCCACCAAGGCGCCACCGACGACCACGACACCACCGACCAAGACGAGCGGCAGACCACCGCCGCTCTGCTGTGGCTGGGACGGCTGTGGTCGGGTCGGGCCCTGGTAGTCGAGTTCGATGGTCTGCTGTTTCTGGACGCCGTCAACGACGTAGCTTACCTCCAGTGGGATCGTGACAGAGCCGTTCGCCTGTGGGACGGCGTTCACGTCAAAGGAACTGAATTCACCGGCCTGGATATTGCCGACAAAGAACGACGACTGTGTCTGTGCCGGCGCGACGGTCTGGCTCTGGCCGACCCGGATCGTGACTCCGGTGACGTTGGTTGACCCGCTGTTACTGGCGGTCCCCCGGACCTCCAGACCAGTCGACCCCGGTGAGACACGGAGCCCGGTGATGTTGACCTGTCCCGGGTTCCGGCGCTCCGTGACGGTAGCGGTCACGGTCTGCTCGAATTCGTGCTGGGTATCGCCGTCAGTCCGATAGGTGCCGACAGCCCTCAAGGGATACGACCCGGGGTCGACGCCGCGAGCCTCAACGATGTAAGTCGTCTCGTTCCCGGCAGGCAGCGTGGCGGTGACATACCGGGTGTCGACCAACTGGATGTCACGCCCGTCGAGCTGGAACTCCAGCCCCGAGACTGGCTTGTCGCCCTCGTTTGCCACTGTCAACTCAAGGTCAGTTTGCCCCGAGGGGCCAACAGTGTCACCCGAAACTGCGAGCGAAACTGGCTGGTCGGGCTCCTCGATGGTCACCGTCCGGACGCTGGTGACAGTTTTTCGCTCACCGCTGGGCGTCGTGTAACTCAGCTCCGCGGTCAGGTCGGTCGAATCGGCGGCCGTCGGGACGAGGTCGAAGGTGTAGTTGGCCTTTGCCTGCCCCGACAGTTCCGTCCGGATCCGCCGGGGGTTCTGGACCCGGACTTGCTCGCCGTCGACGGTCAGTTCGAGACTCTGGACCGACTGGTAGTTTCCGCTGGTGACGGTCACCTCGGCCGTCGACTCGACGCCGGTTTCGAGGTCCGGAGCGATGAGGTTGAGCTGTGGCCCCTGGTTCTCGACGACCCGGACGGGAACCGGGCGGTTAGCAGTGGCGAAACCCTCACCGGGAGCAACACCACGGACCGTTGCGTCAAGACTGTACTGTCCGGGGGAGTCGACCGTGACCGGGAAGGTGACTGTCGTCGACGCACCTTCCGGGAGCGTCCCCGGGTCGCTCACCGAACGGTCCTTGTTCGGACCGTTCAGCGACACCTTCTTTAGTTCAACCGGGGTCCCGGCACCCTCGTGGTTTCGCACCGTGAGCCGGACCTCGAAGGTGTCTCCGGCGACTGGCTGTTCCTGCGAGACAGTCACGTTCGTAATCGTCAACGCACCCAGCTCCTCGTCGGTGGTGTCGAGTTGCTGTGCTGGAACGGAATTAGTGGCCGCTGCAGTCGGTGCCTGACCGGCCGCAACCGGCGGAGCAGTCATGACCACCACGAGCGTAGCGACAACCAACAGAGTCAACGCTGCGGTTCGTGAAGACTTGAAACGTACCAGCATCGAGCTATAGTCGTGAGTCCACTAATAAAGTCTCACGAGCGGAGTTGCTGAGCCTGCAAGACCGTCGAATCGTTTATAGAATTTCGAGGAGAATACCCGCGCCTCTAGGCGCGGGATGAATCCGACAACTCCTCCAGAATCCACCGTCGCTGGCAAGGCCGGATATTCCACCGCTCTTCAAACCTGACCTTTACAAAAAAAGGAGTATAAGAGCTTATACAGGCGTTCAGAATGCTGAAAATCCATCGAACCCACCGGGCGGAAATCCTCAACCACTCACAGGTAGAGGAACCGCTCGACCGGCATGGGTGGTCGGCCAGCAAACTCTGGAACGTCGCCAACTATCATTCCCGCCAAGTGTGGGATGACACGGGCGAGATTCCTGACCACGGCGACCTCAAAGACGAGTTGAAGACTCATCCAAAATACAAGGGACTGCACAGTCAGTCCAGTCAGCGCGTTCTGGAGGAACTCGCTGAAGCCTTCAACTCGTGGTACGGCAAGAGAAAGTCTGATAATCGAGCGAATCCGCCCGGCTACCGCAAGAAAAACTACTACGACAACCAAGGCCGTCGCGTCCACGAAGAACACCCGCGTAGCACGGTGACGTGGAAGCAAAACGGCATTCGGCACGACACCAAGAACAACCGCGTTCGCCTGTCGAAGGGTGCGAACCACAAGGAACACCCGAAAGCGTGGGAATACATCCTTGTCGAATACGAAACGCGCCCCGGCGTAACGGTTGAGAACCTGCAACAAGTCCGTGTAGTCTACGACAAGGCGAAAAGACGCTGGGAACTCCACCTCGTCTGCAAAGACGAAATCGAGACACCTACTGCTCCCGGTAACGAGACGGCAGGCGTTGACCTCGGAATCTGCAACTTCGCCGCTGTTGTGTACAGCACCGAGCAAGCCGACCTGTACCCCGGGAATCGCCTCAAACAAGACGGGTATTACTTCCCGAAGGAGATCGCCAACTGCGACGATTCGGGCGGGGAACGGGCCACTCGTCTGCACGCGAAGTGGTCGGAGCGCCGAACTCACTTCTTCCACAGTCTCGCTAAACACATCGTCGAACGGTGTGTCGAGCAGGAAGTTGGCCGTATCAACGTTGGGAAGCTCGCTGGTGTCCGCGAGGAGGAGAACGGCGAGTCAAAGAACTGGGGTCGGCACGGTAACTTGGACTTGCACGGGTGGGCGTTCGACAGGTTCTCGAATATCCTCGAATACAAAGCGAAGGTTGAGGGCATCGGAGTCGTAGAAGTGTCCGAGCGCGACACGAGCAAGACGTGTTGCGTGTGTGGTAGAGAAGACGAGGGTCAGCGTGTCGAACGTGGTCTCTACGTGTGTGAGGAGTGTGATGCGGCGTTCAACGCTGACGTGAATGCGGCGGAGAACATCCGTCTCGACATGAACAAAAGTAACTCCGAGTCTGCACCTGTTTTGGGTGAAGATAGGAGTACCGGCTGGTTGGCACAGCCCGGAGTCTACCTTCGTGACTTGTCCCACGGATTCTCACCGAGGGAACAAGTGGTAGACTGCAGACCCTAATATCCCAATCCAGCGGCACGGTGCCGTGGGATTCCTCCGCGTTCACGCGGAGGAGGATGTCAAACTCGATCGACGATCTGAGAGGAGCGCTTTCGGAGTCCCGACCGCTCGGCGATACGTGCCCGACTTCATTGTGCGAAACGCCTCCAAAGCCCCAGCCGCGGCGTCGGCGCGCGCGGCGGTCGCGACGCCGACTCGTCGGCGGGCGGCTCAGTCGTCCGCGGGCGAGGGGGTCGTGGCCGATCCGGCGCTCGCGTCGGCGACGGCGTCGGGGGCGGGACCGGTCACCGCGTCCGCGACCTTCTCGATCGGGTGCGGCGGG
>Ga0207714_1001086_pt1 | contig 18043 bp, 15 predicted proteins | sample PonA232FremontCA_2_FD_187270 | JGI IMG/M metagenome (GOLD analysis project Ga0207714, IMG submission 187270) | Marine sediment microbial community from Fremont, CA, USA - Pond A23 Sediment 2 (SPAdes) | ecosystem: Environmental > Aquatic > Marine > Unclassified | place: USA: Fremont, California...
CAGGTCCTGCAACAGATGATCGAACTCGGATCCTTGGGTGATCTGGTCAGCGCCGGGGGGCGCCTGCATCAGACCGGCTGCAACGGCTGTATCGGCATGGGGCAGGCACCGGCGACCGGGCGCAACAGCCTGCGTACGGTGCCGCGTAACTTCCCTGGTCGATCCGGCACCGAGGAGGATGCCGTCTTCCTCTGCAGCCCCGAGGTCGCGGCGGCATCGGGGCTCAACGGCACGATCACCGACCCGCGTACCCTGGAGCAGCCCTACCCGCAACTCGACGAGCCAAAGGCAAGCGACGGCAATGTCGACATCATGCATCCGCCGACCGAGGACACCGCCGGCATGGCCCTGCAGAAGGGGCCGAACATCGCCAGCCTGCCCGAGTTCGAACCGCTAGACGAACGGATCGAGGCACCGGTACTGCTTAAGACCGGCGATGACGTCTCCACCGATGAGATTATGCCGGCCGGCGCCAAGGTGCTCCCCTATCGCAGCAACATACCCGTTATCAGCACCTTCACCTTCTCCCGCCTTGATGAGGACTACCACGACCGCGCGATCGAATACCAGCAAGCGGGGTCGCTGGTCGTCGGCGGCGCTAACTACGGCCAGGGCTCGAGCCGCGAGCACGCTGCCATCGCGCCCGCCTACCTAGGCGTTAAAGCCGTGCTGGCCAAGTCCTTTGCCCGCATCCACTGGCAGAACCTGGTTAACTTCGGCGTTCTACCGTTGGAGTTCGCGGACGACGCGGATTACGAGCGGGTCGAGCGCGACGATGTCCTGGTCATCGACGGTCTGCGGGACGCATTGGCCGGCGGCGACCCCATCGAGGCGCACAACAAAACTCGTGATGAGCGTTATCCGCTGACGCACAGCCTGTCCGAGCGCCAGATCGAGGTGGTCATGGCGGGCGGCTTGATTCGGCATACCCGCGAGTGCAAAGCCGCGTAATGACTGGGCGCCCGAGGCAACGACGCCCCAATCGCTGGCAACGGGGCGAGCGGCTGTTTGGCCCCTCGCCTCATCGGCCAGCGTCGAGCCGAGCTTGCTTACCTACTCAAGCATGCTCCGCAACATCCAGGCCGTCTTCTCGTGGACCTGCATGCGTTGCGTCAGCACATCGGCACTCGGCTCGTCGCCCGCCTGGTCGACGACGGTAAAGACCTCACGCGCCGTCCGGACCACGGTCTGCTGATCCGATACGAGCTGCGCGATCATGGTCTGCGCATCAGGGTGCCCGGTTTCCTCCGGGATGCTCGTCAATTCGCCGAATTGACTATAGCTAGCCGGCGCCGGGAACCCGAGCGAGCGGATGCGCTCCGCGATCTGATCCACCGCCTCAGCGAGCTCCGTATACTGCGTCTCGAAGACGTCATGCAGGGTCTGGAAGCTAGGCCCCGTGACGTTCCAGTGAAAGTTATGCGTTTTCAGATACAGCGTATAGCTATCCGCGAGCAGCCGGGATAGACCCTGGGCAATACTCCGGCGTGTGTCCTCGTCGATACCAATATCCAAACTGGGTGTTGAAGCGGCCATACGGAACCTTCCTCATCTGCGTCGGCGTTCGTGACGGGACCTGCTGTCATAACAGTATCCACATGGATAAGACTAGCAGCTATTGCAGGCCATGAGGGCGCTCTAGCCTAGTAGTGACACAATCAGATCAATCGATTGGCTCAATGCCATACCTACCACCGAAACCCTTTCAACGGCTTCAAGCACTCGCATGCTCTGGTATTGCTTGCCACTTCAGCTCGCCGCCTGAAGCGACAAGCGCTCTGATCGCCTAGCCCAAGGCCCTAAACGGGACCCAAGCGACCAAACCCTGCTAGGAGTTCATACGGCATTTTGGCGGTCTTCCGCAGAGGATGCCAGACACAACGCGTACACCCCTTGCGTTCGCCACGCCTTCTAGTCGGGTCCTTGAGTGGTTGCAGCTTGTGCCATTCAGCAGCGGCTATCGCCCCGCTACACATCGCTCGTAGGACTTCCCCCTTGCCTGTGCTGGAAAGCCAAGAGGTTGTTCGTCCCAAATGCAAACTCGTGCGCCGGAATAGGCTTGCCGTAGCGATAGCCCTGAGCGTAGGTATAGCCACACCGGCACAGGAACGCCTCGTGCTCTTTCGTTTCTACGCCCTCACCTAGCGATGCGAGCTGCAAGTAGCCCGCGAGCTGCGACAGGCTCGATACCACTCCGGCCCCAGCACCGTTAGGGCTATCCCAGACGAAGCTGCGGTCTACTTTGAGAAGCTGAAACGGCAGACTGATCACGCGAGCGAGCGATGAGTGGCCGGTACCGAAATCGTCCAAGGCTAACGGAAACCCCACGCGAGCCAGCTCGTGGATCACCGGCGTAGCCGTGCCGCCACGCTCATCGATCACCCCTTCGGTGATCTCTAGCTTGAGGTCCGCCGGCGAGACGCGCTCCTCTCTGGCGATCTCGGCGAATCGGCTTGCCAGATTGGGATCGCTGAGCTGACTCGGCGATACGTTGACTGACACCCATAGACCGCTGCCGCCCGGTTGGCTCTGCCAGTGCCGTAACTGGCGACAGCTAGTCTCGAAAACGTAGCGCCCAATGGCGTCCATGAGGCCCAACTCCTCGGCCAGCGGGATGAAGACATCCGGCCCAATGGGCTCCTCGCCGTCGGGCTGAGGCCAGCGCACGAGCGCCTCAGCCCCTACAACGCGGCCGTCCCTACTCAGATCAACAATGGGTTGGTAGTGGACGCAGAAGTCGCCTCGAGCGACCGCGCGCCGTAATGGACCCTCGAGGGCGAGCAGCCGGCGCTTGCTAGCGATGTCGTCGTAATTCGGATTACCGATCCGATCAAGATACCGACTGGCGGCTTCGGCCGCGGCCTCATCGGCCATCGCCATTAGATTAGGCGCGTACTCGCTGTCCCGCGGGGCAATGGCTACTCCGACGCCGACCTCCGGTTGCACGCGATCACCCCCGACAGCAAAGGCCTCGCCCCGAATGAGCGCTAACAGATCCCGCGCCCGTACGTTCAGCCAGTGATCCGCGCCACCGTCGCCGTCGCTGTCGACTGGCGTAATAACAACGAACGTTCGGTCGTCGGTGTGGCCAAGGACCTCCTCGTTGCCCAATCCGGCCCTAAGGCGTTCGCTTATATCCCAACGCAGCTGGTTCGCCGCCGCCCACCCGTGCGCGTGGGTGATGCGATCCATCCGTCGTACATGGACTGCTAGGACGCCGACCACCCGCCTTACAGCTTGGTCCGCATCCACTAGCTGGTGCAGCCGACCCAAAAGCTCCTGGCGACCAAGTAGTCCAGTTACCGGGTCCCTATCCAATGTGGCTGGCGGCTTATGCCGGTCGGTATCCGCCTGTGTGCCTTCTTCCATGATGCTTACCACGACCCGCGCCATTATCTTGAGCAATTCAAGCTCAGCGTTCGAAAACTCCCGGTGATCCCTCGCATCAAGTAGGCAAACAACGCCGATCGCGTGACCGTCGGTGGTAACCAACGGGGCACCCGCATACGAGCGCATGGTCTCGCCACCAACGATGACCGGTTCAAGCTCGTCACAGGCCGTCAGATCCCCAATGACGAGGATGTCGTTCTGGCGAATAGCGTACTGACAAGCCGAGCTCTCGACGGGCGTCGTGCCCGACAACTCGTCAGCCAGGCCTGCCTTGACCCGCTGTTGGGTATCATCAAGGAGATGGACCCGAGCGGCGCTGACATCGAGGCTTGTGCGTAAACCGTCGGTGAGCGTTCGCCAAACGCTAGGCGGAGTGTTGTCTATTGCCACTACTCGCTGCAGTGCGCGCAACCGTTCCTCACACTCAACGACATCGCAATACAGCTCGCGGATCTCATCCAGCGCCGCGACGCTGCGGCCGCCCCAGGCCAGGCCTCCTTGGCGGTCCCGCTCTCGCTGTGCGGTTTGGGATCGATAAATGCTCGGCTGAGTCATAGTAATCAGTTTCACAAGGCATTGATTTAGTAGACACTAAACTAATTTAAACGAGAGTTATACAAAATGTAGCTGGGGGTCTGCATTCTGCGATGAGGTACTCAAGGTTGAGACGGCGTAGAAGAGCTCTCGCGTATCAGGACCACCCAGCGCTGAACGTCACATCCGGGCCAACGTGCCTACCGCCATCACAGCCCGTCGTGGGTGCCCCGAGCCGCCCCGGGTCGCCGAAGCAGCCAGCTATCGACCGCGCATCGGCACGGCTCGATCACGCTGGTCAGCCCGGCCAAACGCGCTGCCGCGTTGTCGTAACCTTTTGCTTATCTGCCGATCGCCGTGGCTAATGAGTTTCAGGGCCGTGCTATTGTCAGTTACCGTCGTGACTATTCAGGGGTTATCGACGCTCGGTCAGCCCAAGCACGCGCGACGGCGGCTTAGCATGAGGGGTTATGACGCACTACATAAACCGCCCGGAGAGCACGCTACCGGTCGCTAGCGTGGAGTGCGGTGATGCGTGGCTTGGGACCATCGATGGCGCTGGCTACCTGCTTACGCTGGGCCCCTACTGGGGCCACTTGATGGATCAAACCGCCCTAAGCGAGGTCGCCGATCTTTCCGCGGCTGACTTACAAACCGCGATCAACGCGGCCCGTAAAGCAGGCTCCACAACCCAGGAGCTGCCGCTGCGGGGCGGTACAGCGAATCTCGCGTGGCGCTTCGAACAGGCGTCAGGCGACCAGTATTATGTCTACGCCCAGCCGCTTGAGCCGCCAGCCGACGTCCACAGTGCGGCACCGATCCACTGGCCTGTGGGGCTGGCGGTCGCGGATCATAACGAACGCGTGCAGTTCGTTAACCAGGCGTTGGCGCGGATCTTCGGCTGGCCACGTGCAATGTTCGTCGGGCACCGGCTCGGTGACCTGCTATCCCAGATGCTCGTCTCCTACGGTAGCGCCAACCCACTGGATGACCTCGCAAGCGCGGGCCTGCCCTCTGAGCATGTCATTTACCGGCCGTCCGGCGAGCGTCGCACTGTCTATCTTGTCTATGAACAGCAGGAATTGGCTGGCCAGCCGGCTTATTTCGCGTCGCTCGTTGACGTAACGCACCGCCCCGAATCGGCCGGGCGTACCAGCGCAAGCGAGGGCCAGCTACGCGATATCATGGCCAGTATCCCGGGCGCCGTGTTCCAGCTCCGCTATCGCGCCGATAGGGGCTACGAGGTCGGCGACGTCAGCAGCGGGCTGCGCCGCATAGGCGGCTTTACGGCCGACCAAGAAATCGCTGACTTCGAGCGCTGGCAGGCATGGCTGCCTCCCTGCGAGCACGATGCGTACATGGATAGCCTTGAGCAATCCCGTATCCATCTGACCACCTGGGCCCACGAATGGCCCTTCGAGACACCCAATGGCCTGATCTGGCTCCAAGGGGTCTCGCAGCCGCAGACCGAGGCGGACGGTAGCGTGGTATGGAACGGCGTCATGTTCGATATCACGGGGCGCAAGCGCACGGAGGAGCGACTGGATCAAGTCGAGACCGATTACCGGGTCGTTTTTGATCAGACCACCGAAGGCCTGTACCGATCGCGGCCCGATGGCCAACTCCTGGATGTCAACTGGCCGCTGGTCCGTATGCACCGCTGCGACAGCAAGCAAGATTTGATAGCCCGGATCGGCGATGTCTCGCGCGACTGGTATACCGATCCCGAGGCGGCAACGCAGCTGCGTCGGCAGGTTGAGGCCCGTGGTGAGGTCGAGGACTTTCGTTCCTGGATCTACCGTGCGGGTACGGGCGAGACCTTTTTGGCGAGCGAGACGGCCCGCGCCGTTGTGAATCACAACGGCCAGCTCCTCTATTACCAAGGCAGCGTGCGCGACGTCACGGACCGCGAGCTGATGAATCGGCTCGCTGGACGCCGCAGCGAAATACTCGAGATGATCGCCCGTAGTCAGCCCATCGAACGTGTCACGGACACCATCGTCGACACCATCGAGGCGTACCAACCAGCGATGGCGACCGTCATCTATCGGGTCGAAGACGACTCGGCCGTATTGCAAACGGCGCCGAGCCTCGATAACGAATCCCGAGACGCCATCGGGCGCCAGCCACTCGGCGACCTCGCCGATAGCTCGATCGGATGCGCCATGCGCGACGGCGTCGCAACCCTGGATACTGATTGCCCCTGCGGTGGCCGCAACGACTCGGCATCCACTGTTCAGCGGTTGGGATACTCAGACGCGATCACCATGCCGATCCTCAGTCAGACTGGCATGGCGCTGGGCGCACTGGTCGCACTGTCACCCTCAACGGAAGCGCTCGATGATCAGATTCGGATGGTGTTGCATGAGATGGCGCAGATCGCCGCCATCGGATTCGAGCAAAGCAAACTCTTCGATCAGCTACTCGAAAAGGCACAGTACGACCCGCTAACCGGCCTCCCCAATCGCCTGCTGCTCGACGACCGTATCCAGCAGCTGATCCACGATGCCGAGCGCCATGACCACTCGGTCGCCGCCCTCATGATTGATCTCGATGAGTTCAAGCTCGTCAACGATACGCTCGGCCATGCCGCAGGCGACCAGCTGCTTTATCAGGTGGGCGAGCGCTTGAGCCGCGCCATGCGTGCCAGCGACACCATCGCGCGTTTCGGGGGCGACGAGTTCGTCGTGGTCGTACCGCTCAGTGAGGCCGCGGACGCCAGCCAGGTCTGTGAGCGAGTGCTCTCCGAGCTGCATGCTCCTATATCAGTGGACGACCGGGAGCTGATCGTCCGCACCAGCATCGGCATTGGGGTATCCCCCCAGGATGGCGACACGCCGGAATTACTGCTTCAGGCCGCCGATACGGCGCTGTATAGCGCCAAAGGCGCCGGCCGCAATCAGTATCACTACTTCTCCGACAGTATAAACGAGCGTTTCGCGGATCGCCTTCGTATCGAGAGCGAGCTGCGATCCGCGATCGATCAAGCGGAGCTCGATCTATTCTGCCAACCCTCGGTCGCGCTCGCCGATGAGGCCATTGACGGCGCCGAGATCCTGCTACGGTGGCGCCACCCCGAGCATGGCATCCTCGGCCCAGGTGAGTTCCTGCCCGTCGCCGAGCAGAGCTCCCTCATCGCGGAGATCGATCGTTACGTCATCCATCATGCCGCCAGGCGAATCGCGGCCATGCAAGCCGCCGGCAATACATGGCTGATATCCGTCAATATCTCGGCGCGTATGCTGCAGAGTGAGTCCTTTGCGGACATCGTTGTGGCGGCGCTGCGTGCAAGCGGCGCATGCCCGAGCGGGCTTGAGCTCGAGATCACCGAGACGGTCGTCATGACGGACTTCGCGGACGCATATTACAAGCTTACATCCTTAAAGCGGCGAGCACCGGGCATTCGGGTCGCGATGGACGACTTCGGATCGGGCTACTCATCGCTGCAGTACCTAAGCCGGCTCCCCCTCGACACCCTTAAGATCGATCGCGGATTCGTCGCTGAGCTCGGTGGCGTCGATCACGACACGGCCTCGACCATTATTAGGACGATTGTTGAGCTCGGGCAACGGCTCGGACTCGCGGTCGTCGCCGAGGGCGTCGAGGGATCCGGCCAGGTGGATGTACTCAAGCGGCTTGGCTGTAACAAGGCGCAAGGCTTCTGGTACTCGGCGGCCGTCGATGCGGCCAGCTTCACCGAGGCAGCACGACTATCGCCGTCTGCGACGGGCTTCCGCGACGCCGTTGACAATGGATAAGTACACGCGGCTCATTCCGCGTTTGCCCTGGCGTCGCTAGTCCTCCGGCAGTCCGCCGAACCGTTTGATGCGCTCGGGCTACCAGCTCAACAAGCCAAAGCCCATCCAACGCGCCCGCTACGCCTAGTATTCGCGCACAGCGAACCGGCGCCAGGATCCCAGTTACACTTGAGCAAGCATTACGAGATCACAAAGCTCTACCACTGGCAACGCCCGTGATGCGGCATTGACCCGTCGGCGCTGGCATTGCAAGCTCAAAGCCCGACTGTCGCTCGGGGTCGCCAGGCTTGCTTTAGGTTCGACTTGACGCTATGAGGCCAACACGCTAGCTCAATAACCCCACCGCGTGAGCCAGGGCAGCTAGGAGCTTATGCGGCTTGCCCGGGCCGGGATGGCATCCGCCATCGCGCTGTCGTCCCATCTCAGCGTTGCGAGGCAACCCATGAGTGACGCTAGCAGGCAGGACAGCGTATTCGTCGCGCGTCAACCCATCTGGGACCGACGGCGGCGCGTTATCGGCTATGAGCTACTCTACCGAGCCGGCGATGAGAATCTGGCTACTGTCATTGATGGCGATATCGCGACCACCGAAGTACTCATCAATAGCATCCTGGGTGTTGGGTTAGACCGCCTCGTTGGAAATCACACCGCTTATTACAACGTGACCGCCAGTTTCATTCGTGGCGACTACGCGCTCCCGCTCGATCAAGACCGCAGCGTTCTAGAGGTGCTTGAGGACATTGCCCCTGACCAGGATGTCTTAAGTGGCATCACCGCCTTGCGCCAAAGCGGCTTCACGATCGCGCTGGACGACTTTGAATACAGCGACAATCTGATACCCCTTCTCGAACTGGCCGATATCGTTAAACTCGAGGTATTGGGGCGCGAACCTGATCAGATCAGGCAACATGTTGAGCGTCTAGCGGGATATAACGTCACGCTACTGGCTGAAAAGGTCGAGACCCACGACGCATTCCGAACCTGTCAGGAACTGGGTTTCCATCGCTTTCAGGGATTCTTCTTCTGTCAACCCGACGTCGTCAAAGGCCAAAGTGTAGCCAGCAATCGGCTTGTCATCCTTAAACTCATCGCGAGGCTCCAAGATCCGACGGTCGAGCTAGCCGAGCTCCAGGAACTGATCATCCAGGACGTCACCCTCACCTACCGTCTGCTTCGCTACATCAATTCAGCGGCTATTGGCATGTCTCGCCGGGTAGAAAGTGTCCATCGAGCGCTAGCGCTTATTGGCATGGACCGGATACGCAACTGGGCCAGCCTGCTTTTGATGACTCGAATGGACGACAAACCACCGGAGCTCATCCGAATTGCACTCATCCGAGGCCGAATGGCGGCTTTAATTAGCCAGCGACTGAGCAATACGGAACCGGATCAATCATTCACCGCCGGTCTGCTGTCCGTGATTGACGCCCTAATGGACCGCCCCATGGCCGAACTCATCGAACCGCTACCTCTAACGACGGCCGTGCAGGAGGCACTCATATCGCGCGGGGGTGACTTGGGGGAGGTATTGAAAGCAACCATCGCTTACGAGCAAGGATTATGGGACGCCCCCAGCCTTCAGCTGCTGGCCGCAGAAGAATTATCACAGCTGTATCTCAACGCATTGGCATGGGCCGATGGCACCATGAATGGCCTGGCGGCCACGAGTTAGCGGCTGCTTAGGAGCTGCCCGCCCTCCCACCGACACAAGGAGACTTATGAGTGACGCTAGCAGTCAGGACGCCGTGTTCGTTGCGCGTCAGCCGATCTGGGACCGATACCAGCGCGTCATCGGCTACGAGCTACTCTACCGGTCGGGGTATGACAATCGAAACACCGCACTCGACGGCGACAGGGCAACCACCGAGGTACTGATCAATAGCACCCTAGGTGTTGGGCTGGACCGACTCGTCGGGCATCAGCCTGCTTACTTTAATGTTACAGCTAGCTTCATCCGTGGCGACCACGCGCTGCCGCTAGATCAAGACCGGACCGTGCTAGAGATACTCGAAGACATTGAGCCGGACGAGGATGTCCTGCGCGGCATTGAAGCCTGGCGTAGCAAAGGCTTCACCATAGCGCTCGACGACTTCCAATACAGCGACATTGTAGCGCCGCTGCTCGAGCTCGCCGATATCGTCAAAATCGAGGTGCTCGGGCGCGACCCCGACCAGCTCAGGCAACAGGTTCAGCGCCTCCAGCAGTACAACGTCGAGCTACTCGCTGAGAAGGTTGAAACCCACGAGGAATTCCAAACCTGTCAGGAGCTGGGATTCGAGCGCTTCCAGGGATTCTTCTTTTGTAAACCGCACGTGGTCCAAGGCCATCGTGTCGCCAGTAACCGGCTCGTCATTCTTAACCTGATCGCGCAGCTTCAAGACCCGAACGTCGAGCTACCCGAGCTCCAAAGCCTTATCATTCAGGATGTTACCCTAACCTACCGGTTGCTTCGCTACATTAATTCACCGGCTTTTGGCATGACTCGCCCAGTAGAAACCGTCAATCGCGCGCTTGCGCTTATCGGCGCGGACCGGATACGCGACTGGGCCAGCCTCCTGTTGATGACTCGGATCGACGATAAGCCGCCAGAACTCATGCGAATTGCGCTCATTCGCGGCCGCATGGGATTTTTGTTGAGCGACCAGCTGAGCAACTCGGGCAGTCCCGACCAGTCGTTCACTGCCGGTCTGCTATCCGTACTTGATGCGTTGATGGATCGGCCAATGGCGGAGATCACCGAGGAGCTGCCCCTAACGCAATCGGTCCAGGAGGCCCTTGTCTCGCGGCAGGGCCCGCTTGGCGAGACGCTGGCAGCAACGATCGCGTATGAGCAGGGCTTGTGGGGATCGCCATCTCTCGAGCTTCTATCGATCTCCGAGCTATCGGGAGCGTATCTCAACGCATTGGAGTGGGCCGATAGCACCATGCAAAGTCTAGGGACCGTCGATTAGTGACCGCTTAGTGGCACGGTGTGGCTGGTTCCATGTAAACCGCAGCTGACAATGACACCAGCGGACGAAGGAGCGCTTACAGCGCTCCACGCGCCACGGCGCACCCGATAACTCGTGCAGCACGCCGCGTGCGATGGCCTCGCCATCACGCCTCATGACAAACTATTAAGTCGAAGATGGGCTAGACCGATGCGCGATGAGGTGTGCCTCATGCCATGCACGAATCGACATAACGCAACGGGCCGTCGCCTGGCGCTCAAGTCGCTCCGTAGCGCGCTTCTGGCGTTGGCATGCGGCGTAACGAGCGCGCTTGGCGCTGCCAGCGCGGCTGATGGACCGCGCCGGAGTACTGTTGACTTGGCTCACCGGACCGTGGCGGAGCTGCGACAAATGGTCGATCCCGTGGTCGATGATGATGTGCAAATCGGTGGTGACGCCCAGATGTTAGTACTAAAGGCGCCAGCTGATCACCTCTCTGAACTGAAAGCACTCATTCAGCGTCTCGACAGGCCCCGGCAACGCTTGCGCATTAGCCTGCTCCAACGACCCCACCCCATCAGCCCGAGCGATCGGACAGCGGACGACGCCTTCCGAAGCCAACACCGCTATAGTACGCGCAGCGCCAATAAGGGTGAGCGGCATGTGATTCAGGCCGTCGAGGGTCAACCGGCCAAGTTCGACACCTCGGTAGCTGTTCCCGTGGTGGAACGCGATCTGCAGCTTGGTAAGCAGGGCGTTACTAGCAGTAAGCGCGTGCGTTATAAGCGCGTCGCGAACGGCCTAGGCGTCACGGTGCGGCCGCTAGCCGACGGCCAGGTAATGATCCACGTGGCCGCCGCCCTCGATCGAGCGGCGAACGACGGTAATCACGGTAACCGGACGATGCGTATTGACCGCGGGCGCACGATAACGACCGTCCGTGGCAAACCGGGCCGTTGGTTAGCCATTAGCGCTAATGATGCGGCCGAGCGTGGCGCACACGGGGAGGCTACCAGCTACAGCACGCGAACGCTTGAGGGTGGCAACCGGTATGTCTACCTCAAGGTGGAACGGCTGAGCCCGGCCAACCAACGCTGACCTCGCGAACACCCAACCGCAGGCGCAGTAATTGCCGGGATGGGGCGAGCATCGGCTAGTCGCCGCGGCCTCGTGCGGCCAGGTAGCGGCGCTCCTGATCACGTATCAGCCGTTCCAGCCAGGCAGCGCCGGGACTTGTCAGCTCTCGCCAGCTACAACCTATGACGAGCTGGCGATCATGGGCGCCGTGCGAACGGCGATTGAGCACCTGGAACGTCACGGGCAGCTCCCCATAGTCGCCCGCGTGAAAGACGGCGTCCCGTATGACGAGGCCAACTGGCCATTGCTCTATGGCATCGGCGTCCGGCTCCAGCAGCGCCAATCCCCCAAGGCTCACATCGACAATGGTGTAGGCACGCCACCTTTCGGACCCATCGGGCGGTGCGATGCGGCATATGAAATCACCGCTGCGAGGTAGCGGCAGCCGATAAAAACGCCGGCGTTGTATGCGGGCCACTGATCGCGGTAGGAGCGCTACCAAGCCGGGGTTCGTGCCATTTCGGTTGTCACTGACGTTGCTAATTTGGAATACCACGCGCACGCCTTCGTCATTAGCAACGACTGTGGCACCGCGCGCCTGCAGCAGCTTCTTATTAACAGCCTTATCCGGCCCATAGTCGAGGATCAATCGATCACGCTTGGCATCAACCTCGACGATCGCCGTTGTTATGGCGTCCTCACTACCATCCGGCGTCACCGTAACGATGGCCGTTGTCCGGCAAAGGCGGCGAAGTAGTCGCAACACGGCCGCTCGCTCCGCCAGGCGATACGGTGCCAGGGAGTCTCGACGCCCGGAGTCATCCCCCTCACCGCGGCCCTGTGGCTGTTTATCAGCCGCCATTAACGGTTACTCCGAATTGGGTTCTTGGCTTTAGACGCCTCAAGGTCGCGCAGGATGTCGCGGTGCCTCGTCCTCCCATGGCGGCATATCAAGATCCGCGGGCGGTTCCGGATCGCTACGCCCCTCACGACGGGCGGTATCGAGGCGGTAGACATAGGCGAGCACCTGCGCCACCGCCACGTAGAGCCGCGCCGGTATCTCCTTACCCAGCTCCGTTGTGTCATGGAGCATACGCGCCAGCGTGGGCTCCTCGAACAAGGGAACACCGTGATCCCCCGCCAACTCACGAATCCTAAGGGCCACTCGATCCTGGCCCTTGGCCACCACTTTAGGCGCGCGCATATCGCCCGAATAGCTTAGGGCTACCGCGTAATGCGTGGGATTGGTGACCACCACATCGGCCTCCGGGACGTCCTGCATCATGCGGCCCTGGGCCATCTCCTGCTGACGCCTTTTGATCTCCCCACGCACCTCGGGCCGGCCCTCCGTTTCCTTGCTCTCGTCGCGCACCTCCTGATGGGTCATGCGCAGGCTCTTGGTGTGCTGAAAGATTTGGAACGGCACGTCGATGGCAGCAATGAGTAATAGGCCCAGCGACATCAACAGAAAGCCCTCACCCAGTATCGTGCCCGCATGCGCTATGGCTTGCGTGCCCGGCTCGCGGCCCAAGGCCGTAAGCTCGCCCAACCGCGACCAGATAAGCAATACGGCCCCAGCCGAAAGAAGGACGAACTTGGCAAACGCCTTCACAAACTCCATCAGACCCTGGGTACCGAAGACCCGCTGGAGCCCCTTAACCGGGCTTATCTTATCCAGCTTCGGAGCCGCCGACCCAAGATTGAATGACCACCCTCCCAAGAGCATGGGGCTGACTGCGGCCACCACATAGCTGACCAGCAGGAACGGTGCCAGGGCGCTTAAGGCGCCGAAAATCGACCGGCTTAGGTGCTGTATCATGACCGAAGCATCGCCACGCGCCGCTTGGGCTGACAAATCGAATTGCGTCCTCGCCGTATCGGCAAGCCCATCGACGATGTTGCCGCCGAGGAGCACCACGTAGCCCCCCGTCGCCAGCATGAGGACGGCCGTGTTGAGCTCCCGCGACCGCGGGACTTGACCCTTCTCGCGCGCCTGCTCGCGCCGTCGTGGCGTGGGGTCTTCGGTCTTTTCCTGGGCGTCGTCCTGTCCCTCCGCCATAGCTAGTTACCTCGTACCGTGTCGCGCATCAGGGCGACGCCGTCCTCCAGCAGACCCTCGAATAGGCCGGGTATGCCGGGCAGCGTTAGCCACATCATGATGAACCCGGCCAGGATCAGCATGGGGAAACCGACGGCGAAGATATTGAGTTGGGGTGCCGCACGCGTGATAACCCCCAGCGCTAGGTAGATCATGAGCTGGCTGGCGACGATCGGCAGCGAGATGATGACGGCGCCGAGGAACATGTGGCTGCCCCATTGAGCAATACGCATCGCCGCCTCGGGCGCCAGGCCCGCACCCACCGGCAGAGTGCGAAATGAGTCCACGAGCACCTCTAATGCGATGAGATGGGCGTCGAATGTCAGGAACAACAATGTGATGATGATCACATAATACTGCGATATCACCGGCACGCGTAGTCCGTTCTGCGGATCCACCATGGAGGCGAAGCCCAGGCCCATCGCCAGCGCAATCGATTCGCCCGCCTGGGCGAACGCACTCATCACTAGCTGTAACGCGAATCCCATCGCAATCCCAACAAGGACCTCGTGGACCACCGTCACCAAACCAACGACGCTCAGCGGGTCGAGCTCCGCCGTCGTGGGCGTAAACGATGCGACGAATACCGCCAGGGTCAACGTCACCAACGAGCGAATCGTCGTCGGCATGGTTTGGCTGCCGAAGATGGGCACCGCCAACAACATAGCCCCAATGCGCGGCAGTGCCCATATAACCCCGCGTGCCGCCTCTAGCACCTCGCCCGTCGCTAGGGGCACTTCGTTACCCGACCATGGCGGGGATCTGCTGATAGAGCCGCTCGGTGTAATCGACGATTAGCCGGATCATCCAAGGCCCTGTGAGCAGAATGGCAACGAGGATCCCCAGCAGCTTGGGGATAAATGACAGCGTCATCTCCTGGATCTGCGTGGCGGCCTGGAGCATCCCAATGGCGAGCCCCAGCCCGAGCGCTGCTAGCAGCATCGGCGCCGACAGCAGCGTAATCACTCGCATGGCCTCCGCGGCCACACCCATTACCTCACTCTCCGACATGAGCGTCCTCCTGAGCAGCGTGGTGCCCATCACACCGCCTGAAAACTACGCGCCAACGTCCCCATGATCAGTGACCAGCCATCGACGAGAACAAACAGCATCAGCTTGAACGGCAGCGAGATGATGAGCGGCGACAGCATGACCATGCCCATCGACATCAGGACTGCCGACACCACCAGATCAATGATCAAAAACGGGATCAGTATCAAAAAACCGATCTGGAAAGCGGTCTTGAGCTCACTCGTCGCGAAGGCCGGCATGAGCACCGAGAACGGGATATCGGAGCGAGACTCAAAGCCCTCATGGCCACCCAAACGGGCGAAGAGCATGAGGTCTTTGCTCCGAACCTGGGCAAGCATGAATTGGCGGAAAGGCTGCGCCGCCGCCGAGACGGCCTCCGTGGTCGCCATCTCCTCGGCCATATAGGGCTGTACGCCCTGCTCGTAGGACTTGGAGATCACGGGCGACATGACGAAAACCGTCAGGAAGAACGCCAGCCCGATCAGGATCTGATTCGACGGTGTCTGCTGTGTGCCTATCCCCTGCCGAAGCAACCCCAATACCACGATGATGCGGGTAAAGGCGGTCATGGTCATGAAAAGCGCGGGCAAGATCGACAAGAGGGTGAGCACGGCCACCAATTCAAGCTTAGCCGAGAATGTCTGACCCCCCTCACCATCCGAGTCACTAGTCAGTAGCGGAATATCCGCCTGCGCGGCGGCATCGCTGCAGCCCAGTAGCAGCAAGACAACGAGTAGCCAGACGCGCATCATCGGGCCTTCCCCCCTTGCCCGGCTAACGCGGTACGAAGCCGCGCCGCGAAATCGCCGCCGACGGCCGCGCCCGGGTCACTGTCAACAACGGCCTCACTAAAGCTCTCTAATAGGCGAACGTTGCCGGGCGCCACGCCCACCAGGATCTGACGGCCCCCGACATCCACGAGCACCACGCGCTCGCGCTGCCCCACTGACAGGCTCCCAAGCACCCGCATACCCGGCGCTGCGCCGCCGATACCTCCGGCTCGACGCAGCAGCCAGGCCAACAGGAGTATCGCGGCGAGCACCAACCCCAGCGTCAGTACCATCCGCAGGACGTCGCCGCCGCTAACGACCGCGGCGCCACCGCCCGCATCGGCGCCCGCCATCGCCGACAGCGGGGCCCAGGCCAGCGTACTGATCCCAAGATGGCGGCTGAGGCGTCCCATCAGGAGTTATCTTCGCTGCCGGAGCCGACGACCTCGGTTAACCGCATGCCGTAGCGATCGTTCATGACGACCACCTCACCCCGGCCTACCAGGCGACCATTGGCAAGCACATCCAAGGGCTCGCCGGCTAGACGCTCAAGCTCGACCACGGAACCGGGAGTAAGCCGGATAAGTTCCGAGATGGGCATGCGCGTGCGCCCGATCTCGACCGAGATCTCCACCGGGATATCCATAATGGCGTCGAAGCCACCGCTTTGGTGCCCGGCGTCCGGACGCTGGGTGCTTCGCTCGAATTCGGCCGGTGCGTAGCCCGTCGTGCCCGATTCGGTCCCTGCATCGGTATTGCCGGTTGGCTCGTCTTCTTCCGCCATGAATCTCCTCCGCGAGTTAGCCAGCCGCACCGCGCGTCATCGCGGACGGCTCCCCGGTCTACGTTACCGGCGCTGTCGTTGCCGCTTTCCCAGATGCGTGCGATCAATGCGGATAGCATTAAAATCGCCGACGACACCGAAGGCCCCTTCCGCCAGCGTCACACCGTCGGCGACGAGTCGTGCCTGTTCGGGCGGATCGATGCGCAGCACATCACCCACTTGGAGCGCGCTTACCTCGGCAAGTGTCAGTCCCTGCCCCGTAAGGCAAACCGCGAGCTCGAGCTCGACGTCCGAGGCACCGTGCGTGTTGAGATCGTATTGCTTCGGGGCGTCTTCCTCCGGCCGATCCGGTAGGCCCGCGCGCAAGGTCGCTTCCAGCGGCCGCAGGAGGCTATACGGGATCGCCAACTCGACGCGGCTCGTTTGGTCGTCGCAACTCAGTTCGAAGGCCGATGTGACTAGCGGCTCGCGCGAGCCGGCGAAGGATCCCACCAAGCGCTGATTACCAACGACATCGCCCGGCCGAACCTCAACGGCAGCTAGCGGTCGTAGGGACTCGGCGAGACCGGCCGCTAGATCGCGCGCGACCTGCTCACCCAGACGGCTCTCGGCCGGGCTGAGGCTGCGATTCTGGGCTTCGCCACGGCGGCTCGATGACCCGCCACCGAAACGGCGGCTCACCAGCTGATCGACCAGACCGGCGCTCAACACCAGAACGGCGTGACCCTGGAGTTGGCCGTCCAAGGCGAGCGGCGTTATATGGCTAGGGATAGCCAGGCCATTGGCGTAGTCCTCGCACGAAAGGGCGCGAAGCCCCTGCGGCCGGGCCTCCACCGGCGCGCCTAGTAGCATTCCTAGACGGCGGGCCAAGTCCGTTGCGAATTGCTCCAGTACGGCGTCGAGGCCCGGCAGGGGCAGCGGGACGCGGCGCTCCAGCGACGCCAGATCCACCGGCCTGCCCTCAGTCTCAGAACCGCCGCTCGCGGGCGCTGCGCCCTGGGAAAGCGCCTCCAGCTCGTCACTCGATAGAACATCATCATCCGCCATAAGCGCCTACTGCATCACCATGCGGGTGAGATAGATCTCTTTGATCGATGCCTTCGCGTTCTTATCGTCCAGCACGGACTCGATCCGCTTGCGCATCGACTCTCGAAGGCCCTGCTTGCCTTGGCGCGTGGCTAGCTTTTTTGAGCTCTGCTCGCTCAACAGGAGAATCAGGCCATTGCGCACGGCCGGCATGTGCTTCTCTACTGCCGACTTTACCTTCTCGTCATGCGTCATCAGCTGGAACTCCAGCTGCAGGAAGCGCTTGGGATCATCAGGCCCAAAATTGACCGGCGGGATCTCAACAGCCAGATAGTGCGCCTCGCCGCTGGACTTGTCGGCGCCATCGGCAGCGGTGTCGCCATTACCCGACTCCTCGCCTCCCTCGGCCTGCTGGACGGTTTCTGACGGGAAAAAGACGATCGTCGCGGCAACGCTGGCGGCCACGAGCACGATGGCGCCCAGCACGGCGGCGAGGATAAACGAGATCTTCTTGGTATCAGCCATTGACAGAATTCCGTCGCGAAACGAGTGGCACAACAAAAGTTGCAACTAGCGTGCCATTCATCGACGACGGCGCCGGGAGCGGCGCTGTGGCGCCCCGGCATGACCCTAGCGAGTTAGCA
>Ga0207714_1001087_pt1 | contig 18039 bp, 14 predicted proteins | sample PonA232FremontCA_2_FD_187270 | JGI IMG/M metagenome (GOLD analysis project Ga0207714, IMG submission 187270) | Marine sediment microbial community from Fremont, CA, USA - Pond A23 Sediment 2 (SPAdes) | ecosystem: Environmental > Aquatic > Marine > Unclassified | place: USA: Fremont, California...
CGGGCCGCCGACGTCTTCCATGTGGAAGAACACGTCCTCGTCAGCGTCGTCAGTCTCGATGAATCCGTAGCCGCCGGTGTCGTTGAAGAAGTCGACCTTGCCTGTCGCCATCGCAGTCGGTACGTCGCTCGAAGTACTGATAAGTGTTGCGTGCCGTCCGCGCCCGAAACCACAAGTCCGCGGGACGCGTCCGCTCGGGCATGTCGACTCTCCTCGTCGTCGGCGGCAGCGGGTTCATCGGACGCGACGTCTGCCGGTTCGCGGTCCGTGACGGTCACGAGGTCCGCAGCCTCTCCCGGAGCGGTCGCCCCGCCGTCGACGGCGACTGGGCGGACGCCGTCGCCTGGACCAGCGCGGACGTCTTCCGTCCGAACGCGTGGCGCGGTCGGCTCGCCGGCGTCGACGCCGTCGTCCACTCGGTCGGGACACTCACCGAGACGCCGGCCGCGGGCGCGACGTTCGAGCGGGTGAACGGCGACGCCGCGATCATCGCGGCGCTGGAGGCCGAGCGCGCCGGTGTCGGCGCGTTCGTCTTCCTCTCCGCGTCGGCGCAGCCGCCGGGCGTCAGAAACGCGTACTTGGACGCAAAGCGGCGGGCCGAGGACGCGATCGCCGACCTCGATCTCGACGCCGTCGTCCTCCGCCCGGGCCCGGTGTACGGCGCTGGACAGCCGCACCTCCCGAGCGTCCTCGACCGGATCCTCCGGTTCGCCGCGAGCGCGCCGCCGATCGCGTCGCGGCTCGGCGAGGCGCGGCCACTCTCCGTCGACACCGTCGCGCGGGCGGCGTACCGGGCTGCGCTCGACCCGCCGGCGCGGCTGCTCGACGTCGGCGACATCCGGGATCTCGCGGGGTGACGACGCGGCGTCGACGGCGCTACTCGCCGTAGACGTCGGCGCAGGCGTCCGCGATCTCCTCGGGGGAGTGGTACCCGCGGAGCGATACGCGGCACTCGCCGTCCGCGAAAAGCAGCACGGACGGTGCCGCCTCGACGCCGAACCGACGCCGGAACTCGGGCGTCGCCTCGCCGTCGATCCCGGCGACCGCGACGCCGTCGGAAAGCGCGGCGACCGTCTCGTCGAGTTCGTCTTTCATCCGGCGACAGGGCTCACAGAACCGCTTCCAGACGGTCACCGCGGCTCGGTCGTGCGAGTCGAGGAACGACTCGTAGTCGCCGTCGTCGACCGCGGTGAGCCGGTCCGGAACCGGTGACGGCGGAGCGACGTCGGTGACCGTCATCGCCATGTGCGCCCGGTCGGCGAGCGGGTACTCACCGTCGAGATGCGAGTTCACCGCGAGCAGCGCGATAAACTGCTCGCGGGTGACTCCGAGCGCCTCGATTCGGTCCGCGGCCGCGGCCGGGTCGATGTCGAACACGTCGGCGACCGCCCGGTGGTACTCGGCCTCGTCGACGTCCGCGTACGAGTCGTGGTAGATGCCGCGGGTCGACTCGAACTCGAGCGTGAGCGTCACCGCGTCCCCGTCGACGGAGACGACGCCCTCGGACTCGAGCACGTCGAGCCGTTCCGCCGGCGAGAGCGTTCCGTCCGAGGTGGAGTCCGTCGCGTCGCTCATACGCCGAGGTACTCCTGTCTGACCTCGTCGTTGGACCTGAGGTCGGCCGAGGCACCCTGATAGACGATTCGCCCCTGGTCGAGCACGTAGCAGTAGTCGGCGAGGTTGATGGCCGCGGCGGCGTTCTGCTCGACGAGCAGGATCGTCTTGCCTTGTGCCGCGATCTCTTCGACGATGTCTAAGACGTCTTTGACGATCTGGGGCGCGAGCCCCTCCGACGGCTCGTCGAGCATGAGCAGGTCCGTGTCCTGTTTGAGCGTCCGGGCGATGGCGAGCATCTGCTGTTCGCCGCCGCTGAGCGTGCCGGCCTTCTGCCCGCGGCGCTCGTCGAGACGGGGGAACTGCTCGTACACCGCCTCGTCGGAGAGGCCGGTCTTTCCGGTCTCGGCCGACCGGCCGACCCGGTTCAGCAGGCTCCGGGAGATGTCCGGCACGTGGAGGTTCTCTGCGACGGTCAGGTTCGCGAACATCCGCCGCTCCTCGGGCACCAGCGAGAGCCCGAGCGCCGAGATGTCCTCGGCGCGCCGCCCGGTGATGTCGGCCCCGTCGTAGCGTATCGTCCCGTTCCGGACCTCCGGGGGAGTCGTCCCCGTGATGCTCCGGAGCGTCGTCGTCTTCCCGGCTCCGTTCCGCCCGAGCAGGGCGACTATCTGTCCCGACTCGACCTCCATCGTCACGTCGCGGAGGATGTGGCTCTCCCCGTAGTAGGAGTCGACGCCGTCGAGTTCGAGGAGGCTCATATCTCGACACCCCCGAGGTACGCCTGCTGAACGTCGGGGTCGCCGCGTATCTGGTCCGGCGTGCCGTCGGCGATCTTCGACCCGCGATTCAACACCGCGATGCGGTCCGAGACCCGGAAGATGATCTCCATGTCGTGTTCGATCAAGACGATCGTGACGCCGCGTTCCTCTTTTATGCGCTCGATGAGCTCGACGGTGTCGTCGGTCTCGTCGGGCGACATACCCGCGGTCGGTTCGTCGAGGAAGAGCAGGTCGGGGTCGCCCGCAAGCGCCAGCGCCATCTCGAGGCGGCGCTTGTCGCCGTACGGCAGCGACTTCGCTTTGACGTCGCGCCGGTCGTACAGCCCCATGTCTTCGAGGGTTCGCCGGGCCCGGTCGGCGACCGCGTTGTAGCCGCCGAGCCGCCGGAGGAAGTTCAGGCTGAACGAGCCGTGTTCCGCGCCCAGCGAGGCGACGATCGCGTTCCGGCGAACGGTCAGGTCGGGGAAGATCGACGCCGTCTGGAACGACTTGCTCAGTCCCTGCTGGACGATCTCGTGTGGCTCTTGTCCCGTGATGTTCTCGTCTCGGTAGCGCACGGCACCCTCCGTCGGGTTCAACAGCCCCGTGATGAGGTTCACCGTGGTCGATTTCCCGGCACCGTTCGGGCCGATGATGCTCAGCGACTCTCCCTCCTCGATCTGGAGGTCGACGTCGTCGACCGCGGTGAGCTCGCCGAACCGCTTCGTGAGCCCGTCGGTCTCCAACAACGTCATGTGTCACCCCCCGTGAGCCGTCCGCGGACGGCCGAGCGGAGTTCGTCGACGATCCCCCAGATGCCGGCCGGGAACAGCCAGACGACGGTCACGAACAGCGCCCCGAGCACGAGCAGCCAGAAGGCGATCTCGCCGGAGACGATGTTCTCGACGTACAGGAACGCGGCGGCGCCGGCCACCGGGCCGAACACCGATCCGATCCCGCCGAGCACGGTGATGATCACGATGTCGCCGCTCGTGATCCAGTACAGCGACCCGACGGCGACGTAGTTCGCGTGGATCGTGTGTAACCCGCCGGCGACGCCGGCGAACGCGCCCGAGAGCACGAACGCGGCGAGCTTGTACCGCCGGACGTTCAGTCCGAGGAACCCGACACGCGACTCGTTTTCGGCGATCGCTTTGAGTATCGCCCCGTACGGCGACCGGACGATCCGGACGGCGGTCGCGACCGCGAGCACGAAGAAGCCGGCGTACAGCACGTATCCGACGTCGTGGAAGACGGCACCGAACACGCCGGCGAACCCGGTTCCTAAGTCCAAGACGCCCAGCAGTGGTTCGACGCTGACATCCGTGAACCCGTTTTCGCCACGGGTGATCGGTGCGAGCGGGCCGAGCGCGAGGAAGTAGAACATCTGGCCGAACGCGAGCGTCAGGATCGCGAAGTAGATCCCGCCGCGACGCAGCGCGAGGACCCCGATGACGAGCGCGAGGACGACCGCGGTGACGGTCGCCACGAGGATCATAACCAGCGGCTCGCCGTAGGCGTTCGCGCTGAATATCCCGGCGGCGTAGGCGCTGCCGCCCCAGAACACCGCGTGTCCGAACGACAGCAGACCGGTGTAGCCCAACAGCAGATCGAACCCGATGGCGAAGATCGCCCAGATGTAGATCAGCTCGACGAGCGACATGTAGCCGCTGTACGCCGGGAGGTTCGTGAACACGAATGGGAAGACGACGACGAACGCCACCGCCGCCGCGACCGAGAACGACTCGCGCTCTCGAAGGGCGTCCCACCGGTCGAGGAGTCCGGTCGCGTCGGCGTTTTCCGTCGGCGTCGCGGTCTCGGTCGGCTCGCTCATCCGTCCACCTCCACGGTGCCCATCAGTCCCGCCGGACGGACGAGGAGGACCACAGCCGCGAGGGCGTAGATGCCGACCGACGACCACGTGGGCGCGCTCAGCTGGAGGCCGACCTCGACGGCCCCGATCAGGAGGCCGCCGACCACCGACCCGACGATACTCCCCACGCCGCCGACGACGACGACGAGAAACGCCGGAACGAGAACGCCGACCCCCACCTCGGGGGTGACGCTGAACACGGGCCCGCCCACGACGCCCGCGGCACCCGCGAGCCCCGAGCCGATCCCGAAGATGACGAGGAACGGCCGGGTCGCGCGGACGCCGAGGAGATTCAGCATCTCGGTGTCCTCCGTGCCGGCGCGGACCGCGAGGCCGACGTCGGTGTACTCGACGTAGAGGTACACAGAGAGGACGAGCACCGAGGTGATCGCGATTATCGAGAGCCGCCAGCTGGAGTACGTCCCGAGCGGTCCGAGCCCGACGGAGCCGCCGGCCCACTCCGGCTGCGAGAAGCTTATCGAGCGACCGCCGACGAACGCCCGGATCAGCTCCTGTGCGATGAGCAGGAGTCCGAACGTCACCAGGATCTGGTCCGTGTCCGGCCGGTCGTAGAACGGCCGCGCGACGAACCGCTCCATCAACAGCCCGAGCCCGAAGGCGACGACCGGAACGACCGCGAGCGCGGCCAGAAAGCCCGCGTCGAGGCCGACGCTCCCGAGCCCGAGGGCGCTCGCGAGGTCGCCCGTGAACTGGAGCTCAAGCGCGATCGCGAGCCCGATGTAGACGCCCACCAGATACATCGCGGCGTGGGCGAAGTTCACGAACTTCAGCGTTCCGAGCGTGATCGAGAGCCCGATCGCTACGAGGACGTAGATCGACGAGACCGCGAGCGTCTGGATCAGAAATCCGATGACGGTTCCGGCGATACTCACGGTCTCACTTCCGTTGCGTGTGGTTTCGTGTACATATGTTGAATCACGGGTCAGGCGCTCGACCCGAGGCTCACTCGTCGCCGTACTCGCCCAGCTCGCACTCCGCCGCCGGCCCGCTGTCGGGCTCGTAGCCGACGTCGTCCGGGTACGACGACTGTTCGACGACCTCCCAGTACTCGCCGTCGTCGGGGCTCTGCTCCGACTCGGGGAGGCCGCGGACGACGAGGATGTCGCGCATGGTCTGGTGGTCGCCCTCGCGCATGACCTCCTCGCCGATACCGCCGTTGTCCCACTCGTAGCTCTCCAGCTCGCGGATGACCTCGGGGGGGTAGAACGTGCCGGCGCGCTCAACGGCGGCGGCGTACAGCAGCGTCCCCGAGTACGCGAGCCGCGCCACCGAGCTCGGCACCCTGTCGTACTCCGCCTCGAACGCGTCGACGAACGTGCGCGTGGGCTCGTTGTCGAGGTTCGCGTCCCAGTCGTCGGTCCCGAACACCCCCTCGATCGAGCCGCTCGCACCGGCCGCCATCGGGACGTTGTACAGCGGGACGACGATCTCCATCTCCTCGTCGACCCCCTGATCGACCGCCTGCGAGACCGAGTTCGACCCGTCCAGCCCGTAGTGGTCTAAGAACAGGACGTCCGCGCCCGAGTCTCGGGCGTCCTGAAGGAACGTCGAGTAGTCGTCCGTACCCAGCGGCGTCGGGACCGAGTCGACCTCGTTCCAGCCCTGCTCGGTCAGGAAGTTGCGCATCGACTGCTGAACGGTCTGACCCCACGTGTAGTCGGCGTACAGCTGGTAGAAGTCGAGGCCCTCGCCGAACTCCTCGGAGAGGATCGGCGCGAGCGCCTGCCCGGTCATGTAGGCGTTGAACATCTCCCGGAAGCCGTACCGGACGCAGTCTTGGCCCGTGGTGTCGTTCGAGTGGGTCAGACAGCCCATGAAGATCGTGTTCTCGCGCTGTCCGAGGTTCTGCTGGGCGATCGCAACGGCGCTCGAGGAGCCGCCGGCGAACATGATGACTTCGTCTCGCTGGATCATCCGTTCGGCCGACGCGCGAGCGGTGTCGGCGTCGGTCGCCGTGTCGCCGGTGACGTAGTCGACCTCGTAGCCGTTGACGCCGTCGCCGGAGAGGTCGTCCCAGGTGTCGACCCAGCCGCCGCCGTTGTTGAGGTGGTCCACCGCGAGCTCGTACGCGCGCAGCTCGTCCGCCCCCTCCTCCTGATAGGCGCCGGTCTGCGGGACGTTGAACCCGAGCGTGACGGTGTCGCCCTCGACCGGGTAGTTGCCCAGCGACGGGAACTCGTCGCCGCCGTCGCTGCCGTCGCCGCCGCCGCCGCCGCCGCCACCGCCGTCGCTGCTCTCGAGACAGCCGGCGAGGCCGGCGATACCGACCGCGCCCGTGCCGCCGAGCGCCTTCACCACGTCGCGTCGCGATTGCGTGTTATTCTCGTTCATACCGTCGGTTGAAGCAGTCATTGTTGTAGCGTTGTTTAGATACTGTTGTGTGTGGCCGCTTCAGGCCTTCTTCTGTATCTCCTCGACAATCTCGGGGTTCCGGAGCGTGCTCGTGTTCCCGAGCTCCTCGCCGTCTGCGATGTTCTCTAAGAGACGGCGCATGATCTTCCCGGACCGCGTCTTCGGCAGGTCGGGCGTGAACACGACCTGCTCGGGGCGCGCGATCGGCCCGATGGCGTCCTCGACGCCCGCGACGATCGCCTCGCGGAGCTCGTCCGTGCCCTCGTACCCCTCTTCGGTCGTCACGTACGCGTGGACGGCCTCGCCTTTGATGTCGTGGTTCCCGCCGACGACGGCGGCCTCCGCGACCCCCTCGACGCCGACGATGGCCGACTCGATCTCCATCGTCCCGAGCCGGTGTCCGGAGACGTTGAGCACGTCGTCGACGCGGCCGAGCACCGTGATATAGCCGTCCTCGTCGACCTTCGCGCCGTCTTCGGGGAAGTACACCCAGTCGTCCGGGTCGTCGCTGTCCGTGTCGGAGTACTCCGCCCAGTACTCCTCGATGTAGCGCTCGTCGTTGTTGTACAGCGTCCGGAGCATTCCCGGCCACGGCTTCTGTACCGTGAGATAGCCGGCCCGCCCCGGCTCCACCTCCTCGCCGAGCGTGTCGAGGATCTGAACGTCAACTCCCGGCAGCGGCGGTCCCGCAGCGCCCGGCTTCATCTCCTTGACGCCGGGCAGCGTCGTGACGAGCATTCCGCCGGTCTCCGTCTGCCACCACGTGTCCACGATCGGACACTCCTCGTCGCCGATATGCTGGTAGTACCACTTCCACGCCCGCGGGTTTATGGGCTCGCCGACCGTGCCGAGCAGCCGCAGCGAGGACAGATCGTGGCTGTCCGGGTGCTCTTCGCCCCACTTCATGAACGCGCGGATCGCCGTGGGCGCTGTGTACAACTGCGTCGCCTCGTGGTCCTCGACGATCTCCCAGAGCCGGTCGCGCTCGGGGTGGTCGGGCGTCCCCTCGTACATCATCGTCGTCGTCCCGAGCGAGAGCGGCCCGTAGACGATGTAGGAGTGACCCGTGATCCAGCCGATATCGGCCGAACAGAAGTACGTGTCGTCCGGCTTGATATCGAGGACGGCCTGTGAGGTCCACGACACCCACGAGAGGTAGCCGCCCGTCGTGTGTTTCACGCCCTTCGGCTCCCCCGTCGTTCCCGACGTGTACATCAGGAACAGCATGTCCTCTGCGTCGCGGGCGACCGGGTCGACCGCCGCGCCCTCGTGGTCCGCGACGAGGTCGCCGTAGTCGAGCTGGTCGTCGCCGAGACCGTGACCGAAGTCGTCGCCGTTCGGTCCGAGCCGGTCGACGACGACAGTCGTCGTGTCGTGGTCGACGTCGTCGAGCCCGCCGTTCGCCTTGTCGAGGTGGTCGAGCGGGTCGCCGCGGCGGTAGTAGCCGTCGCAGGTGACGAGGTACTCGGACTCCGCGGCGTTCATTCGCGTCGCGAGCGCGTCCGCCGAGAACCCGGCGAACACGACGCTGTGTGGCGCGCCGATGCGGGCACACGCCAGCATCGCGATCGGCAGCTCCGGGATCATCGGCATGTACATCGTCACGACGTCGTCCGCTTCGACGCCGAGGTCCCGCAACGCGGCCGCGAACTCGTTCACTTCGCGGTGGAGCTCCGCGTACGTGTACGTGCGGTCGGCCTCGTCGGTGGGTTCGCCGACCCACTCGATCGCGGCCTCGTCGCCGCGCTCGTCGAGGTGTCGGTCGAGGCAGTTGGCCGACGCGTTCAGCTCGCCGCCGGTGAACCACTCGTAAAAGGGCGGGTCGTCGTCGTCGAGCACCCGGTCGTAGTCCGACTCCCAGTCGAGTAGCTCCGCGGCGGTCTCCCAGCACTCCGGCCAGTTCTCGTCGAACGTCTCGTACACGTCCGGGTCCGAGACGTTCGCCTGCTCGACGAACGACTCGGACGGTTCGAACACCGCCTGTTCCTCTAGTCTCGCTTCCAGTTGGCCGTCACCCTCTGCCATATTGTACCCGTACACAGCGAACTTCAGCATATAAACGTCGACGCTAAATACGAAAAATCGTCATATATTCCACACGCGACCGGTCCGCGACGCTCCCGCCCGGCCGGTGGCCGCCGTGGCTCCGCGCGGGTCAGCGGTCGTCGCGACCGACGCGTCGGGCCCTCTGTTCCGACTCGCCTTCGAAGAGCTCGTCGAGAAGCGCGCGCTGCGCCTTTCGGAGGTGGTTGTGGAACGTCGGCGAGGAGACGCCCATCGCGTCGGCGACCTCCTCGGCGGTGCTGCCGCGCGGCCAGTCGAAGTAGCCGCCGTGGTACGCGGCCGACAGCGCGGTCCACTGGCGGTCGGTGAACCGGTCGGCGACGCCGTCGCGCAGCGACGATTCCGTCCGCGGCGACCGCGCCACGGACTCCTTGCTCGCGAGCCCAATCTCCCCGAATCGGTCGCGGAGGTCGTCGGCGATCGGTCCGACGGTCGTCCCCTGCGGAAAGTCGGCGATCACGCTGACGCGCCCGTCGGCGGCGGTCGCCTCGCGCACCGTCGCCCCGCGGTCGACGAGCGCCGTGACGAGCGACCCGTCGTCGACGCTGACGGACGCGGCACCCCCGTCCTCGCGGGTCTCCCGCACGCGGAGGTCGGAGACGCCGGCGGCCCCGTCCACGACGCCGGCGAGGTCCTGCGGCCGCGCCCCCGAGACGGTGAGGTAGATCCGCGAGGCGTCCGCCGCGACGTCGACGGTCGATACAAGCTCGATCCGACAGTCCAGCCGGTCGGTCGCCCGCGCGAGGAAGGCGGCGGCCGAACGGAACTCGACCTCGACGACGGCGTCGGAGTGGAGGAGCTCTCGCCACCGGACGGCGGTGACGGCGCGCCCGAGACACCGGCCGAGCGCCGCGAGTTCGCGGCGCTCGACCTCGCCGACGGGCTCGCCGTCGGCGGCGACGACACAGAGCGCGCCGTGGACGACGCCGTCGTACGCCGACGGGACCGCCACGGCGGGCCGACCCCGGGTGGCCGGGCACCCGTCGGTGCGGACCGGGTCCCGCTCCGCCATCGCGTCGAGCCACGGGCCGCCGTCAACGACGCCGCGGTCCGCGAGCGCCTCCGGGTCAGCGCCGGCCGCCGCGGCGACCGTCGCGCGGTCGTCGCCGACGCCCCGGCGGACGACCCACGCCTCCGCCCAGCGGTCCGCGGCGGTCAAGCCGTCGGGCACTGCGGCGGTCGGGTCCGCGGAGCCGGCGTCCGCGAGCGCTTCGAACCCCGGTGTCGCGGCGGAGCCCGCCGACGCGGACGGCACGTGGGGCTCCCGGTCGGCGTCGCCGTCCGCGACCGCCGCCGCGAGCTCCTCGCCGTCGAGCCGACCGAGGTACGGGTCGAGCGTCGAGAGCGACTCCCAGCCCCCGGCGTCGCGGACCGCTCGGGGGTCGACGCCGCGGTCGACGAGGAGTCGGCGCGCGAACGTCTGGCGTAAGTCCCGGGGCGTGACCGACTCGTCGACGGCGGCATCGGTCGTCTCGGCCGCGCGCGAGACGGTCTCGCCCACGATCATCTGAACGCGCCGCGCCGAGACGTCGACGACGGGGTCGTCGTCGCCGAGGTCGTTTTCCGTCGCGTACCGTCGTATTTCGGCCGCGAGCGACGCCGGAACCACCGTCTCGCGGTCGATCGTCTCGTCGCCGTCGGCACGGCCCGCGGGCGTCTCGCTCGCGTCCGCCGGGACCGCGAGGAGAGCGACGCCGGGCGTCGACTCCGCGTCTCGGAGGTGTCGCGTTGCGACTCGGGTCACCTCGTCCGTCCGGAGCCCGGCCTCGCCGCCGAGCCGGACGACGATTGCGGCGCGATACGTCTCCGCGGCGGCGACGAGCGCGTCGTACGCGTCGGGGTCGAGACCGGCGACCATTCGTTTCGGGATACAACGAAAACACGAAACATAATCGTTCCGGAGACGGTCCGATTGGGCGCAGGCGACGGCTCCGGTCCGTTGAGACGGGGGCCGACCGACGGAGACTGGGTCGACCGCCCGCTACTCTCCCGGACGACGGACAAAGCGGGTGTGGTGCGCGATCTGCGGTCGTTTCGGTTTCGGTTTCGAATGCGAAACGAACCACCGCGAGCGTATCGCGGGCCGAGGGCCGCGCCCCGTCGGTACCCAGTTCGGTGTCGACGGGCGTGCGCGGAGCCCATCCGGCTCGCCGGCCCTGAACGCGCCGCCGGCTACGTGCCGTCGCGGACGGTCGACTCGATCTCGCCGACGACCTCCGGGTTTCGGAGCGCGCTCACGTCGCCGAACTCCTCGCCGCGAGCGATGTCGGCGAGCAGTCGGCGCATGATCTTCCCGGACCGTGTCTTCGGGAGTTCGGGCGTGAACACGACTCGGTCGGGGCGCGCGACGTCGCCGACCGCGCCGGCGACCCGGTCCGTGACCGTCTCGCGTAAGGCGTCGCTCGGTTCGACCCCGCTCCGGGTCGTCACGTACGCCACGACCCGGCCCTCGCCGTCGCCCACCACCGCGGCCTCGGTCACGCCCTCGGCCTCGACGATCGCCGTCTCCAGTCTGGCGGTGTTGAACCGCTGTGCCCGGACGTTGATCACGTCGTCGACGCGGCCGAGAACGGTCACGTAACCGTCTTCGTCGACCGCAGCGCCGTCGCCGGTCCGGTACTGCCAGCCGTCCTCGCCCTCCAGCCAGTACTCCCGGAGGTACCGCTCGTCGCCCTCGCGGAGCCCTCGAAGCATCCCGGGCCACGGGGCGTCGAGCGCGAGGTAGCCCGACTCGCCGGGGGCGACCGGGTCGCCGTCCTCGCCGACGACGCTTGCGTCGATGCCGGGCAGCGGCGGCCCGACCGCACCCGGTTTCATCGGCGTGACCCCCGGCAGCGTCGCGATCGCGATAGCCCCGGTCTCCGTCTGCCACCACGTGTCGACGATCGGTGCCTCGCCGCCGCCGACGTGCTCGCGGTACCAGTGCCACGCCTTCGGTGTGATCGACTCGCCGACCGTCCCGAGCAGGCGGATCGACGAGAGGTCGTGGGCGTCGGGGTACTCCGCGCCCCACTTCATGAACGACCGGATCGCGGTCGGCGAGGTGTAAAACACTGTGACCGCGTTGCGCTCGATCAGGTCCCAGACGCGGTCGCGGTCGGGGTAGTCGGGCGACCCCTCGTACAGCATCGTCGTCGTCCCGGCCGCGAGCGGACCGTACACGCCGTACGAGTGGCCGGTGATCCACCCGATGTCGGCGGCACACCAGTAGGTGTCGTCGGGCCGCACGTCGAGAACGTTCTGTGTCGTCCACGCCACGTGTGCGAGGTACCCGCCCGTCGCGTGTTCGACCCCCTTCGGCCGCCCGGTCGTCCCCGAGGTGTACATCACGAAGAGGAGGTCGGTCGCGTCGCGGGCCGCCGGCTCCACCGTCTCGCCGTCGTGAGCGTCGACGAGCGCGCCGTACTCGTGTTCGTCGTCGCCGAGCGACACCGACAGCGCGTCGCCGAGCCGGTCGACGACGACCGCGGCCGACAGGTCCCGGTCGGCGCGGATCCGGGCGTTGTCGGCCCGCGACTTCTGGTTGAGCGCGTTCTCCCGTCGGTAGTAGCCGTCGCAGGTGACGAGGTACTCCGAGTCGGCCGCGTCGATCCGCGTCGCGAGCGCCTCCGCCGAGAGCCCCGCGAACACGACGTTGTGCGGCGCGCCGATGCGGGCACACGCCAGCATCGCGATCGGTAGTTCCGGGACCATCGGGAGGTACAGCGTGACCACGTCGCCGTCTTCGACGCCGAGGCCGCGGAGTCCAGCGGCGAGCGCGTTCACCTCGCGGTGGAGGTCGAGGTACGTGTACGACCGCCGCTCGCCGCGTTTTCCGAACCACCGGATCGCGAGCTGGTTCCGGCGCTCGTCGAGGTGTCTGTCGACGCAGTTGACCGCGGCGTTGAGCTCGCCGCCGGGAAACCACTCGTAAAAAGGCGGGTCGGAGTCGTCGAGCACCCGGTCGTACTCCCGCGACCACTCCAGTAGGTCGGCCGCCTCGCGCCACATCTCGGGCCACTCCCGCTCGAACCGGTCGTACACCCCGACGTCGCTCACGGCGGCCCGCTCGCGGAACTCGGCGGGCGGCCGGACGGCGCTCTCGTCGTCGCCGACGGGTGGGCCCTCGCCCACGGCGTCGTACATACCACCAACTCGCCCGCGGAGGAATGTATACTTTATCCGCGCGCCGCGGGGCGCGAGCTTCGCCGGACCGCGTCCGGTTACGTCGGCTCCGGCGAGCCGGTTACGTCGGCTCCACCGAGTCGGCCGAACCGCTCGCGACCGGCGACGAGACCTCGGCGGCCCTCGCACGAGCCCGCGCGACGATCGACGGCTTCGCTTCGAACTCGAGTGTCACCTGGTCGCCCGCGTACGCCTCCGCCTCGACGTGGCCGTGGTCGTGAACCCACGAGACGAGGCTCATCGCGCCGTCGGTGACGGGGAGCACGAGGCGCTCGCGCTCCCAGTCGGGGAGCTCGCCTTCGACCCGGTCGCGCAGCTCCGCGACGCCGGCTCCCGTCGCCGCCGAGACGGCGACCGGGTCCGGCGCGACCCCGGAGAGCGCGGTCCGCTTGTCCGCGAGCGCGCCGGGGTCCAGCCGGTCGATCTTGTTGAACACGGTGACGACCGGGGCCTCGTTGCGCTCGTAGAGGGTGTCGTGGCTCGTCACGAGCTTCTCGCGCATCCGTTCGACCGACTCGCTCGCGTCGACGACGAGCAACACGAGGTCCGCGCGGTAGACGGAGTCGAGCGTCGACTCGAACGACTCCACGAGCCAGTGGGGGAGGTCGGCGATGAACCCGACCGTGTCGGTGAGCAGGACGTCTCGTTTTTCCATCTCCGCCCGGCGGGTGGTGGTGCCGAGGGTGGTGAAAAGCATGTCCCGCGACTCGGCTGTCCGATCCAGGTCCGGGTGGCGTTCCGCGTTCTCATCGACGTCGATCTCGGCCGCGAGCCGGCGCATCAGCGTCGACTTGCCGGCGTTCGTGTAGCCGGCGAGCGCGACGAGGTCGAACCCCGAGTCGCGGCGCTGCTCGCGGCGCGCCTCCTCTTTCGCCGCGATCGAGTCGAGCTCGTCTTGTATCTCCGATATCTGCCGTTTGATGTCGCGTTCGACGCTCTCGTCGTACTCGCCGAGCCCCATGAACCCGGGCCGCTCGTCGCGTTTCGCGAGGCTGGCTTTCGCCTCCGCGCGCGGGAGCTCGTATCGGAGCTCCGCGAGCTCGACCTGGAGCTGCGCCTTTCGAGTGTTCGCGCGCTGGCCGAAGATCTCGAGGATGAGCGTGAACCGGTCGACGACCGCGACGCCCGCGGGAAGCTTCCCGCCGATATTGAACGTCTGGTACGGGCCGACGTCGTTGTCGAGTATCACCGCGCCGGCGTCGGTCCGCCGGACGAGCTCGCGCAGCTCGGCGACTTTTCCCTCGCCGAACATGAACGCGGCGTCCTCAGTGCGGGTCTGTGAGAGCTCGCCGACGACCTCGTAGCCCGCGGCGGCCGCGAGCCGACGGATCTCTCCGAGGTCGGCCCCGCCGGCGTCGACGCGTTTCGCGACGACCGCCCGTCGGTCCCGCGTCGATACCTCCCCGTCGGGATCCGCCTCTCGGGTGCGTTCGCTCATCGGCGGCTCCGGGCGGCGCGTGCGGCGTTGTGTGTCGTCTGCACTTGTTCGCGCTCGGGTACGCTCTCGACGTATTTAAGATCGGGCCGGTCGCGGCGGGCGCGACCGCAGCGGCCGAGCGCATCCGCGACCCCGGTTGCGCCGAGGGCCGTCGGACGGGCTGTCAGCGATCCGTCGAAGGACGACTTACTCTCCGATATCGGGCGTTTCGAGCGTCGCCTCGTCGGTCGGGTCGAACGACTCGTAGTGGACGACCTCGTCGACCGGGCGTCGGCCCTTGCGCTCGTTTTCGACGTCCGCCGCGCCGTCCGCCGGGTACCCGAGCGTCACGATCATCACGGGCTCGTAGCCGTCGGGCACGTCGAACGCGTCGACGAGCGCGTCGGCGTCGAACCCCTCCATCGGACAGCTGGCGACGCCGCGGTCCCACGCCGCGTACATGAGCGTCATCGCCGCGAGGGCCGTCGACCGTGTCGTCCAGACCCGTCGCTCCGTCGCCGGGAGGTCCGCCATCGCCTCGACGTTGTCGAGCAGCGCGGACCGAACGTCCTCGTTCGGGATGTACCCCTTCGCGAGCCAGTCGTCGAAGACGGGCTCCGCGTGGGCCATCGGGTCGGTGTTGCCGAGGACGACGACCGCCGTGTCGGCGGCGACGACGTGCTCTTGCCCGTGTGCGACCTCCTTTAGCGCCGTCTTCGTCTCCTCGTCGCGGAGCGCGAGGAACTCCCACGGCTGGAGGTTGTACCCGGACGGCGAGAGCGTCGTCGCCTCGAAGATCGCGTCGAGCGTCGACCGGTCGATCGACTCGTCGCTGTACTCGTGTACCGTCCGTCTCGTGTCGGCTACTGATTCGAACTCCACACGCATTGTTCCGGCTCTCGAGGCATAGCCGTGTCGCTGGCGGCGACACCGGTTCCGCGCCCGGTGAGTCAGGGTCGGCAGTCCGCCACGGCACCGGCGATCCGGTCGACGGCGGCGGTCACGTCCGTCTCGTCGACGCCGAGATGGGTGGTGAACCGCGTCGTGTAGTCGTCGAACTCGACGCAGCCGACGCCGGCTGACTCACAGGCCGCGACGAGGTCCGCGGCCTCGACGCCGGCGGTCTCGGTGTGTGCCACGACGATGTTGGTGTCGGGCGCGGGCGCGTCGACCCCCTCGATCGCGTCGAGCCCGGCCGCGAGCCGCTCGGCGTTCGCGTGGTCGTCGGCGAGCCGATCGACGTTGTCGAGCGCGAGAAGCCCCGGGGCGGCGATCATCCCGGCCTGACGCATCCCGCCGCCGAACAGCTTGCGGACGCGGCGCGCGTCCTCGACGAACGCAGCGTCGCCGGCGAGGACCGACCCGACGGGCGCGCCGAGCCCCTTCGAGAGACAGACGGTGACGCTGTCGACGGGGGCGACGATCTCCGCCGGGTCGACGCCGAGCGCGACCGCGGCGTTGAACAGGCGCGCGCCGTCGAGGTGGACCGGCACGTCGGCGTCGCGGGCGGCCGCGGCGGCCGCGGCGATCTCCGCGACCGGGACCGCGACCCCGCCCCGGTAGTTGTGGCTGTTCTCGACGGCGAGGAGGCCGGTCCCCGGGCGGTGGAGGTCCTCGCCGACGAGCCCCTCGCGGACGGCGTCCGGCGTCGGGACGCAGCGGTCGCCGGCGTCGATCGCTCGGGTCTGGACGCCGGAGAGCTTCGCCGCGCCGGCGAGCTCCCACCGGTAGATGTGTGACTCGCGCTCCAAGAGGAGCTCCTGACCGGGCTCGGTGTGGACGTGGACCGCGATCTGGTTGGCCATCGTTCCGGAGGGGACGTACAGCGCGGCCTCGGTCCCGACCGCCTCGGCGGCGCGGCGCTCCAGCTCGTTGACGGTGGGGTCGTCGCGGTACACGTCGTCGCCGACCGCGGCGGTCGCGGCCGCCTCGCGCATCGCCTCCGACGGCGTCGTGACGGTGTCGGACCGTAGGTCGATGTCGAGTCCGCCGGCGTCTGCGGCGTCGATGTCGTCGGCTTCGGACATTCTTGGCTCCCGTTCCGGCGGAATAGACATATATGCCGCGTTCGCGGGGCCCGCCGGTGGTCGGATCGCCGACGGGGCTTCGTCCGGTTCCTTCTTAACCGACGCGGCCATTCCACGGGCATGGCAACGGAAGCCGCGACGGACGACGCGGACGACGCGCCGGACGCGTACGACGCCCTCCTCGACCGGGTTCGACGCTGGAACGCGGTCGGCGACGCCGCCGGCGTCCTCGGGTGGGACCAGCAGGTGATGATGCCCGAAGGCGGCACGCCCGCTCGGTCGAAGCAGCTCTCGGCGCTGTCGTCTGTCCGACACGACATGATCACCGCCGACGAGACGGGCGAGCTGCTCGACGAACTCAACGACGCCGACCTCACGGACGAGCGGGCGGCGGTCGTGCGCGAGGTCCGCCGGGAGTACGAGCGCGCCGACGCCGTCCCGGTCGAGCTCGTCGAGGCGATCTCGGAGGCGAGCACCGAGGCGCTGCAGGCGTGGGAGGCGGCGCGGGCCGACGACGACTTCGAGGCGTTCGCGCCGCACTTACAGAGGCTCGTCGAACTGAAACGCGAGTACGCCGAGCACATCGACCCGGACCGCGACCCCTACGCGGTCCTCTTCGAGGAGTTTGAGCCGTGCCTGTCGATCGAGCGCGCCGAGTCGATCCTGACCGAGCTGCGCGAGGCGCTCGTCCCGATGATCGACGCGATCCGCGCGTCGGACCGGGATCTGGCCGCCGACACCTTCGAGGGGACGTTCCCCGAGGACGATCAAGAGGCGCTCGCGCGCGAGACCCTCGAACTGGTCGGCTACGACTTCGACCGCGGCCGGCTCGACGTCTCCTCGCACCCCTTCACCTCCGGGAACCAGTTCGACTGCCGGGTGACGACTCGGTTCGACGAGTCCGACCCGCTCGGTGCCGTCGGCTCGACGATCCACGAGTTCGGCCACGCGCAGTACACCCTCGGGCTCCCGCGAGAGCAGTTCGGCACGCCGCTCGGTGAGTCGCGTGACCTCTCGGTCCACGAGTCGCAGTCGCGGCTCTGGGAGAACCACGTCGGGCGGAGCGAGGCGTTCTGGCGGGAGTTTCTCCCCGTCTTTCAGGAGCACTTCCCGCAGACCGAGGCGGCGAACGTTCGGGACGCCTACGAGGCGTTCAATCAGGTGTACGAGGACAACCTGATCCGCGTCGAGGCCGACGAGCTCACCTACCACCTCCACATCGTGATCCGGTTCGAGATCGAACGCGACTTGCTCCGCGGCGACCTCGCCGTCGAGGACGTGCCCGCGGTCTGGAACGACAAGTACGAGCAGTACCTCGGCATCCGGCCCGACACAGACAGCGAGGGCTGTCTCCAGGACATCCACTGGAGCCACGGCAACTTCGGCTACTTCCCGACCTACTCGCTCGGCTCCGTGATGGCCGCCCAGCTGTTCGCGGCCGCCGACCGCGACATCGACGACCTCGACGACCAAATCGCCGCCGGCGAGTTCGGCGACCTCCACGAGTGGCTCGGCGAGACCGTCCACCGGCACGGCTCCCGCTACGAGACGAACGAGCTCGTCGAGCGCGCGACCGGCGCGGAGCTCTCCGCGGACCCCTTCCTCGACTACGTCGACGAGAAGTACGGCGAGCTGTACGGTTTATAAACCTCCCCGACCAAATCAGCGATTCCTTATAAACCCTCACGCGAGTCTGGAGGTCCAAACGCGGTGGCGCGCGCCTCAGAGGCCGCATCGCGGCCGAGGAGCGCCGCGCGAGGGAGTCGGCGGCGACCAGCGGGAGCCGCCGACGAGGCTGGGGGGGCG
>Ga0207714_1001088_pt1 | contig 18036 bp, 13 predicted proteins | sample PonA232FremontCA_2_FD_187270 | JGI IMG/M metagenome (GOLD analysis project Ga0207714, IMG submission 187270) | Marine sediment microbial community from Fremont, CA, USA - Pond A23 Sediment 2 (SPAdes) | ecosystem: Environmental > Aquatic > Marine > Unclassified | place: USA: Fremont, California...
CGCTACTCCTATAATTCTCCTCAATCCGGCTGGGCTGAAGGTGACCCCTATCAATGGTGGGAGGCCTTTAAAAATAATCTTTCTAAATTAAAAGAGGGGCCTCACGAAATAAGGAATATTGCAGCCATTTCTTTTACCGGTCAAATGCATACCGGAATATTGTTAGACAAAAATAAAGAGCCAATTAAACCAACTATTCTTTGGCTAGATCAACGGGCGGATCAAGAAGCGGAAGAACTAAGAAACGAATTTAATCTTCCTCCTTATAAAATCAGCAGTGCTTATACGTTGCCCAAATTGCTCTGGTTAAAGAACAACCAACCAGAAAAACTAGAAAGAGCAGAAAAAATATTATGGCCAAAGGACTATCTCCGGTTTAAACTGACCGGAGAGATACTGACAGACGTAACGGAAGCTGGCGGATCAGGCATGCTAAACTGGCAAAGCAAGCAATGGGAAGAGGAAAGGGTAAAAAAAGTAGGTTTAAGTATGGACCAGCTTCCAACATTACAAAATCCTGATGAGAGTGCAGGAAGCATCAAAAAAGAATTTTCTGCAGAATTTGGTTTGAGCGACGATATAGAAGTCTTCACCGGGATCGGCGACGTTGCAGCATTAATGGGTGGTGCGCCTCCCGACGAAGGAAGAGTCACCTGCACCCTCGGCAGTTCCTCTATGATATTTATGTCTCTGGGGGAGGATAATGAAGTAATAGATGACCCCGACAACCGTTTATATACTTATCCATTATTCCCCTACTTCAATTTTTTTGGAGGAGTTTCTTCTACTACCGGGGCAGCGCTTGAATGGGTGCAAAACAAAATCACCGGGGTAGAGGAGAGGGGTAAGGAGTTCGAAGAAACCATTGAGGAAGCACTGGACGTCAAACCGGGATCAGAGGGACTAACTTTTATTCCCTATCTAAGCGGTGAGCGGAGCCCTTTCTGGAACGATGATATAAGAGGAGGTTTTTACGGTTTCAGGCTGAGTCACGATTATCGTCATGCCATAAGGGCCGTTATGGAAGGTATAGGCTTTAGCCTGCGCCATCTTATGGAGATCTACGATGAACACGACCTACAACCCGAAAAGCTATCTCTTGCAGGTGGAGGAGCTGATACAAAGGGTTGGCCTCAAATTATCGCGGACATAACCCAAATGGAGGTGTCTATTTTCGCCGGCCGCGGAAGCGAGGCGGTAACTCGAGTATTATTTGCTCTCTCTAGTACAAAAATGAACGATGAAAGTTTCAAGCAAAACCTGGACAAAACTTATGCGGCCCCTGAAATTATTCAGCCAAGGGACGAGCTAGAGAGTATATATTCGGAAGGATTTCAAACCTATAAAGAATTAAGTAATTTTGCCGTAGAACAATCTGAGAAGCTTTAAACACCTCAAAATATGTGGTCTTAGATGGGTTAATAGTTTGCTTTGAGAAAGTGATGACTATATCAATTACAAAAACGAGTTTTGCGCTAGATTTGGACCAAAACCGAAGTACAAAGTGATAAAGCTAAGTTTAAAAAAAATAGTCAGTGATTATAGATTTAACATCAAACAACAAAGGAGAGGTAAAAAACATGAGTGACAATCGACGTTTGAAAAGATTATTTTCCGGCCCGAATGATAAATGTCTGTTAGTACCAATGGACCACGGCCCCTGGCTTGGACCAATCAAAGGAATCAAGGAGCCGAGGGACATTACTGAAAAGGTAATTTCCGGAGGTGCAACTGGCCTGCTGGTAACCCCCGGTTTCGCGGAGACGATTAAGCCCGTTTTAACTCCAGATGTGGGTTTGGCATTGAGGACAAGCATTACTCTGGGTGCCAGTAAAGAAGCACAGCAGGAAACTCCGGTGGCATCAATTGAAACTGCTCTTCGGCTGGACGCAGATGCAGTTGCTGTATCGATATTTTTCGGTCGAGGGGCAGAAAAAGGTGTTATGGAATACCTGGGGGAACTTACCGAAAAAGCACATCGTTACGACCTACCAGTGCTGGCAGAGATGATGCCTACAGGAGAAGAACAGTACGCTGCAGAGGCCATAGAGCATGTAGCCAGAATTGGCATGGAGTTCGGAGGGGATATCGTTAAGACGAATTACTGCGGGGACCCTGCTGCCTTTTCTGACATCACAAAATCAGTTCAAAGGCCGGTAATAGTTGCGGGAGGACCCAAATCCGAAAGCGATTCTTCGCTAGAAAATCTGGTAAGTGGTGCTGTTGAAGGCGGAGCTGCGGGAGTAGCAATCGGTAGACGCGTCTGGCAATCGGATGATCCGGAAACCACCGTCCGGCAAATAAGTAACTTATTATCCTCTCAATAAATCAAATATGAACCAAAGAGTCGATCTCTTGATTCGGGATGGGGCCATATTGCCCTTGGATGATGAAGAGGCGTCGGACTGGTCCGATGCCCTTATCCCGGATGGAATATTGGCCATTAACCAGGGTAAAATAGTCGATTTAGGACCATCAAACGAGGTTGGTGGCCGTTACGAAGGTAAAGAGACTATAGACGCCTCGGGCAAGCTTTTAATGCCGGGCCTCATAGATACCCATCATCACTTCCTCCAGAACTTTCTCAAGGGATCGCGCGACGACCTTCAGCTAAATAAATGGATCGAGAAAGTTTCCTCTCCCGTTATCAATATGGCCGTACAGGATTATCGACAGGGAGAAACGGAGATCCAGACTCAGGCAACCAGGCTCGGCTGTCTGGAAGCCCTTAAATCGGGCATCACTACAATTTTAAACATGGAATGGGCTACTGATCCGGAACTTATATCGGAGTACGAGAGGTTTGGAATAAGGGTAGACCATACACTGACGTTCACGGATTTGGATGAATGGGATAATCCGGAGATGTTGCTTCCGCTGAAACAGGGATTCGAGCTGGCCGAGGGTTGGGTGAACCGGTGCGACAAACTTGAGCACGACAGAATAAGTTTCAGATACGGCTTAGCTGATCCCATATCCTGCAGCGAAGACCTTATAAGGAAAATCAGGGACAGGGCGGAAGAAGAGGAAGTTGGCATTCACACCCACGTCGCTGAAACTGAATACGAAACAAGCGAAATCAAAAAAAGGCACGGCCTCACACCGGTTGAATATTTACAGGAGCTTGGTTTACTGGGCTCAAATGTCCTTGGAGCTCATGCCGTATGGGTAGAAGATAAGGACATTCAGATACTCGCCGATACAAAAACTAAGGTGGCTCATAATCCAGAATGTAATATGAAGCTTGCCGACGGAGTTGCACCGGTAAAGGATATGCTGGACGCTGGCATTTCTGTTTCAATCGGTACGGACACTACAGCAGCAAACGATAACATGGATCTCTTCGAAGCTATGCGAATTGCTGGGATGCTGCAAAAGGTCACTCAAAACGACCCATCCGTGCTTCCGGCATACGAAGCCCTCAAGATGGGGACCCTTGGTGGGGCACAGGCTTTAGGGCGAGACCAGGAAATTGGGTCTTTAGCACAAGGCAAGAAAGCTGACGTAATTTTAGTAGATCTCAGTGGGATCCATATGCAGCCCATCAATAACTTGATTAATAACCTGGTTTATTCTGCAAGCGCCGTTAACGATGTAGAAACAGTCATCGTTGATGGGAAAATCGTAGTGAGAGAAAACGAGTTCGTAAGTATCGACGAAGAAGGAATTTTGGAACAGAGCAAGGATTTTGCTCGTAACAGGTTTTCGGAGGAAGGAATAGAACTTCCACGCTATTACTAAAAAATTCGGAGGTATAAAAACTATGAAAGCTGCTCCGCTTAAAGAACCATATGAGTTTACTATTCAGGAAAAGGAGATCCCGGAACCGGGACCAGAAGAAGTTTTGATAGAAGTTTCGACCTGTGGAATATGTGGCACCGACCTAGAGGCCTACATGGGTAACGAACCTTCAAGCTGGAATATTGAGTATCCTTTCCAGATGGGCCACGAACTATCAGGTACCGTAAAAGAAGTCGGAACCAATGTACCTGATTTGGCCGAGCTAGAAGAAGGGGATGCCGTAGTACCGGATGGTCGAGTTGTATGCAATGTATGTCATTACTGCCGCGAGGGGCAATATAATCTCTGCGAGAACCAGTCTTACATAGCGGCAGGGTTCTCACAGTACGCAGTTTACCCGTATGAAAACCTGATTTCCGTTCCGGAAGGGGTCTCAATGGACGAGGCCGCATTTACTGAACCCCTATCTTGCTGCATAAACGGAAACGACAAACTCAATGACGTACCTCTTGGTGGATTGGGAGTCGTCATTGGAGCCGGGCCAATTGGGCTTCTCCACATGCAACTGTTGCAAAACAGAGGCCTTGGAACAGTTATCGTAGACCTAAACTCAAGGAGACTCCAGGCGGCAGAGGAGCTTGGAGCTGATCATACGGTGGAGGTCGAGAGTCAGGGCGAGGTAAACCAGGACGTAGTAGACCTCGTGAACGATGTCTCCCACGGCAGAGGTGCGGACGTAGTGGTCAGTGCGGCAGGGCATGATCCTTCAGTCCTTCAGGAAGCAATCGATATATCTTCCAAGAGGGGACAGATCGTTTATTTTGCTGCAACGATGAGTGATCCAGTAACTCTTAACCTGGATCCAATTCACTATGAAGAATTAACTATTGTGGGAAGTCACGATTCTACCTTTGGTAAATACGAAACTGCTTTAGAGGTTATCGAGAGGGGTGTCGTAGACGTAGACCCCATCATATCTCATCGTTTCCCTCTGGAAGAAATCGACGAAGCATTTGAAGTAGCTAAAAAGAAAAAAGACCTGAAAGTCATGGTCGATAATCCAGAAGCACAATAAACAAATTCAGGAGTGATTTGCAATGAAGATGAACAGTGTAGAAATCAAGGACACTTTTGCAGAAGCATGGGAACTAGAAGTCGTTAGGTTGGTAATAACGGCTATTTCGGAAGATATCGCCATGGAAGCTGCTCACCAATTCGTCGGTGCCGCCGGTTCCAGCGAATTAGGCTCAAACGTTTCCGGTGGAATCGAAGGCGCAGTCAGTCCTTCCGAAACACCGGACGGCAGATCAGGAGTCGCCGTCCAGTTAACCATGCCACCTGGAGAACACGAGCAACTAGTAGACCAGCTTGCCCTGAGAGTAGTATTGTCAACTCTCGTTCCTTCCTGTGCAGTATTCGATTTTCCGGCATCTGACATAGAAACGAAAAGTATAGACCTGTACGGCGAAACGAATGACAACTGGGAAGGACACGACTGCGAGGAAGTAATTAGTGGGCACGAAATGGCTGTAACCCCCACAACTACAGGCAGTTTTAAGTACGAGAAAGAGGTAAGTTACTCAACGGAAGGCACTGATGGCCACTTTGTATGCTATGCCGATAACGAATCAGAAGCTATCTTTGCCGTAAAAGCAGCTAAAGCTGCAATAAAGGATATTGACGGTGTTTCGCCAATGGGTTATGGACTCGAACAGGTATACCGAGAATGGGATTACGTACCCGCCCTTAGGGATGAGATAGAAGACAGTAAAGTTCCCGAGGACATCAACTCGATACTAAATCTGTTGATGTTTGGATCCTCCATGGAAAGAATGGAGAAAGCAATGGAAGCTGGCCTCCGTGCAGCCACTAATTCCGGAAACTTGATTTCCATTGGTGCGATGAATTTTGGCGGTGAATTCGGTAGTTACGAATACCACCTCCACGATCTTCTGGAAGCCTGAAAGAGGTGACCTAAATGCGTTATCGAAAACTGGGAAGTACGGGTTTTAAAGTTTCCGAGATAGGATATGGTGCCTGGGGTATAGGTGAAGGTGAATGGAAAGGAAGTTCAGAAGAAAAAGCATTTGAGTCACTTAACCTGGCGATAGACAATGGCGTCAATTTTATCGACACCGCTCTGGGCTATGGGGACGGAAAAAGCGAAGAAATAGTGGGTGAGGCAGTAAGGAAAAGAGACGAGAGGGTATATATAGGCACTAAAGTTCCGCCAAAGAACGAGGAATACGTGCCCAATCCCGAAGTTCCTGTGGAAGACGCTTACCCAAAGGACTGGATCATTGAAGCAACGGAGAAAAGCCTGGAAAACCTTGGTCAAGACGAAATTGATCTTCTACAGCTCCATGTATGGGTAGACGAATGGGCAAAATCCGATGGCTGGAAAGAAGCGATTTCGGAACTTAAGGATAGCGGGATGATTTCCTCTTTTGGGTTGTCCCTCGTTTTCCCTTTTCCAGAAGAAGAGCCGAATTACCCGGCCAGGGCTATCGGAACGGGTCTAATAGATGCATGTAACGTCGTCTACAACATATACGAACAGGAGAAACCCCAGGAAAACCTTTTCTCGCTCGCAGAAGAGGAAGAGGTAGGCGTTATAGCGAGGTCCCCGCTCGACGAAGGAGCGTTGACCGGTAAGATCACCCCGGAAACGGAATTTCCAGAAGACGATTGGAGGAACTGGTACTTTAGAGAGGACCGGAAAGAAGAAGTATATCAACGAGCACAGGATCTGGAGTGGATGATAGAGGAAGGGGAAGTAGAATCACTTCCCAAAGGCGCACTGAGGTTCGGGCTCAGTCACTCAGCAGTTTCTACGGTTATAGTTGGTATGCGGAGTCCGAAGCACGTGGAAGAGAACGTTAGCACCTCGGACACGGGCCCGCTACCCAAAAGCTACCTCGAAAGGCTCGAAGACCACGCCTGGCACCACAATTACTGGGCTTAATTAATAAATAATCCCCGGGGTAAAAAAGTTATCTACCCCGGGGTAAATTTTATCCCCATGTTCGAACTCGTTATAAAAAACGGAACTATAGTGAATCCATCCGGGCGCTTTCAAGGTGACATCGGGATCAATGACCGGGCGATTGAATCAGTATCCAAGAATCTAAAAGGAGAAAACGAGATCGATGCCTCCGGTTGTTTCGTCGTTCCCGGTGGAGTAGATCCGCATACTCATTTAGAGATGCAATCGGGTGAGCTGGTAACTTCCGATACATTTCATACCGGAACGATTGCAGCTGCACACGGCGGGACTACAACTATCATTGATTTCGTAGAGCCCGAGAAAGGTGTGTCATTAGAGGAAGGGCTTAGGCAGAGAAAAAAGTCAGCAAATAACGAAGCACAGTTGGACTATAGCTTCCATATGACGATTCCCGGCTGGCATGCGAGTCGTGGGATAAATGAGAGGGAAATAATTGATCTGATGGATAGTGGAATTACCAGTTTTAAGTTATATCAGGCTTACGAAGGTTTGAGGCTTGAAGACGATCAGCTTTACCAAACACTAAAGACACTGGGTTCTTTAAAGGCCTTACCAATAATCCACTCTGAAAACGGTCCTTTATCGAAGACCCTTCAGGCTGAAAAACTGGAAGAAGGCAAGGTCGAGCCAAGATTTCATGCCGCGTCGAAACCTCCATTACAGGAAGCCGAAGCGGTAAGCCGGGCGATCGATATAGCCAACCTGGCTGACTCCCCCCTGTACGTAGTGCACGTTTCGGCGAAAGAGTCCGTTCATAAAATACAGAAAGCAAGGGGGCAAGGCGAGAGTATATATGGTGAAACCTGCCCTCAATACTTACTTCTGGACAAAAAGCTACTTGAGCAAACAGGAGGAGAAAAGTATATTTGTTCTCCCCCTTTAAGAGAAGCAGAGGACCAAAAAGCCCTCTGGAAAAGCTTAAACTCTGGAGTCTTGCAGGTAGTAGCTACGGATCACGCACCTTTTACGGAAGCAGAAAAGCTTAGCGGTGATGACTTTACTCAAGTTCCCGGCGGTCTTCCTTCAATAGAAGGGAGGTTAAGTTTCATCTATAATGCTGGAGTGAAAAGTGGAAAGATCTCCCTGGAGAAGTGGATCAACGTTACCTCAACCCGACCTGCTAGAATTTTTGGGCTGGAAAAGAAAGGCTTACTGGCACCGGGGTACGATGCAGATATAGTTGTTTTCGATCCTAAGGTTAACCGAGTAATATCGCCCGAAAATCTTCATGAAAATGTCGACTGGTCCCCTTACGGGGAACTTCATGTGGAAGGCTGGCCCAGGACAGTTATAAGTAAGGGTGATATTTTGATTTCAGAAGGGGAATACCTCGGTCAAACTGGAATCGGGGAGTTTGTCCAAAGGGGGGCTTCGTCGATATATTGAAAGTTTCAAAGGGGTTGACAAAATTAAAACCGGAAATCGCTACCATCGGCTTTGTTCCGACTCAGGATGAAAGTCAGATTTTACCAGGGCGTTTTTAATTTGTTTACATATTTCTACTTCCGGAATCGTTTGCTGAATTGGGGTTATTGAAGAAAGTGTATAACTTAACGGTGTAAAAATGAAATTATTACTCGGTAATTATTTAATAAATCCTTGCCAGGACCACCTGAAAAAAGAGTTTGGGGTAGCCATCGAGGATGGGGTGATCAGGCAGGTAGCTGGTAACGGGAAGCTTCAAAAAGAATACCCTGAGGCTAAAGTTATAGATTTGAAGGATAAGATTCTTTCTCCTGGGTTTATTAACACCCACATGCATTCTTACGGGATTCTATCCCACGGAATAGAGACTCCAGAAATTGATAGTTTCAGGGATTTTCTCGAAAAATTCTGGTGGCCCAAAGTGGAAAACCAAATAGACCACAGGTTAATTGAAATTAGCACCAGAGCCGCCGCTCTAGAACTTATTAACAGTGGAGTTACCACTTTTTGTAACGTAATGGAAGCCCCTAATGCCCTTCCCGGAGCGCTCACAACCCAGGCAGAGGTGTTGGAACAGCTGCACTCGAGGGCAGTGCTGTCTTTTGAGGCTTCGGAAAGAATGAGCAGGTCCAATGGAGATAAGGGGCTTAAAGAAAACGTAGATTTTTCTCTCGAACAGGAAAACAATCCTCTCATCTCGGGCACGATGTGCATTCACACCACCTTTACCTGTTCCCCGGAATTTATCCAAAAAGCGTCCGATTTGAGCAAAGAAAACGGTCTTTCCATCCAATTGCACCTGAATGAAAGCAGCTATGAGCCTGAAGTATGTAGAGACAAACATAACCTTCCCCCTGCACAGCTTTATCGAGAATTGGGGCTCCTGGATAACCACGTTTTGGCCTCCCAGGGAGTCAAGCTAGGTGAGGAAGAAATCCAGACCTTAAAGGAAAAAGAGGTCAACCTCGCGCACGTCCCTCTTTCTAACTGTGAGGTTGGCGGTGGTATAGCTCCGGTTCCTGATTTGCTCGAGAAAGGGATAAACGTTTCTTTAGGTACCGACGGATATATTAACAATTTCTTTGAAGTCATGCGCGCCGCTTTCCTGATTCATAAAGGAAAGCTCGAAACACCCGATGTAATGCCTGCCAGAAAGGTATTTCGTTTGGCCACGGTAAACGGAGCGAAAGCTCTTGGTTTGGACAAGTTAGGGTGTTTGAAAAAGGGGTATCGTGCTGACGTAATTACTCTTGATACGGACTTCGAAACACCTTTTCGGAATCATAATTACTACGATCAGTTAATTATGAGGCGGAACCCCAGACACGTCAGAGACGTGTTCATCAACGGCAATTCAATAATGAGAAATGGCGAATTCAACTATCCTTCTTTTAATTTTGAATCGACCAGAAAGGAACTAAACGAAGCAGCACATAAACTTTGGCACAGGTGATATTTAGTGGATTTAGAAGTTTCTCTCTTCGAGAACATTTTAAAAAACCCATTCTTTTTAGCTTCTGGTCCTTTAAGCTATAGCGCAGAAGGCATTATAAAGGCGGACCGGGCCGGAGCAGGGGCCATAGTAACTAAAACCATTCGCCAAAAGGCTGCAGAAAATCCTACCCCTCATATCATTGAGTCGGACAATAACACCTTGATAAACGCAGAAAAATGGTCCGATCTCCCCCCTGAACGCTGGATAAAAAAAGAAATACCCAGAGTAAACGATATTTCGGCCATGTTGATTGCAAGCATCGGCCACACTGCGGCAGAAGTAGAAAACTACTTAGGGCCAGTTGAAGAAGCTGGTGCCGACGGATTTGAACTCGTTTCTTATGACAGGAATACACTTTTGCCTATGGTAGAAAAAGCCCGATCAATCACAAATAAACCCGTCCTCGTCAAGGTCAGTCCGAACTGGGATTCTCCGGTTGAGACTGCTCTGGAAGCTCTTGAGGCCGGGGGAAGTGGAGTTACAGTAATGGATTCTCTGGGACCGGTCCTGAGGATAGATATCGAAGAGGAGAGCCCTCTGCTGGGTAGTGAAAACGGGACTGGGTGGCTCAGCGGAAAAGCAATCAACCCACTTATGCTAAGATACGTGGCCCAGATCGCTAGTTCAACCGAAAAACCCATCATCGCCACTGGAGGTATCAGTACTGCAGAAGACGCAATGGAAGCGTTGATGGCCGGCGCTTCTGCCACAGGGCTGTGCTCTGCGCCAATTTTGAAGGGCGTGGAGCACTTCGAAACTCTCCGACAGAACATGAAGGATTTGATGGACTCCAAGGGGTATGAATCCCCATCTGAGGTAACTGGGGCAGCTTTGAAAAATTTAACCGATAAGGAGCGCTCAAATGAGTTATCATTCAAGTTCGCTGAAAATAAATGCATAAATTGTGGTAGATGTGTGACCGTTTGCTCGTATGATGCTCGGAGCCTTAAAGATGGGGAGATGGAATTGAGCAACGAAAGATGTAGACACTGCGGTCTGTGTGTATCGGTGTGCCCTACCGAGGCTTTAACTCATGAATAAGGGAAAGAATTTGATACCCAAGGAGGGTTCAATATGGAGCTAACCGCAGAAATTAACCTTTCGGAGAACCAAGTAAAAGTTAAAGAGACCGAAAAGGAGCTATATTCGAAATTTTTAGGAAGCAGGGGGTATGCGGCAAAAATACTTTATGACCGGGTCGGTCCCGAAGTGGATCCACTAGATCCCGAGAATCTGCTCATATTTTCGACGGGACCTCTAACCGGTACTCCCTGGCCTACTTCTGCTCGATACACTCTAACAGGAAAGTCTCCCTTAACAGGTATATACGGATATTCCAATTCTTCCGGGTACTTTGGACCAGAACTAAAAAAGGCAGGATTCGATGCGCTCGTATTCTCCGGGAAATCCCCCGAACCAAAAGTTTTGTTTATCGAGAATCAAGACCTCCGACTAATCTCGGCTGAAAAGTACTGGGGGATGACCACAAAAGAAGTAGAGGCTGAGCTTAAGGAAAGGTTTTCAGGAGTAAAAGTCGCCTCTATTGGACCAGCAGGAGAAAACCTAGTTAAATTTTCTTCCGTAGTTAATGACTATAGCCGAACGGCAGCTCGCTGCGGATTGGGAGCCGTTATGGGTTCTAAAAATTTGAAAGCCGTTGCTGTAAAGGGCCAAGGGGAAGCCAATTATAGCTCTAAATTCGCGGATATCGCAAAACAGATGATGCAAAAAGTCGGAGGACACCCAGGCTCAAAATCACTCAGAAGATGGGGTACTGCCCATTTAATAGGGCCCAAAAATGTCCGAGGCGATTTACCCACGAGAAATCATCAATACGCCCAGTTTAAAGACGCTGACCAGATAGATGCGGAGAGTCTAGATGAATACGTTACGAAAAACTCGGGCTGTTATTCTTGCCCGATCGCCTGTTCTCGTCACTCCAAAGTGGAAAAAGGGGAATATAAAAGTGAAGTAGAGGGACCAGAATACGAAACGATGGATTCACTGGGGCCGCTGGTGGGTAACGGCGATTTAGAATCCATTATATATGGAAATTTGTTATGCAATCTCCTGGGAATAGATACCATCTCCACAGGAGTGGTTATCGCTTTTGCGATGGAATGTCATGAAAATGGTTTACTGGATAGTGAGAATTTAAGTCTTGAATGGGGTGATAGCGAGACGATTATCCAGCTAATTAAAGATATTTCTCACAGGAAAGGTTTAGGCAAAACACTGGCAGAGGGAGTTCAAGAGGCCGCAAGTATTATCGGGGATGGAGCTTCTTACTACGCAATGCACGTAAAGGGAATGGAAATGCCCAGACAAGAACCAAGAGTTTGTAAATCCTATGGTTTGGCTCATTCCACTTCTAATAGGGGCGCGGACCATCTTTACGCCTTACCCACAATAGACTTAACAAATAACGAAGAAGTAGGGGAAAACTTTTTCTCCGAATGCATGCCCGAAGTTCTTGACCATGTGGACGAGACCTGTAAACCCAATATGATCGTCTTTACTGAAGCTTATAATGCGATATCCGATGCCCTAGGGGTTTGCAAGTTTTCAACAACCGAGAACTTTGCCCTTTATCCCGAAGATCTTGCAAGAGGACTCAGTACGTTTGAAGAATTTGAACTTGACGGAAAAGCTTTGATCAAGGCAGGGGAGAGAATTGTAAATCTAGAACGTATGTACAACCACCGCCAAGGCATAGATAGATCGGACGATCAATTACCCGAGAGAATACTGGAAGAGAAGATGTCCATATACGATATGGACACTGGCGAACCGTTAGAAGAAGGATTGGAAGTGGATCTAGAATCGATGCTTGATCGGTATTACGAACTAAGAGGGTGGAGCCAAGACGGAATACCTAAACCTGCCAAGCTCGAGGAATTAAAACTTGACGATTTGATCGAAGATATATAACCAACAAAAATGTCAATTTTTCATGAAAATTCAAATCCCTTTTACATGAGAGAAAGGGATGTATGAATACTATTATTTGTTGCACGGATCTCTTTACTTAGGTAAAATAATTATCGGATTGATAATTGTATGACAGTTTTACAAAAATAAGGGGGAAATTATGTCAGAAGATCAACTGTTGACGGACCTAAAAGAGGCTGTGAAAGGGATGGACCAGGAAGCCGCAGAAGAAGCAGCCCAAAAAGTGGTTGATGAGGATAGGAATATCCTCGAAGCGATAGAAGCTGCCACTGAGGCCATAAGAAAGGTGGGCGACCGTTTCCAAGAAGGAGAAATATATTTGCCCGAACTTACCTGGGGAGCAGAGGCGATGCAAGGGGCAATGGACATACTTAAACCACATTTAGAAGATAAGGATGCCTCTGAAACCAGCAAAGTGTTAATAGCTGCAGTCAAAGGTGACATACACGACGTTGGTAAAAACCTTGTCGACATAATGTTGGATATATCCGGATTCGAGGTGGAAAATATCGGTACGGACATCCCTTCAATGGATATCATCGATAAAGCCGAAGAAATGGGCGCAGATATTATCGGCTTATCCGCTTTAATGACTACTTCTATCCCGTATCAAAAAGAGGTAATCAATTTATTAGAAGATATGGGCAAAAGGGAAGAATTTTATGTAGCTGTTGGGGGTGGCCCCGTGTCAAAAGAGATAGCCCAGGATATGGGGGCCGACATATGGGCTAAGAATGCCGCAGGAGCAGTAAAAGCGTTTGAACGAGCACTGGAACTACCTTCGAAACCTTCAGAAGAATTTGTCTGCGAGGAGGATTAATATGACTATCGATAAAGAATGGATGTTAGAAGTTCTGGATAGAACTAATACGGGAAAAGTAGTTAAGGAAAAGAAATGGAACAATCGTATTATGCCCCAGACGATAATGGAAATCGTAAGGGAATATGACCTAAAGGGCACCTGCGATCCAGAGAACCCGATAAACCAGGATGATGAACTTGCTGATCGCTATTTTGAAGCTGGTCTTGCTGCTGCGGAAAAACTGGGCATGCTCTGCACTGATACCCACAGGGTCGTGGATTTTTCGAAAGACGAAATCCTGGAACGTATTGACGAAGCACCAGCCAGTTTTAACCTTGGCGAGGGGAAAGAGAAAGTAGAGTTTAAGACCAGAGATATCGAGGACGAGGTCGAGCCCAAAATGATAGCACCATTGAGCATAGTAGTTAGCGAGGAAGACTTCGTCCCGATGGTTGAAGCGATAGCCAGTGTGGACGAAGTAGACGTTATGGAAGGCCCTTCCCTGGAAACAGTCTGGGGGAGAGAGTTGAAATCAGGGGTCCCTCATGAACTACTCTCAGGGAAATACCAGGCCGAATTAATGAAAGAAGGACTTGAGCGAGCCGGAAGAGAAGGTCTTGGTTTATTCGCTGTAGGCAGTTCAACTACAGAATACGGGTTTTTAGGGGGTTTTGGTATACCCAACGGATACGATCCGGATAAAGATATTTCCTTAATACTTTCGCCAGCGGGGGTCAAAACTTCATACGAGTCCCTTTTCAAGCTCGCTCAAACTTATAATGCCGGAGGGGGAAATATATACGCAGGCTCGTGGGTTATGTTAGGGGGTTATGCTGGAGGACCGGAAGGCACCACCGTAGCAGCAATAGCCAATAGCCTTTTGTTGTACACTGTATACCAGGCCTCAAACGGAGCCTGCTTCCCGCTCGATATGCATTACATGGGCAACACTGACGGCAAAAACCAATGGTCACTTGGGCTAACTTTCCAGGCATTGAGTAGAAACACTCACCTAGCCCTTAATTCAGTGTTAAATCAGGTCAACGGACCTTCAACGAAGGCTTTACTCTATGAAACTGCCGTGGGTATGATAAACCTGGCAGTATCAGGGGCTACTTCCTGTACGGGAACTCGATCAGCAGGTGGGAGGTTAACCAACCACTTAACTCCTCTTGAAATCGAATTTGCTGGAAAGGTCTTTAAATCCGCGACCGGGATGAGCCGCTCGAAAGCCAACGAGATCACCAAAGAGATAATTCCAAAATACGAGGACGGACTTGATGATCCTTCTGACGGTCAGAGTTTCAAGGAATGTTACGATCTTGAGAACCACCAACCAGGTGAAGGGTGGAAAAGGAAATACGATGAGGTTGTAGAAGAAATCTCTAGCCTCGGTTTAACCCTTGATTAACGGATCACAAGGTCTGAGGCCAGAAAGAGATGCCGGGGAGAGTAAATTCATTTCTCCGGCATCTTTTTATTATGAACTATAATTCGTTGAACCATGGGGGAACTTCAGCCTGACAAACTATCACTAGTTGGATTGAAATATTGAGAAGGAGGACTTTTGTTCAACAAAAGAAAGTTAATCTGGGATAAACTACAGAGGAAGAATACAGATAAGATTCCATTCACGATGTACAAGTTCCTGCTCCCTTACGGGCAGGAAGAGCGCGAACTTCGAGAACAGGGTTTAGCCGTAATCCCCTCTCAGTACATCCATGAAGAAATAAATCCAAATACACGGATCAGTAGATCCAAAGAATTCAAGGGCTCCAAACTCACTATAAAAGAAACATGGGAGAATTGTTATGGTAAGGTAACCAAGAAGTCAAGGATTGAACCTGGTCATCAGAGCGAGTTTATCGTCGAGCATTTTATTGAAGAGGACCCGGACTATAAAGTGGTCGAAAAAACCCTTAAGGAGCGACAATATATACCTAGTTTCGAAAAGTACAACCGGGGAGATGAAAGGTTGGGAGAAGATGGAATATACTTCGCAAGGGGAAAAAAGACACCATATCAAAGGGCTTTTGTAGAATACACAGGTATAGAAAAGTTAAGTTACGACCTTCACAAAGAAAAAGAAGAGGTTTTTTCTTTTCTAGAGACCTTACAAGAAAAACATCTTGAGTTAATAAACACTATAGCTGAATCAAAGGCTAAACTGATACATATAGACGACAATATTACAGCCCCAATGATAGGCAAAGACCGTTTTAATAAATATTGCAAACCTGCTTACAAAAAATACACCGATATTTTTGCTCAAACCGGGAAAAAGATTATTGTCCATATGGATGGAAAGTTGAGTGACCTATCGGAAGAAATTGCGAATAGTCATTTCCCTGTAGTGGAAGCTTTTACTCCTCCTCCGGACGGGGATATGAAAGTAGAAACTGCTATTGAACTCTGGGACGATAAGGTTATCTGGATGAATTATCCGGCATCCATATTAATAAAACCAAAAAAAGAAATTGCTGAGTTTACAAAAAATTTGGTGGAAAAAATCGGCGATGCTGATAACGTTATACTGGGAATAACCGAGGACGTCCCTGAAGAAAAGATATACCCCAGTGTCAGTACGATTTTGAGCGTTCTTTACGGATGATGGAATTTAGGTTGACTCGCATTTTACTTTGCGGGCAAAAAGTCTTTTAATTGGTCCGAATAAAGTTTTTCTGAGTTGCTCACCCAAACCTACTCCTCACAGGACCTATTTTTGCTAAACCCTCTACTCTTATCATATCTGAAAAATCCCCAGGCCTACGAACTGCCCGGGGATTTTCGTTATTTAAAAAACAACTCGCTATCCGGCCATATAACCACCATCTGCCAACACAAAGGAGCCCGTAACAAAAGATGAAGCATCGCTCGCAAGGAATAGGGTTATCTTTGCGACCTCTTTCGGGGTCCCGAGCCTACCCATTGGATTACTCTCCGTCCGCACTTGTTCTTCTGCGTTCTCCGCACCAGACTCCTCCATGTCTTCAATTACCTGATCCATCATAGCTGTATCTATATGACCCGGTACCACAGCGGTAACACGAATGTCATCATCAACGTATTCCAGAGCTGAAGTTTTAGTCAGCATTAAAAGCCCTGCTTTAGAGATGCAATAGGGAGAAGCACCCGGAAAAGGACGCATACCCGCAGTTGAAGCTACATTCACTACTTTCCCACCACCTGCCTTTTTCATGTACGGGACTGCATGTTTGATGCACAGCCATGGACCAGAGAGGTTTACATCCAAAGTACGGGTCCACTCATCAAACGAAAGTTCATGAGCTTTCTTATCGGGAGGAGCAAGTGTTCCGGCACTGTTAACCAATATATCTAGTTTATCAAATTCATTTACGGTACGCTCGGTTAATTCTTTAACCTCTTCTTCCCGGCTTACGTCAGTAGACATGCCAATTAAGTCATCTTCAGATACTCCCTCGATATCACTGGCCTGGTTAATAGTTTCCTGGATACCATCTCGATCAATATCCGCCACTGTTACCCTGGCACCTTCTTTAGCAAATAACTTAGAAACTGCCCTGCCCTGACCTGATGCACCACCAGTTACTATGGCTACTTGACCTTCAAGTCTCATGGTTTTAATCACCTTTGCTCTATATTCTCTACTTTTTGAATTTTACTTTCGAAAGCCGACTCGGACGCAGCCAGCACGGAGCACAAGTCGCGGTACGCATCTTTAGCCCGCATCTCTGGCTCTTTATCCTCCCTTAACGCATAATAGAAATCTTCAAATTCTCTATAGAAGCTAGAATGTTCACCGGATTCAAACAACGTCTTGAGGCTCCCTTCCTGATGCCGGCTCACTTCGTTGGGGCTCACTATTAACGTTTCTCCCGGAGTCCACAGTTGAATATGGCCGGTCCTTTCGGTGGCTGATGCAAAGGACCAATTTACCGAACAGAGATCACCAGATTCAAATTTCAGGTTGAATATAGCAGTATCCATGCCACCCAGGTGTTCCTTCAGATCTCGTCCAAAAGTATGAACCAGATCAATCTCCCCCATGAGGTAACGCACCACATCAATCATATGGACGCCGTGATCGAGAAGGAAGCCGGAGGCATGCTCGGGATTTTCTCGCCATGGCCGGCTTGCTATTTCGTCGTCCTTTCCCACGGGTTGCATCCATTGATAAGTCATTAAAAATGGATTCGCGCCGGACTCTTTTGACAGAAAATCCCTTGCAAACTGAATAGTGTCTTCGTATCTAAAATTCTCAGCTACAAGTAACTGTATCCCGTATTCTTCCTGAAGCTCCAGCATTTTTTCGGCATCCTCTAAAGAAGTAGAGATTGGTTTCTCACAAATAACGTCCTTCCCCTGGCTGGCAGCTTTTGAGGCAACCTCATAGTTCATTCTCGGGGGAAGTGCTAGATCAACTACTTCTACGTCGCTACGATCGAGCAATTCTTCGTAGTCTTGATAAACGTTCTCCGTGGCTAGACCGATTTTTTTAGCAAATTTGACCGCTTTACTTTTGGTCCTGTTGGCCAGAGCTACGATCTCGTACTTGTCCGTTAACTGTTGTAGTGCCGGCCAGTGCAACTGGCGAGCTGCTACACCAGTACCGATAATGCCCAATTTGATCTT
>Ga0207714_1001090_pt1 | contig 18019 bp, 14 predicted proteins | sample PonA232FremontCA_2_FD_187270 | JGI IMG/M metagenome (GOLD analysis project Ga0207714, IMG submission 187270) | Marine sediment microbial community from Fremont, CA, USA - Pond A23 Sediment 2 (SPAdes) | ecosystem: Environmental > Aquatic > Marine > Unclassified | place: USA: Fremont, California...
CGTAGCTCGTGCCGCCCTCCTCCCAGTGCTTGGAGTCGCCGGTCGCGGAGTCGTACATCTTCGCCTGCTTCCGCGCGAGCTCCTTCTTCCGGCTCTCCGGGCCGCTCGATTCGGCGCTGGCGCCGCCGGGGCTCCCGCCGGAGCTCCCGCCGCGGCTGCCTCCGTCTCCCGAGCCGCCCTGGCCCGTCGGCGCGTTGCCCGCGTCGTCGTGCGGGCGGCAGTCCGAGCACACCAGCAGCTTCGCGCCGGCGACCGTGGCCCGCTGAAGCTTCGAGGTCTCCCGCCCGCAGAGCTCACAGGCGTCGCCGTCGTCGCCGCCGCCGCCACCGCCCGTCGAGTACTTCGCCATACCGCGAGTGGTGGACCCGGACGGTTAAAAAGTCGTGGAGGGCCGGACGTCAGTGTGAGCCGTGAGGCTCCCGAGTGTGCTGTCACAGGGATGCAAGGCGGAAGCCTGCAACTTCGGACACCGGCGGGAGCAGACGGTCGCTCCGTCGGCGCAAACGGGTCGCGAGAACGACTGTCGGGCCCGGACCGAACGGGCCCGACTACGCGGGGTCGCCGTACGCGATCGCGCCGTCGACGACCGTGAGATCGATGTCGATGTCCGCGATCGACGCCGGCTCGGCGAACGGGTCGGCGTTGAGCACCACCGCGTCGGCGAGTTTGCCGGATTCGAGCGTTCCCTTCTCCTCTTCGGTGAACTCCGCGTACGCCGCGTCTCGGGTGTACGCCGCGATCGCCTCGTCGACGGTGAGTCGCTGGGCGTCGTGCGGCGCGTTCACCGCGTGGTGGATGCCGTGAAGCGGGCCGATCGGCATCGTGTCGCTGCCGAACGCGAGCGGGACGCCGGCGTCGCGGACGCTCCGGAAGCGGTTGTTGGCGCCGCGGGCCTCGCTCCCGAGGACGGCCTCGTAGATCCCGCCCTTACCGGCCCACTGGAGGAAGTTCGGTTGCATGCTTGCGACGATTCCGAGCTCGGCCATCCGGTCGATCGCCGCGTCGGTAGCCAGTTCGAGGTGTTCGACCCGGAGCCGCGGGTCCGGCACGCGGTAGTCGTCGAGCACCGCCTCGTAGCAGTCGAGGACGGTGTCGATCGCCACGTCGCCGAGCGCGTGCGTGGCGATCTGCTGGTCGGCCCGCGCCGCGGTCCGGAACAGCTCGCGGAGCTCGGCCTCGGTCGTCACCATCGTCCCGTCGTTGTCGGGGTCGTCGACGTACGTCCCAGAGATCTTCCCCGTCCGCGCGCCGAGCGAGCCGTCGGAGAACGTCTTGAGCCCGCCGACCCGGAGCCAGTCGTCGCCAAACCCGGAAGCGATCTCGAGGTCCGACAGCGACTCCGCCTTCCCGGAGTGGACGTAGAACGTCACGCGGAGCCCCAGTTCGTCGTCCCGCCACGCGCCGAAAAAGGCCGCGTGGATCGGGCTCCCGAACTCCTGCGGCGCGGTGAGCCCCGACATGTTCTGGACCGACGTGACGCCCAGCTCGTGCGCCCGCTCGGTCGCCGCCGCGAGCGCGCGGCGGGCCTTCTCGCCGCGCGGGTACGTCGCCTGCTTCACGCGGCCGGCGGCGTCCTCCACGAGAACGCCCGTGGGATCGCCGTCGTCGCCGCGCTTCACGTCGCGCTCCACGCCGTCGAGGTCGACTCGGTCGAGCGCGGGAGTGTTGACGGCCGCGGCGTGGCCGTCGACGCGGGTCGCCGCGACGGGGTGGTCCTCGCTCACCGCATCGAGGTCGGCTCGGGTGAGGTGGTCGTCCCCGTCGGGCCACGTCGTCTCGTCGAAGTTGTAGCCGAGCACCCACTCGCCGGGCTCCGTCGTCGCCGCGTTCTCCCGGAGCGCGTCGAGCGCGTCCGCGCGGTCGTCGGCGTCCGCGAGGTCGGTCTCCAGTCGATCGATCCCGACCGACAGCAGGTGCGTGTGTGCGTCGTTGAACCCCGGGAGCACGGTCCGACCGTCCAGGTCGACGACCTGCGGGTCGCTCGCGGCCGCCTCGACGGATTCGACGTCGCCGACGGCGGCGACGCGACCATCGCGGAACAGGACCGCCTCCGCCACGGTGCGGTCGTCGTCGAACGTGTGAACGACGCCGCCGCGCAGGAGGAGCTCGGTCACCGGATCAGTCCTCCCGGTCCGGCCAGCGCTCGATGTACACGGTCTCGTCGGTGTAGAACCGGACGACGTCCTCGGCCTGCGCGTGCAGATCGCCGAAGAACGAGTCCTTCCGCCCGCCGAAGTGGAAGAACGCCATCGGGGCCGCGGTCCCCACGTTGATACCGACGTTCCCCGCTTCGAGCTCGTGGCGGCACGTCGCCGCCTCGTCGCCGCGGTTCGTGAAGACGGACGCGGCGTTCCCGTAGCGGCTCCGGTTGGCGATGTCGATCGCCTCGTCCAAGTCGCCGGCGCGGATCAGCGCCAGCACCGGCCCGAACAGCTCCTCCGTCGCGATCGTCATCTCCGGCGTCACCTCGCCGAAGACCGACGGCGCGAGGAAGCTCCCCTCGTCGGAGGCGGCCTGCTCGCGACCGTCGAGCAGCAGTTCCGCGCCCTCCTCGACGCCGGTCTCGATGGCGGACTCGATCCGCGCTTTCGCCTCGCCGGAGACGACCGGGCCGATGTCGACGCCGTCGTCGAGACCGTTGCCGACGGTCTGCGCCGCGGTCCGGTCGACGACGAGCTCTGCGAACTCGTCGTACACGTCGTCGTGGACGACCGCGACCGGGTTCGCCAGGCAGCGCTGTCCGGTGTTGGCAAACGCCGAGCTCACGGTCTTCTCGGCGGCGTACGACAGGTCCGCCGCGTCGCTCACGATGACGTGGTTCTTCGCGCCGCCCTGCGCCTGCACGCGCTTGCCGTTCGCGGCCGCCGTCTCGTAGACGTGTTCCGCGACGCCCGTGCTCCCGACGAACGAGGCTCCGACCACGTCGTCGTGCGTTAACAGCGCGTTCACCGTGTCGGGACCGCCGTGGACCAGCGAGACGACGCCCTCCGGGAAGCCGGCCCGTTCGAGCAGTTCGAACAGCGCGATCGCCGTGTACGGCGTCCGCTCGCTCGGCTTGAGGACGAACGCGTTCCCGCAGGCGACCGCGTACGGGAGGAACCACAGCGGGATCATGCCGGGGAAATTGAACGGTGTGATCGCGGTGAACACGCCCAGCGGATGCCGGACCGCCGTCTCGTCGATCCCCGGCGCGGCGTGCTGGAGGTGCCCGCCCTGCAGCAGCGTCGGCGCGCCGCAGGCGACCTCGACGTTCTCGATTCCGCGGCGGAGCTCGCCCTCGGCCTCCGCCCGCGTCTTCCCGTGCTCGCGCACGAGCAGCTCCGCGATCTCCGACTGATGTTCCTCCAGCAGCGACTTGAACCGGAACAGCGGCTGAATCCGCTCTTCGACCGGCGTCTGCCGCCACTCCTCGAACGCCTCATCCGCCACGCCGACCGCGGCGTCGACGTCGGACTCGGTGCTGTTCGGCGTCTCGCCCAGCGTCTCGCCGGTCGCCGGGTCGACGACCGTCTCGGCGACGCCGCCGCTCGGGCGCGTCCACTCGCCGCCGACGTAGTTCGCGATCGGCCGGTCGAGGAGGTCGTGCAGGTTGGCGGCCTCCTGCTGGCCGGTTCCTTCGACGCTCATTCGATCTGCTCTCCTTCGATGACGATCTCGCGGTCCGCGAGCTCGTCGATGAACTGCTCGGGATCGAACAGCTCCTCCGGCGGCTTCGCGCCGGCGGCCGTCGCGTCACCCTGCCCGACGAGCACCGCCGCGATCCCCATCGGGACGCCGGTCCAGACTGCGGTCGCCTTCAGCCCCCAGTCGTCGAGGCGCGACTCGACCACGGTCGAGTACCGGTACTGGGCGTGTTCGCCGTCTTCCGTTCCGGCGACGTCGACGCGGAAGGACTTCCACTCCTCAGCCGGGCCGGGCTTCGGCTGCCGGTCGAGGTGCCAGTCGAGAAACTCGCGCGGCGAGGTCTCGATTCCCTTGTACTCGACGGGCTCCTCGCTGGTGAGGTTCAGCCCGATGAGCACGTCGCAGATGTTGACGAGGTCCGGCGAGAACGCGACTCGGAAGTCGACGTCCTCGACACCGGGGAACGTGGTCGGCATCGTCGCCAGCTCCGAGTGGATGCTGTGGAACCCCTCCACCTCGCCGACCGGCGACGGCATCGTGTACGTCTCGCGGCCGGAGAGCGGATCGAGCGTCCGGTACTCACCGTCCTCGTAGACGACGGGGTCCATCGTCAGCTCGTCGAGGATCGTCTTCGCGGAGTAGGCGAACCCCTCGCCGCCGCCGCGCGCGCCGGTGCGGATGTGGATCGACTCGACCTCGTCGAGGTGGCTCGCGCCCATCGCGGTCGCGACGTTCGTCAGCCCCGGGCTCGCGCCCATGCCAAGGACGGCGGTCAGCCCGGCGTCGGCGAACGCCTCGTCGTACTCCAGTTGGTCCTGCGTCTTGTGGTAGAGCCCGCCGAGGTCGAGATAGTGACAGTCGGCGTCGAGACACGCCTCCATCACCGCGACGTTGAACGCGTACGGGAGCGCGTTGGCGACCACGTCGGCGTCGGCGATCGTCTCGACCACGCTCCCGTGGTCGGTCACGTCGACGCGCGCCGTCTCGACGTCGCCCGGGAGCTCGGCGGCGAACTCGTCGGCGGAATCGATGTCCGCGTCCGCGATGAGGAGGTCGTCGACCGCCTCGTTCTCCGCGAGTTCCCACGACGTCGCTCTACCCATCGCGCCGCAACCGCCCAGCGCGACGACTCTCATTCGGTGCCTCCGTAGTTCATCATCACAGATTTCACTTGTGTCATAGCTTCTAAGTGCCACTTGCTGCCGTACCGCCCGCCGGAACCGCTCTCGCCGTAGCCGCCGAACGGGAGCAGTCGTTCCCAGTAGTTGTTCGTCTCGTTGATGAACACGCCACCCGCCTTGATGCGGTTCGCGGCATCGTGAGCGCGTTCCAGCGAATCGGTGAACACCGCCGCCTGCAGCCCGTACGGCGACCGGTTCGCGATCTCGATCGCCTCCTCGTACGAGGAGGCGGTGAGGACCGGCGTCACCGGGCCGAACGTCTCCTCGGTGGCGACGTCCATCTCCTCGGTCACGTCGTCGAGCACGGCCGGCGTGAAGAACAGGCCGTCCGTCTCCCCGCCGGTCCGGACCGTCGCGCCGCGCTCCACGGCCTCGTCGAAGTGCGCGCGGGCCTTCGACTGGATCCGCTCCGAGATCATCGGGCCGACGTCGACACCGTCCTCGAAGGGGTCACCGAGCACGAGGTCCTCGGTCCGCTCCACGATGGCGTCGACGAGCTCGTCGTGGACGCCCTCGGTCGCGATGACGCGCTCCGTCCCACAGCAGACCTGCCCCGCGTTCCAGTTGCTGCCCGACACGATGCTGTCGGCGGCGTGCTCCACGTCCGCGTCGTCGAGGACGACGATCGGGTCCTTCCCGCCGAGCTCCAGCAGACACTGGGCGTTGCGCTCGGCCGCCGTCTTCGCGATCTCTTGGCCGACCGCGCTGCTGCCGGTGAACGCGATCAGGCGAATGTCGCGGTTGCCGACGAGCGCCGCGCCGGTGTCGCCGTCGCCGGTTACGAGATTGAACGCGCCGTCCGGGAGACTCGACTGCGCGAACGCCTCCGCGATGTGGTACGCCGTCAGCGGCGTCTCCTCTGCCGGCTTGAACACGACCGGGTTGGCCGTCGCGACGGCGGAGTAGATGCTGCCGCCCGGGATCTCCAGCGGGAAGTTCCACGGGGAGATCACCGCGCACGGCCCGTACGGCTCGCGCTGCGTGTACGCGAACCGGTCGCGCCACTCGGAGGGGACGACATCGCCGAACAGGCGGATGGCATCGTGCGCGTAGTCCTCGCTGGACTCGATGACGTACTCGGTCTCCTCGTAGGACTCGTGGAGGGGTTTCCCCTCCTCCTCGGTGATCCCCTCCGCGATCTCGTCTTCGTGTTCCTCGAAGTAGTCCGTCACCTCGTCGAGCACCGCCGCACGCTCGAACGCGGTCATCTCTTCGAGCTCCGTCTGAGCCCGGCGCGCGGCGTCGACCGCGGCCGCCACGTCCCGGTCGGTCGCCTGCGGGACCGTGTCGATGACGTCTCCCGAGACGGGAGAGACGACGTCGATCCCGGCCGACGACTCCGAGTCGACCCACTCTCCGTCGATGTACAGTTGGCGCATGTGTCGTGTCCTCGGTGGCCATACAGCAACCCCCATGAAAAATCTTTCTCGATACGCCCCGTTTAGCCGAAGTATATTCGGCCATCGGCGATTTAAAGGGGAATACCAACGGGTGTTCGCCGCTCACCGACCGAAACCGACCGCCGCCGCCCACCGCTCAGTACGGCGGGTCGTCGAGCGCGAGGTTGACGGACTTCGACCGCGTGTGCTCTTCGAGCGCCTGTTGCGCGCACTCGCGGCCGAAGCCGGACTGCTTGAACCCGCCGAAGGGCGTGCCGGGAACCGTCCCGAAGTACTGGTTGACCCAGACGCTCCCCGCTTCGACGTCGGCGGCCGCGCGGTGGGCCACCGACGGGTTCTCGGTCGCGATTCCCGCCGTGAGCCCGTATTCGACGCCGTTCGCGATCTCGATCGCCTCCTCGTAGTCCGAGAACGTCATGAGGAACTGCACCGGGCCGAACACCTCCTCCTGAGCGATCCGCATGTCCGGGTCGACGTCGTCGAAGACGGTCGGCTGGTAGAAGGCGCCGTCGGCGTACTCGTCGCCCTCCGGGGCCTCGCCGCCGCTGAGGACGGTCGCGCCCTCGTCGCGGCCCACCTCGACGTACTCGTCGACGCTCTGACGGTGGCCTTCGTAGGCCAACGGCCCCATCGCCGCGCCGTCTTCGAGCGGATCGACGGGTTCCCAGCCGGCGATTTCTTCGAGGTACGCGTCGACGAACTCTTCTTTCACGTCCTCGTGGACGAGGATCCGCGTCGCCGAGTCGCAGGACTGGCCAGCGTTGTACATCCCGCCGGTGGCGGCGTTCGCGGCCGCCTCCTCGATGTCGGCGTCCGGGAAGACGATGAACGGGTTCTTGCCGCCCAGCTCGAGCGTCACGGGCGTCACGCTGTCCGCGGCGGTCCGCATGATCGACTGGCCGACCGGGACGGACCCCGTGAACGACACCTTCCCCACGTCGGGATGGTCGATGATCGGTTCGCCCACGTCGGCCCCGGAGCCCGGGATGACGTTCAACGCGCCGTCGGGGAGGATCCCGTCCGCCAGCTGCGCGGCTCGGATCACCGACAGCGGGGCCGGGCTCGGCGGCTTGACGACCGTCGTGTTCCCGGCCGCCAGCGCCGCCCCGACCTTCCACCCCATCAGGAGGATCGGGTAGTTCCACGGGAGGATCTGCCCCGTGACGCCGTACGGCTCCTGCCGAACGTACGCGTGCGAATCCGTCCCAGTCGGGACGTACTCGCCCTCCTGTGCGACCGAGACGTTCGCGTAGTACTCGAAGAAGTCGAGCCCGTTCTCGATGTCCGCCTTCGCGTACGCGAGCGGCTTTCCGACCTCCAGCGTCTGCAGCAGCGCCAGCTCGTCGACGTTGTCTCGCATCTCGTCGACCCACGTGCGGAGCAGTTCGGCTCGCTCGCCCGCGTCCATCGCTCCCCAGCCGTCGTCGAACGCGGCATCGGCCGCCGCGACGGCGTCGTCGACCTCCGCGCCGCCGCACCGCGCAACGGCCGTTATCGGCTCGTCGATTGACGGGTCGGTCGGTTCGAAGGTCTCTCCGTCGCTCGCCGGGCGCGTCTCCCCGTCGATGTACGCCCCGAAGTCAAGCTCAGCGATTTCACCGTGCGCCTGTTCGTGTCGGTCCCGAATCGTGCCTGTGAAGTTCATAATCGTGTGTATGTCGTCGGTCGCGTCACTCCGGACCGGTCTCCGGAGTCATCGTCTGCGGTGTCGTTCCATCTGCTGTCCGAGGCCCGCACGTTTCCGCCAACGCGGAAGTCATGCTCATCCCGATTACTCGGTGAGTACGACGCTGTTCTCGGGCGCCCAGCCGATCTGAACCGTCTCGCCCGGCTGGAGGTACGACCCCTGATCGCGGATCTGCATGTCCACGGTGAACTGCTCGCCGTCGTCCAACCGAACGACGAACTTGCCGAGGTTCCCCTTATAAATCTCGTCGACGATCTCCGCCCGGAAGCTGTTGTCGAGCCCGACGGCGTCGTCGCCGATGCGGATCTTCTCCGGTCGGACGGCGAACCCGGCGGTCGATCCGGCCGCCGGATTCTTCGGAACGCGATACGAGCGGCCGTTCCGCCGAATTGTCGCCCCCTCGCCGTTTTCCGAGTAGTCGCCGCGGACGAGGTTCGTCTCGCCGATGAAGTCCGCGACGAACTCCGTCGCGGGCTCCTCGTATATTTCGGTGGCGGTACCGAGCTGCTCGACCTGGCCGTCGTTCATCACCGCGATCTGGTCGCTCATCGTGAGCGCCTCCTCCTGATCGTGGGTGACGTAGACGAACGTGGTATCCAGCTCCTCCTGCAGGTTTTTCAGCTCGACCTGCATGTTCTGTCGGAGCTTCAGGTCGAGCGCCCCGAGCGGCTCGTCGAGCAGGAGCACGGCCGGCTCAGTGATGAGCGCCCGCGCCAGCGCGATACGCTGCTGTTGACCCCCGGAGAGCTCGCTGACCTGCCGGTCTTTGGTCCCCGGTAGTTCGACGAGTTCGAGCATCTCCTCGACGCGCGATTCGATCTCCTCGTTGGATCCGCGACGGATGAGTCGCTTGAGCGATCGGCCGACGCCGCCGCGGCCTGCCTCGCCGCTCTCGTCGACTCCCTGCATCTGGAGCCCGAACGCCACGTTCTCGCCCACGGTCATGTGCGGGAACAGCGCGTACGACTGGAACACCATGCTGGTGTTGCGCTCGAACGGCGGGACGTGCGTCACGTCCTCGTCTTTGATGTACACCGCGCCCTCCGTCGGCGTTTCGAAGCCGTCGATACAGCGGAGAAGCGTGGTCTTCCCGCACCCGCTCGGTCCCAGCAGGGTGAGGAACTCGCCGGATTCGACCTCCAGATCGACGTCGTCGACCGCGACAACGTCGTCGAATCGCTTCGTCACGCCCTCCAGCCGAACGTCGTAATCCGTCATTCCTCAGGCGCTCTTGATCTCTTGCCAGGCGTTGCTGTAGAGCGTCGTCGCCTGACCGATGTTCTCGATGTATTCGAGGTTGCTCATCGTCTCGTCGTCGGGGTAGATCGACTCGTTGTTGAGGATCTCGTCGAGGATGTACTCCTCGGCGGCCTCGTTGGGGCTTCCGTAGTACGTGTAGTTCGTGATCTCGGCGCCGACCTCGGCGTCAAGGAAGTGGTTAATGAACGCGTGCGCCGCGTTGACGTTTTCCGCCTCCGCGGTGATCGCTGCGGTGTCGACCCACACGACGCCGCCCTCCTCCGGAATGACGTAGTTGACCGGGGAGCTCCCGTCCTCGAACGTCTCCCAGTACGCTTGGAACGCGCCGCCGGACCACGCGTGGACCGGGCTGAGCTGTTCGTTGATCAGGTTCGTCGGGAAGTTCGACGAGTCGTACGTCGCGAGGAGATCCTTCTGTTCGATGAGCAGCTCCTTCGCCTCCTCAATCTCGGATTCCTCGGTCGTGTTGAGCGAGTACCCGAGGTACTTCAGCGCGGCCCCCATCGTCTCGCGCACGTCGTCAAGCATCGACATCTGTCCCCCGAACTCCTCGTTCCACATCGTCTCCCAGGAGTTCACCTCGATGTCGCCGACCATCTCCTCGTTGTACGCGATCCCCGAGGTGCCCCACTGGTACGGGACGGAATAGCGCTCCTCGCCCGGGTCGTACGGCGCCTCCCGGAACATATCTGAGAGGTTCCCGAAGTTCGACAGGGCGTCAAGGTTGAGGGGCTGGATCATGTCCTGCTCGTTCAGGATGTTGACCATGTAGTCGCTCGGGAAGATCAGGTCGTACTGACCGGTCCCCCCCGCGTTCAGCGCGTTGAACATCTCCTCGTTCGAGGAGTACAGCGAGACCGAGACGGAGACGTCGTACTCCTCCTCGAAGCCGCTGATGAAGCCGTCGGGCCAGTAGTCGCCCCACTGGAAGACCCGGAGCTCGTCTTCGATCTCCCCGTCGCCGCCGTCGCTCCCGTCGCTTCCGTCACTGCCGTCACTGCCGTCGCTGCCGTCGCTCCCGTCGCTGCCGTCGCCGCCGTCGCTTCCCGAGTTACCGCTACATCCCGCGAGCCCTACGAGTCCGGCCGCCGAGACGGCGCCGGTGGTCCGAAGGAACGTTCGTCGATCGCTGGTGGATTGCTGTTGTGGCATGGGTTGTCAGTGTCTCTTTTTCTCCAAGTGCGATACCACACCATAAATATTTCGGGAGATCATACATTCAGTCGGATATATTTCACAGGATTCACCACGTCGGCCCCTGAAACCATTGGGCGACGGCCACGAGCGCCATCGTGGCGACGATGATCAGCGCCGCGACGACGTTGACGCCGGGGGAGATCCCCTGTCGGACCATCCCGAAGAAGAAGATCGGGAGCGTGTTCTCCTGTCCGATGATAAAGAAGGTGACAACGAAGTCGTCGAAGCTCATCGCGAACGCGAGCAGCGCGCCCGCGAAGATCCCCGGCTTGATCATCGGGAGCGTCACGAACCGGAACGTCTCCAGTTCGTTGGCGCCGAGGTCCATCGCGGCCTCCTCCATCGTCTGGTCGAAGGTCTGCAGCCGCGCGGCGACGACGACCGCGACGAAGCTGATCCCGAACGCGACGTGGCCGATGATCGCCGTGCCGATCCCTAACTGGATCCCGATGATATTGAAGAACAACAGCAGCGAGATCCCCATCACGATGCTCGGGATGATGATCGGCATGAAGACGACGCCGGTGAACAGACGCTTCCCGGGGAAGTCGTAGCGGTCGAGGGCGAACGCGAGCATCGTTCCGAACACGCTGCTGATGACGACCGTCGCCGCGGCGATCTCGACTGAGTTGAGCAGCGCGTTCCACGCGGCGTTCGGGTCGACTCTGGCGACCGTTTCGCCTTGTAGCAGCGCCGTGTACCACTTCGTCGTGAACCCCTGCCAGACGACCGCGTACCGCGAGTCGTTGAACGAGAGGGTGATCAGCACCGCGATCGGCAGGTAGAGAAACAGGTAAACGAACGCCGTCTGAGCCAGGAGGACGCCGGCACCGCGTTCAAACAGCGACGCGCGCGCTCGACGGAACGCGCCCATCACGCGAGCTCACCCCCGCCGCGCTGGTAGGCGGCGATGCTGAGCAGCATGACCCCCATGAGCACGAACGCTCCCGCGGCTCCGAGGGGCCAGTGACCGGCGGACCCGAACTGGTCGGCGATGAAGTTGCCGATCATCTGGCTGTCGGTGCCGCCGAGGAGCTCGGGGATGACGTACGCGCCCGCGCTCGGAATGAACACGAGAATGCTCCCCGCCATCACGCCCGGTTTCGACTGCGGGAAAATGACGTGGTAGAACGCCTCGAAGCGGTCTGCTCCGAGGTCCATCGCCGCCTCTTGGAGCGTGAAGTCGATCTCCTCGATGCTTGAGTACACCGGGAGGATCATAAAGGGGATCCAGATGTAGACGAGCCCCAGGAGGACAGCGAACTGCGAGTTCATCAGCGTGACTCCCTGCTCGACGAACGGGAGCACCGCGAACGCGCTCATCAGCACGCTGTTTGCCGACAAGAGCAGCTGGATGGCGTAGATACGCACGAGAAAGGAGGCCCAGAAGGGGAGGATGACGAGCACGACGAGGAGGTTCTGGTACTCCTCGGACGCGATGTGTCCGATGTAGTAGGCCATCGGGTAGCCGACGACGAAGGAGACGACCGTCGCGAGGATCCCGTAGCCGATACTCTTGAACAGCAGCCTCACGTACGGCGTCGGTTGCGTCGACGCGAGCGACTGCGTTCCGGGAATCACCGTGTCGATCAGCCACGCGACCGTCGTCCAGATCGCTCCGAGCATCGAGAGGCCTTCGGGGACGAAGAACCGACGGTACTGCTGGAGTCCGAGGTTTTCGGTCGCGAGCAGAACTTCGCCGAACGCGCCTCGTTCCCCGAAACTGAAGAAGAACATCACGGCGAGCGGTGCCAGGAAGAACACGCCGAGCCAGAACGCGCTCGGTGCGAGGTTGACGACCGCACCGGTCCACTGGTTTCGGCGGATCCGCTGGACCAGTTGCGCGTCGATGCCCGACGCCTGATTGTTGCTATCGCGTCCCATTCTCTCGTTGGCGTACCACACCCCACATGAAATATGTTTGGGCAAACTCGATACTTACAGACAAACCTACGAGGAGACCCGCACTTGAGGAAATATTATCATAGAGGATACCGTACCAGCGGATAAACTCGTGCAGCCAAACAAAACACATAGGGATCCAGCCGTCGAACCGCCGTACATGGACATCGATGAGGTCGATCGGAAGATCCTCGCTATTCTTCAGGTCGACGGTAGGGCGGCCCTCTCCGAGATCGCGAGACGGCTCGACATGGGGACGGCGACCATCCATGAGCGAACGAAGGCGTTGGAAGAGGAGGGGTACATCCGCGATTATCGCGCGGTGCTCGACCCGGAGCTCCTCGGACGCAACGAGGTCGGCTTCATCCGCATCGAGGCGACGGCCGGCCGGTCGTCGGAAGTCGCCGAACGCCTCGTCGAGGTGACGGCGATCCAGGAGATCCACGAGCTCACGGGTGACGCGGACTTGTTGTTGAAGGTCCGCGTCGCCGACCGCCAGGAGATGACCGATCTGCTGCGGGAGATCGGTCAGTACGAGGGCGTCGAGAGCACCGCGACCGACGTGGCGCTCCGGAGCGTGAAGGAAGAACACACGCTGCGGATAGACGAATGAACGACATCTGGGACCTCGAACCGTCCGTCAGATCCGAGTACGGCTCGCTCGATCAGGTCCTGGTCCACGAGCCGGGCGAGGAGTTCAAATCGGTCGTCGATCCGGACGCGTGGAACTGGGACGGACTGCCGCGTCAGGAGAAAGCCGCCAAAGAGCACCGTTCGCTCGTGACGGAACTTGAGGCACACGGCGTCGAAGTGCTCACGCTCGAGGGAGTGATGGGGAGCCTCGCGGAATCGCTGTTCGTTCGCGACGTCGGGTTCGCGATCGGCGGCGGGATCGTGATCGGCAAGATGGTGGAGGAGACCCGGCACGGGGAGGAACGCCGACTCTCCGAGCGCATGATTGAGTTGGGAGCGCCGATCTATCACACCGTTCACGGCGACGGCGGCTTCGAGGCCGGAAACATGGTGTGGATCGACCGAGACACCGTCGCTATCGGTCGATCGCAGACCACCAACGCGGCCGGGATCCGACAGGTCCGGAGCGTCTTAGAGACGTTCGGGGTCGAAGTGGTTGAGGTACCGATCTTCGGCAGCACGGAGAGTACCGGCCAGACGCATCTCGCCTTGGTGTTCGGCATGGTCGCGCCAGACCTCGCGCTCGTCTACTCCGAGGCCGTTCCTCCGGAGTTCCTCGACATGCTCCACGACCGGGGCATCGAAACGGTCTCGGTACCGATGCGGGAGCAGCGCAACCGAGCGACGAGCGCCATCGTCGTCGATCCGGGGACCGTGCTCCTCCCCTCCGGAAACCACGAGGTGCGCGCCGCTCTCACCGACCGCGACTTCCACGTTATCGAGCTGACCCTCAGGGAGATCAGGAAGGCTGGCGGCGGTCCGAAGGGACTCGTGCTCCCGCTGTCTCGAACTGTTACCGGAGATTAATACGAATCGCCGTATCTATTTCGGCGTCTGATTGTATTTGCCAAAGATTTATTTCCCGCCCCTTCGTCAGCTATGCCGATGAGCCTCGGTGACAAGGAACGCGACCATGCACGCCCGTTGGAAGAGAAGACGTCGAAGAGCCGGGAGTTTCACCGGCGCGCGTCGAACGTAACGCCGCTCGGGGTCGAGTCGAACGTCCGTTCGTTCGACCCGTACCCGTTCTACATAGAGGAGACGGACGGCTCGTACGTCTACGACATGGACGACAACGAGTATCTGGACTTCCTCCTAGCGCTCGGTCCGATCATCCTCGGACACGGCCATCCCGAGGTCAAGGACGCCGTCAAACGGCAGGTCGAGAAGAGCGACCTGACCGCGACGCCACAGCCGGTCGCCATCGAGTTCATGGAGAAGGTCTGCGAGATGGTCCCCTCCATCGAGTCGGTTCGGATGGCGAACAGCGGCACCGAGGCGACGATGCACGCGCTCCGAGTCGCTCGGTCGTACACCGGGAAAGAGAAGATCGCCAAGCCCGAGGGGGGATACGCGGGCGCGCACGACTACGCGCTACAGAGCGTGTACGCCAGCGAGGAGGCGCTCGGTCCCGAGGACGAACCGAACACGGTGTCGTACGGGACGGGCATCCCCGACGCGGTGAGCGAGACGGTCGTCGCGTTCCCCTTTAACGACAAGGAGGCGACCGAGCGGATCCTCCGGAAGCACGCCGACGACATGGCCGCCGTGATCATCGAGCCAGTGATGTTCTCGTGCGGCTGTCTCAAGCCGCGTGACGGCTATCACGAATTCCTCCGCGAACTGACTGAAGAGCTCGACATCGTCCTCATTTGGGACGAAGTGATGACCGGCTTCCGGCTGGGCCCGCAGTCCGCGCAGGGCCGGTTCGGCGTCACGCCGGACATGACGACGTTCGCGAAGGCCGCCGGCTCAGGCTACCAGGTCGCCGGGTTCGGCGGTCGAGAGGACATCATGGAAGAGATCATTCCGCCGAAAAAGAAGGAGGCCTCCAAGTGGAACTCCTCCGCGTTCCACGGCGGGACGTACAACGGCCATCCGGTCGCGGCCGCGGCCGGCCTGAAGACGCTGGAGATCCTCGACGAGCGCGACGTGTACGAACACATCGATCGCCTCGGCGAGAAGCTGTTCACCGGGCTGCAGGCGGCCGCCGACGATGTCGGACTCCCGGTCAACGTCGAGCACATCGGCTCGATGGGGCAGGTGTACATGACCGATCACGACATCCACTCGTACCGCGACACGTGGCACGCGAACACCGACCGGTTCGCCGACTGGTGGCTCGAGGCCGCGGCCGACGGCGTCCTCTTCGGGAACCCGCTGCAGGGAGAGCGGTTCTTCACCACCTACAGCCACACGGCCGAGCAGGTCGATCACGCGTTAGAGGTCGCGGAAGACGCGTTCCGCGCGGTCGACCACCAGTACGAGTAACCATGTCGAACCAGCCCGATCCCGCGACGACGGCCGAGTCGACAGCGGGCAGCCCGTCGAGTGAGACGGTCAAATCACAGTACGACGACTACGTGATGCCGATCGCGAAGGGGTACGACTCGTTCGCCGTCGAGCGGGCGTCGGACACGACGATGACGACGCCAGAGGGCGAGGAGTACCTCGACGTGTTCGCCGGGATCTCGGTGACGAACGCCGGACACAACGATCCCGCAGTCGTCGACGCGGCGAAGGACCAGCTCGATCGGCTCGTTCACACCTGTTCGTACGTCCACCGGAACGCACCGGTCGGCGAGCTTGCTGAGCGCATCGCCGAGATCACGCCGGGGGACCTCCAGAAGACGTTCTTCTGTAACTCGGGCACCGAGGCGGTAGAGGGCGCGGTGAAGCTCGCTCGGAAACACACCGGCAACAAGGAAGTCGTCGCTCTGGAGATGGCGTTCCACGGGCGGACGCTCGGCAGCCTCGCGCTCACCGGCAACAGCGCCTACAAGCGGGGGATGGAGCCGACCATCAACGACGTGGCACACGCGCCCCCGCCGTACGCGTACCGCTGTGACCGCTGCGACGAGACGTGTTCGAGCGACTGCGCGAACGGACTCGAGCACGTCATCGGCACGCACACTTCGGGGGACTTGGCTGCCGTCGTCGTCGAACCCGTCATGGGCGAAGGCGGGATCATCGTCCCGCCGGAGGGGTGGCTACAGCGCGTGAAGGAGATCGCCCACGACCACGGCGGGCTCCTGATCATCGACGAGGTGCAGACCGGGTACGGCCGAACGGGCACGATGTTTGCCAGCGAGCAGTTCGACGTGGTCCCCGACATCATGCCGCAGGCGAAGGGAATCGCCGACGGACTCCCGCTCGGCGCGTTCACGGCGCCCGCGGCGGTCGCCGACAGCTTTGAGGCGGGCGATCACCTCTCGACGTTCGGCGGCAACCCCGTCTGTTGCGCGGCCGCGCTCGCCAACATCGACCAGTTAGAAGACGGAATCGTCGAGAACGCGAACCGACAGGGATCGTGGCTCGGACCGCGTCTCGCGGAGCTGGAAGAGCAGTACGACTCGGTCGGCGAGACGCGCGGTCTCGGTCTCATGTACGGCGTCGAGCTCGTCGCTGACGCGGACCGGACGCCCGCGAAGGAGGCCGCAACCGCCGTTCGCGAGCACATGCGCGACGAGCACAACGTCCTGATCGGCGTCGGCGGCTACCACAAGAACGTGTTGCGGTTCCAGCCGCCACTCACCATCGACCGATCGGAACTCGAATGCGCGGTTAACGCCCTCGAATCGGGGCTCCAGGCGGCCGAGTAATCCATGACGAACGAGACGCTCGGGGAGACCGACGAACCGTTCGGCCTCCCCGAGAGCGGGTGCGGAGACCGACCGTCCGTCGTGGTCGTCGGCGGCGGCGTGATCGGCTGCGCCGCCGCTCGCGAACTCGCGTCGGACCACCGCGTGCTTCTGCTCGAACGCGATCAGATCGCGAGCGGGGCGACGGCTCGGGCGGCAGGCGAGGTGACGATGCAGCCGTCCTACACGGACTATTCGGAGATCGCCGACTACGCGACCGACTTCTTCAGGGCCTACGACGGGACGGGCGCCTTCGAGTACACCGAAACGCCGAGTGTTGAGCTCGTCACGCCCGACCGCGAGGACGCAGCGCGTGCCCGTGTCACCCGTCTTCGGGAGAGTGGGGTCGAGGTCGCGTTTATGGAACCGTCAGCGGTCGAGAGTCAATGGTCGTGGCTCGACGCGTCACCGTTCGCCGGCGCGGTTCGGTTCACCGACACCGGCCACCTCGATCCGTACACGCTCACGACGACGCTGCAGTCCGACGCCGAGGCGCGCGGCGCTCGCGTCGAGACCGGTCTGACCGCGACGGACATCCTGGTTGACGGCGAGCAGATCGCCGGTGTCGAGACGGACCGCGGGACGATACGCGCCGACAACGTCGTCGTGGCGACCGGATGGCGTGCCAACGAGTTACTGGCCCCGCTCCTCGAAACTCCGGTTCGACCGTACCGGACGCAGTGTCTGGTTCTCCGCCCGGAGTCGCCGATACCCGATTCATTCCCGATGGGGTGGATCCCCGGGGAACACGTCTACTTCCGACGCGAGGGGAACGGGGATCTCCTCGTCGGCGGCTGGTCGGCCGCCGAGGACGACCCCGCGGCAGCGAGCGAGAGCGCCGACGAGGCGTTTCGCGACCACGTTGCGGGCCTCGTTCCGCGGGTTCTCCGCACGGATGACGCCTTCCGCGTGGTCGACGGCTGGGCGGGTATCGACGGAGCAACCCCCGACACGCGACCGATAATCGACGCCCCGGCGGACGCTCCCGACGGGCTCGTCATCGCCACGGGGTTCCACGGACGCGGCGTGATGACCGCGCCCGTCGCCGGGCGGCTCCTCCGGAGTCTTGTGGCCGACGAAGAGTCGCCCTTCCCGACCGGACCGTTCTCGCTCTCCCGGTTCGACAGCCGGAGCCCGGACTTCGAGTTCCTGAGTATCAGTGCCGGTGGGAACTGACGACCGACCGGGCGAGAGTACTGCCACGCTCGGGCGCCGGTAACGGATTCACTCGGGGCCCAGGTACCCCCAGGCCTGCAGTCGGTCGCCGTCGCCGTTGATCCACCGCTCGCCGATGTCGTCGCGGTAGTACATGTTCGGCATGACGATCTCATCGATCCGACCGTACGCCTGCTCGCGAGCAGCCTGCATCGTCTCCCCTTTGCCGGTCACGACGATCGGCATTCCGCTGTCGCCGGCGACGCGCCACTGTCCGTC
>Ga0207714_1001091_pt1 | contig 18007 bp, 23 predicted proteins | sample PonA232FremontCA_2_FD_187270 | JGI IMG/M metagenome (GOLD analysis project Ga0207714, IMG submission 187270) | Marine sediment microbial community from Fremont, CA, USA - Pond A23 Sediment 2 (SPAdes) | ecosystem: Environmental > Aquatic > Marine > Unclassified | place: USA: Fremont, California...
AGCAGAATATCATGGCGGCTGGTCATCTCCATGACGATCACCAAGGACACCAGCGGACGCTGCAACACGCCGGAGAGAAAACTCGCCATGCCCACCATGGCCAGCCCTACCAGGGCTTCGCCGGGCATGAACTCGCTCACCACCGCGCCAACACCGGCACCAGCGGCCATGCTGGGCGAGAAAAGGCCACCGGGAATGCCGCTGAAATAGGACGCCAGGGTGGCGGCCATTTTCGCCAGCGGGAAGGTCCAGTCACCTTCGCGCTGCGCATCCAGCAGGCCACGGACCTGCTCATAGCCGGTTCCGAAGGTTTCCCCGCCCGTGACGACACCCAGCGCAGCAATCAACAAGCCGCAGAGAAACACCAGTTTCAGCGGTTCGGCCCGCATGGTGGGCACCAGCGCCCGGCTGCCGAATACCAGCACACGCGCGAAAAGCCCGCCCAGCAGCCCACAGCTCAAACCGGTGACCAGCACACCCAGCCAGCTGTCCGCCAGCACGAGCGTGGCCCCGGGGGTACCGAAATGACTGTAATCCCCGGACAGCGCCAGCACCACCACGCCCGAGAGAAAGATACTGACGATGAGAATACCACTGTTGCGTTTTTCCAGCGACTGCGCGAGGGATTCCACGGCAAAGACAATGCCCGCCAGGGGTGCGTTGAAGGCCGCGGACACCCCGGCCGCCCCGCCGCCGACAATGAGTGCGTTATCCACCGCCTTCTGACGCAGTTGCCCCAGGCGCCCCATGTCCCGCATGACAGCCGCGCCGATATGAACACTGGGCCCTTCCCGACCAATGGACGCGCCCACCATCAGGCCCATGCAGGTAAGCACGAACTTGGCCACAATGACCCGGATGCCCAGAAACGCGGGCCGCAGCCAGCGATAGCGCGGCTTGAGGATGACCAGCACCTGGGGGATCCCGCTGCCCTGGGCCGCCGGCGCGAAACGGCGCATTATCCAGGCAATCGCCACCATTCCCACGGGGGTGACCACGAGCGGAGCATATTCGGACCACTCATAAAGGCGCTGGAATTGTCCGTAGGACCACTCCGCCGCGCGAGCGAAGAGCACCACCAGCACCCCCACCAGGAGCGCCCCGACCCAGAAGACGAGACGCATCTTCCAGTCATGGGCCGTGCCGAGTTCCCGGCGGGTACGCTTGCGCGTGACAAACCCCCAGGCGCGCAGCAACCGCTGCCAGCGGGGAAGCTCTTCACTCACGGCCACCCTCCCTTCAGCCCGGGCATACGTGGCGCCCGGCAAACGATAAGCCCATGGAATCCCGACGGCGTTTGGGCGAACAATCAGGGTTTATCAACAGCCTGTCCGGATCAGCGCTACCCTGACCCGAAACACGGCCATGTCTCGCCCGGGCGTCGATAATTGACCGCAGCAACCGACATCCGGCGTGCCGGTCCCGGCAACCCTTTCTACCATGCCCGTCCCGGACCCGTCGTGCTCGCCTGTTGCCCGGGTATCGAAGAACAGGGGAGCTCATGACGATGCCGGACGAAAAGCCGTTGAAAACGGGCATCGTCAGGGGATCAGTCAGGCGGATACGGACAGGACCGCCACGATACGGATGAAATTGACCGCCGGGAACGGGACACTTCGCCCGGAACAGGCGTTTCATCATCGTCGTTTTGTTATGACGCACATGGCACCGGAGCGCACGTCCTGAAGGCAGCTACTCCATGAGTTCCGCCGCGTCCCGTACGGCCCTGGTAATTTCAGCCGAAGTGATTACGCCGGCCAGATCCTGAGCAAAAGGCCCGTAAGTGACCAGCGTGACGTCCTTGTCACTGGATTTGATAACGCGCATCAGCACCGGCCAACGGGTGGCCGGCTCCACCATGTTGAAGTCCGTGACAATCAATTCATCCAGACTCTGCTCGTGCTGAGTGTAGCGCAGCTCTTCCTGGAGAACACCATAGAGTTGGCCCTGCTGAGTGATAATCGTGTATTGCCCATTCTGCCCCGGTATGTGGCCCGGTAGCCACTCGGCGAGCTCGTCATATTCGATGCACTGGTAATCCGTATTCATGATGTCATGGGCTTCCCGGGTGCTGGTCATGGCCGCCGTCAGACCTTGCGGCAGATCCAGCCCTCGCCGGGCGAGCTTGAGTGTATAAATGCTTTCGGTCGTTATACGCGTACGTACGACATAAGCGAGGGCCACAACGGTGATAATGGGCAGAATCGCGGAATAGTCCCGGGTTTGCTCGAACGTCATGACGATCGCGGTTACTACCGCCGAGGTGCTCGCACCTACCATGCCCGCCATGCCCGCTATCGTGAAAATGACATGGTTGACCTCCAGGCCCGGGATCACGAGGGTGCAGAAATCAGCAAAAGCCGCTCCCAGGGTCGCTCCCAGGAACAATGAGGGCGAGAACACCCCACCCGAGGCACCCGAGCCCAGGGTCAGGCTTGTCGCCAGCAGCTTGCCCAGGAACAGCAGCAACAGAAAGGCCGGATCGGTCAGCAGACCATGCAGCACATCGAGAATGGTCGCGTAGCCTACCCCGGCTACATAATATTCGCCGGTGTAGCGTGCAAAGGCATAAATCAGCAGGCCCAGGATCAGCATGCCCGTCATGTGGCGCAGGTAATCGTTGCTGATCAGCTCATCGAAACGATCCTCGAACCAGTAGATGGCGTGGACAAACCATGCCGCCGCCGCCCCGATGAGCAGCGCCAGAGGCACGCACAGCAAGAGCTGGAAGGACCCCAGAACATGGTCGGTAAACATGTCGACCCGGGGGATTTCGAACGAGGGACCAATCCCCGAGTAGAGCCGGCCGATATAGGTGGCGGTCACCGTGGCGCTCGCCACCAGAGCCACGTTTTGCGCACTCACCGAGACCAGCATCAGCTCAATGGCGAATGCCAGGCCTCCCAGGGGTGCGTTGAAGGTGGCCGCTATACCGGCGGCCGCACCGGCGCCCACCAACACCACCTTCTGCCGTGGTGGCATATGCCAGATCTGGCCCAGCGAGGAACCGAAAGCAGACCCGATCTGGATGATGGGGCCCTCGCGGCCCACCGAGCCCCCGGTACCAATGGACACCGCCGAGGCGAGCGCCTTGGCGAGTACGGTAATCGGACGAATATCGCCGTCATGGTAATGAATCGCGTTCATGACTTCGGGCACGCCATGCCCGCGTGCCTCGGGCGCCACGGAACGCGTAATCCAGGTCACGACAACCGCGCCCACGACCGGAACCAGGATCACCCAGGGACCCAGAAAGGCCGGATCAATATGAACGTCCGGGGTGAAATGCAGGCTGAAGGTGCCGTGAAAGAAAAGATTCTGAACAAAAGCAATGATGCCTTTGAAAATAATGGAACCGAAGCCACCAAAAATGCCCACCAGGATGGCCAGCACAAACATCAGGGCCGGTGACAGCGGGGGCTGTTCATCCGGGTCCTCGGTAACGGCCTGGAAGATGTTGTCCGTCATCCGGACTCTTCCCGGCGGGTATTGCCATCACGAGCGAGCGCGGCTGCGCCCGGGATCGCGATCAGGGCGGGCGTGGAAACAGCGTCATGGCCGCGTGCGTCGGGGATGACTACGGCCGCGCGCGAGCTCATGCCCTGCCCTTCCACGGTGCGGGGATCTGATTGCTGAAGGTGCCGGACGATCCCGATGGTCCGGAGCCGGCACGGGAAGGCGTCAAGGCCTTCAGGGCTCATCCAAGCTCCTCCGTTGCCCTGGTTCATACCATGATACCATCCGGAGCAGTTCGGATCGAAGCCATCAGCGCATCCCTGGCTTGTCGCGGGCACCGGTTCCAGCCGGGCGGACGAACGAGGTCAGGAGTTCATGACCCGGCGATTCGGTGGCGCTCGCTCCGATTGATAGACTGTCAGTACATTCATCACGGAGTCCGGAATGCTGATCGACTGGCTCAAGGCTATCCATATCATGGCGGCCATTACCTGGTTCGCCGCCATTTTTTATCTGCCGCGCCTGTTCGTCTATCACGCCATGGCGGAAGACCGCATCAGCCGCGAACGCTTCCAGGTGATGGAGCGCAAGCTCTATCGCGGCATCATGACACCGTCCATGATCGTGACCCTGATCTTCGGCATCTGGATGCTGGCCGCTAACTGGTCCGTCTATGGCGGAATGGGCTGGGTGCACGCCAAGCTGGTCCTGGTGGCTCTGCTGGTGGGTTACCATCATATGTGCCTGGCTTATCTGAAAGGCTTTGCCCGAGAAGAGAACCGGCACGATCACAGGTTTTACCGTATCTTCAATGAAGTGCCGGTATTGTTGCTGATCGGTATCGTCATCCTGGCCGTGATTCGGCCATTCTGAAGTTCCCAACCCGAGGGCACGGTCATGAGCAAGCCCAATGTACTCGTCATCGCCGGCCATGACCCTTCCGGGGGCGCCGGCATTCATGCCGATATCGAAACCATCCATGCACTGGAGGGCTATGCCGCCACCCTGATTACCGGGTTGACGGTACAAAACAGCCAGAATGTCTTCGGTTTCGAGATGGTGGATACCCAGCTGCTCCGGCGTCAGAGCGACGCCCTGCTGGCTGACATGGACTTCGACGCCATCAAAATCGGCATGACCGGTTCCCCTGCCGTGGTTTCCCTGATCGCCGAAGTGCTGGACCAGTTGCCCGGCGTGCCCGTGGTGCTGGACCCGGTGCTCGCCGCCGAGGCCGGGGGAAGTCTGAGCGAGGACGGCGATACCCTGGTGGCGGCGCTGATCCGGGATCTGCTGGCGCGCAGCAGCCTGATTACACCCAACCTGGAGGAGACGCTGACACTGAGTGGACAAGCGAGTCTGCACGAAGCAGGCTCGGAACTGGTGCGACAGGGCACGCCGGCCGCCCTGATTACCGGCTCCCAGGATGACACCGCGGACGTGCGCAACCATCTCTTTACCGCGAACGCGCACCGCAGCTGGTCCTGGCCCCGCCTGGAGGGATCCTTCCATGGCTCCGGATGCACCCTGGCTTCAGCCATTGCCGTGGGGCTCGCCGAAGGCCGGACACTGGAGAAGGCTCTGGAAATGGCGCAGCGCTTCGTGCAGACGAGTCTGGAACACGCCTGGCCGGCCGGACAGGGGCAGCTGATTCCTGATCGCCATGTCCGCTAATCGGGTGCCGCGCGGGCTCTATGCCATTACGGCGCCGGAGCTTACACCCGGCGAGCAGCTGATCCCGGCCTGTGAAGCGGCTCTGGCGGGCGGCGCCGTCATGCTCCAGTACCGGGACAAAACCGCCACCGACGCGGAACGCTTCAGCAGGGGCCGGGCCCTGAGCTCCTTGTGCCAGCACTATGGTGCCCGCCTGATCATCAACGATGACGCCCGGCTGGCCCGGGCGGTCAATGCCCAGGGTGTGCATCTGGGCCAGCACGATGATGATCCGGATGAGGCCCGGAGTCGGCTGGGGCCGCACGCGCTGATCGGCATGTCCTGTCACGGCGAGCCGGAGCTTGCCCGCACGGCGGCCCGCCGGGGCGTGGACTATGTGGCCCTGGGCCGTTTTTTCGCATCTCGCACCAAACCGGGGGCGCCGCCGGCCAGCCTGGATACATTGCGCACGCTACGCGCGGAGCTGGACCTGCCCATTGTGGCCATCGGCGGTGTGAATCCGGATAATGCCCCCGAGCTGATCCGGGCCGGCGCCGACCTTGTGGCCGTCATCCATGATCTGTTTGCCGCGCCGGAAATCGAGGCCCGGGCCCGTCAATTCCGCGCCTGTTTCGAGGAGGCCCCATGAACCGCAGTCAGTCCAATGCCCTGTTTGAGCGCGCCTCGGCCGTCATTCCCGGCGGCGTCAATTCTCCGGTGCGCGCCTTCAAGGGCGTCAGCGGCACCCCGCTGTTCTTTCATCGGGGTGAGGGCTCGCGCATGTTCGATGAAGACGGCAACGGCTACATCGACTATGTGGGTTCCTGGGGCCCGCTGATTCTGGGCCATGCCGACGCGGATGTGCTCAACGCAGTGCGCGATACCATCGACGACGGGCTGAGTTTCGGTACGCCCACCACCCTGGAAACCAGTCTGGCGGAAAAGATCGTGGAGATGGTGCCCTCCGTGGATCAGGTGCGCATGGTCAACTCCGGTACCGAGGCCACCATGACCGCCGTACGCCTGGCCCGCGGCCACACCGGGCGCAACAAGATGGTGAAGTTCGCCGGCTGCTACCACGGCCATGTGGACAGCCTGCTGGCGAAGGCCGGCTCAGGCGCATTGACCCTGGGTCAACCGGGCACACCCGGCGTGCCCGAAGCAGTGACCGCGGACACCATTGTAGTGCCCTACAACGACACGGAAGCGGTCCGTCAGGCGTTTGAACAATACGGCAACGAAATCGCCGGGCTCATTGTGGAACCGGTGGCGGGCAACATGAACTGTATTCCGCCGCAGGGCGAATTCCTGGCGACCCTGCGCTCGTGCTGCAATCAATACCAGAGCCTGTTGATCTTCGACGAGGTCATGACCGGCTTCCGTGTGGCCGCGGGTGGAGCACAGCAATACTATGACGTCGAACCGGATCTCACGGCGCTGGGCAAGGTCGTCGGCGGCGGTATGCCGGTGGGCGCGTTAGGCGGACGCAAGGCCATCATGCAGAGTCTGGCCCCCACCGGGCCCGTCTATCAGGCGGGTACCCTGGCGGGCAATCCGGTGGCCATGGCGGCGGGCCTGGCTACGCTGGAGAAAGTCAGCCAGCCCGATTTTCACGACCAGCTGAGCAACAAAGCGCAACGGCTGGCCCAGGGATTGAGCGAGCGCGCCCAGGCGCGCGGCGTCCCCTTGCTCACCCAACAGGTGGGCGGCATGCTGGGCGTACTCCTCACCGAGCAGGACCAGGTAGCGTCGTTCGAGGATGTCCAGAACTGCGATGCCGAGCGCTTCGGCCGTTTCTTTGACGCCATGCTGGAACAGGGAATCTATCTGGCACCGTCCGCCTTCGAGGCGAGCTTCATGTCCATCGCGCACAGTGACGCGGACATCGACGAGACCCTGAGAGCGGCGGAACGGGCGCTGGAACAACTCTAGCGGACTGCTCGACACCTTGCCGGGCAGTCAGCGACGACCGGATCCATGGTTCCGATCGTCGTGCCCATTCCCCAGCAAGCGTTCCATTTCTTCCCGGGGCATGTAGTCCAGATCCCAGTGACTGGTATAGGTTTCCTTCAGCCGGCGGCGACCCTTGTGCAGCTCCTCCGGTGAATGCGTGCCGGGATGAGCGCCGCTTTCATCCCCGAAATCAACGCGCGCATTCCGCGCGGGCCTGTCCCCCCGCAAACGTGCCCAGAGTCGTTTTAGGTGCTCCCGCATAACACGCCTCCCTTGCTCGGACGCTTTATGACAGGATGCCACGGTGACGGGCAGGCGGGCGTGAACACGGCGCATTTGAAACAAAAAAGGGAGGCCTCCCGGGCCTCCCTCGCCGAGCGCTCTTGCCGGGAACGCTTACCAGGGCCACCAGCTGCTGTCATCACAGCTGGAACTGCCGCTGGCCGCGGATACGGCTACCGTGCGGCTCTGGCCCGCGCCAACCCAGTACGACGCCTTCACGTCAGTACGGGCATTGCCCTTGTCGGTACGCTCCCAGACCCGGGAGCCGCCGGTTACAGTCACTGTGTCGCAACTGTTCACGCTCTGAACAATGCTGCCGGAAAAGCCGACCAGCGAATTATTGGTGATGCGATACTCTGCCCGGGTGGCGCTATCCGTGATCTGCTCTACATTGATGAAGTAGGAGGGATGGGAGTAAAACCCCACATCCGTGATATCCGGATTCACGTTGCCGCTCGGTGCCGGCACGGCCTGGGTATCATCAATAGCCTGCAGGGCCGCGTTGGTCATGGGATAGCCCATGGGCGCGGGGCTCACACCCCGAGAAGCCTGGCCGTCCACCGTGGAATAGCCTGTAATCCGGTTTAGCGGGAAGACCCGCCAGCCCCAGTACGCGCCCTCCGAGGACACCGTGGTGGTTTCCACGAACAGCGTTCCGTTGCCGGGTTCGAGCAGCGCCTGCTTGTGCTGATACTGGGTAGACGCATCCGCCTGGCCGCAGTGCGGGATACTGTACTGGTCATTCTGGGTGCCTTCCTCCGGCGTGGTCTTGCGGAAGCAATTGCCGTGCAGGGTTTCCACCAGCTTGCCGTGCTCACTGCCGTCGTCGATATAACGTGCCAGATGATTGCTGTGCGTGTGCCCCGCGAAATGAACATCCACCTGTGCGTCATTCAGCACATTGCGCAGCGACAGACGATTCTTGCCGCTCCACTCCTGGTCTTGGAACTCCAGATTGTTGTCCAGAATCCCCGCCAGCACCCCCGGCGATTGCTCGCGCGCCGGATTGTGGTGCGCGAACGTAATCAAGGTGCCGTTGGGATTATTCGCTCGCCAGCTGTTGAGATCATCCTGCAGCCAGTTCAGTTGATCATTGCGCACAGAACCGCCCCAGGTGGTCACCAGCCGGTGCTTGTTGGGCCAGTCGTAGGAGTTGATTGAGGTGATATGGGTGTTCGCCCCCACATTCCGGCTGTAATACAGCGGACCGAAGAACTTCTTCCATTTCTTCAGGCCATCCGCGCGCAACGGATTGTCGTAACCATCGTGGTTACCGGGGGTGATAAAGGTGGGCGCCTGGATCTGATTGAGCAGGCGATAGGCGTCCTCGAATTCGTATTCATAGGCCGCACCAAAGGTAAGGTCACCACTGACGAGCACGAAATCCGGGTCCTGGGCATTGATTTCGTCGATGGTCTTCTGGAAGGCCGCCCAGCGACCACCCTTGGAGGTATCCCCGATGACCTCGCTCCAGGTGTATTCCAGCGGATCCAGGTTGCCACCATTCAGGCTGTCCCGGGCCGCATCCACCACAGCCCGCGGATCACCGATCTGCGGATCAGCAATCGTAGCCACTTTGGGAGTATCCGGAATACGGTCGACGATCTGCACTGCTCGGTGCTGCACGTCCTGGATCGTCTTCAGGCCCCAGTAGCGGCTCCACTTGATGTGCAGGTCATAGAGATCCTCGGTCACGTCGCCGCCGAGCTGAGGCACGCGCACATGCACTACATGCACCTGGCGGTCGGGCCAGAGACGGCTGGGCCGATTCCGGTCAATGGAGAGCACTTCCAGCTCGATGCGTTCGCGCGCCTCGCCAAAGCTCGCCTTGAGTGCAATGTTTAACGGCTTTTCGAGCACGCGATAGTCATCCACTTCGATTCGCAGCCGCGCACCGTCCGGACGAATCTGCGGTGCACCTGAAAGCGGCGACTCGAGCACGTCGATCTTGGCTCCCTTGGCGGGCAGGTCCTGCTTGGTCAGATCCAGATAACGGTAATCAATTTCGGCCTGAACCGGGGCGGCGCCGATCAGGGCCAGCGTGGCGCAGAATCCTAGTAGCGTTCGAAGCACTGCATGGCGGTTCAACATGGTTCCTCCCTCTTGATGCGCCCAACCCTGATCCATCCCCTCATGGGTACTGCGGAAGGAATAGCGCTTTATTGAAATTTTTATGACTGTCTAGTCACGTGCAACGCTATGCACAATAACAGCCCGGGTCAATGAAGGAGCTCGAAAAACGGTAAGAAGCATCAACCCGTCTCTGGGTTGTAATGACTAGTGGGGCAACATCCTAAGGCGGAAGAACCAGAACAAGGAAACAGGAGACCCTGCCGGTTTCCAGTCCAATCCGGGGGAATGATCAAGCCAATTCGCAGGCAGGCGCCGTTGCGAAGACATTAAAAAACCGGGACCCACGGTCCCGGTTTTCGTGGCCCCGTGAGCGACGCGGTTCAGTCCTCGTCGTCGTTGTCCGCCGCTCCGGGGCGATCCACGAGCTCCACATAGGCCATGGGCGCGTTGTCGCCGGTGCGATACCCCATCTTGAGGATACGCATATAGCCACCCGGACGCTGCTTGTAACGCGGACCCAGCTCGTCGAAGAGCTTGCCCACCATGGCCTTGGAACGGGTTCGCGCGAAGGCGGTACGCCGATTGGCCACGGAGTCTTCCTTGGCCAGGGTGATCAGCGGCTCCGCCACCCGACGCAGTTCCTTGGCCTTGGGCAACGTGGTCTTGATGGCTTCATGCTCGAACAGCGACACCGCCATGTTGCGATACATGGCCTTGCGATGGGAGCTGTTGCGATTCAGTTTTCTGCCGCTTTTGCGATGACGCATGGTTATGACCCTTGATTTCCGAAGGCGCCGGCAAGCGCCCGACTCTCATTCAGTTAGCGCAACCGGGCATTGAGCCGGTCATCCTCGCGCAGGCTGGCCGGCGGCCAGCTTTCCAGGCGCATGCCCAGCGAAAGCCCCTTGGAGGCCAGAACATCCTTGATTTCCGTCAGGGATTTCTTGCCCAGGTTCGGGGTTTTCAGAAGCTCGACTTCAGTGCGCTGGACGAGATCGCCGATGTAGTAGATGTTTTCGGCCTTCAGGCAATTGGCGGAGCGCACCGTCAACTCCAGGTCGTCCACCGGGCGCAGCAGGATCGGATCCACTTCCTCGCTTTCCTGCTTGGGCTCGGGTTTGCTGTCCTGCTCCATGTCCACGAATACGGAGATCTGTTGCTGGAGAATGGTCGCGGCCCGGCGGATGGCTTCTTCCGCCTCAATGGTGCCATTGGTCTCCAGATCGATAACCAGCTTGTCCAGATCCGTGCGCTGCTCCACCCGTGCCGCTTCGACCGCATAGGCCACACGCCGGATGGGACTGTAGCTGGCGTCCAGCTGCAGGCGCCCGATGCCGCGGTTTTCGTCCTCGTCCTTCTGCCGCGCATCAGCGGGGACGTAACCACGGCCCGAAGTGACCTTGAGTTGCATGCGCAGCTCGGTATCCCCCGTGATCGTGCAGATCAGGTGGTCCGGGTTGACGATTTCCACGGTGTGATCGCGTTGAATATCATTGGCGGTCACATCCCCCGGGCCTTTCTTGACCAGCTCCAGCGTGGCCTCATCACGCTCGTGCAGCTTCAAGGCCACGCCTTTGAGGTTCAACAGCATGTTGATGACATCTTCCTGAATACCCTCAATCGTGGAGTATTCGTGCTGCACCCCGTCGATTTCCACTTCGGTAATCGCGCAGCCGGGCATGCTGGACAACAGGATGCGGCGCAGAGCCGTGCCCAGGGTGTGCCCGAAACCACGCTCAAGCGGCTCCAGCTCCACCTTGGCGTGGGCGGAGCTGATTGCGTTTACCTCGATGGAGCGAGGCGTAAGAAATTCGTTCGCGGCGGTCATAGAGATCCCTCGGCAGTCTTTACTTGGAGTAAAGCTCGACAATCAGGCTTTCATTGATCTCGGCCGGCAGATCAATGCGTTCCGGCAGCGCCTTGAGCGTGCCCTCGAATTTCTTCTCGTCCACTTCGAGCCAGGGCGCAAAGCCACGTTGCTGCGCCAGTTCCATGGCATTCTTGACCCGCAACTGGTTACGCGCCTTCTCGCGTACCGTAACCACATCACCCGGCTTGACCTGGCACGACGGAATATTCGTTGTGCGACCATTCAGCAGAATAGCGCGATGGCTGACCAGTTGCCGCGCTTCCGCGCGCGTGGCGCCGAACCCCATGCGATAAACCACATTGTCGAGACGGCCTTCGAGAAACCGCAACAGAAGCTCACCCGTGGAACCCTTGGAACGGGCGGCCTTCTTGTAATAGTTGCGGAACTGCTTTTCCAGCACGCCGTACATGCGACGTACCTTCTGCTTTTCGCGCAATTGCACGCCATAGTCCGACAGCCGGCTCATACGGCGTGTGGCGGCGGCCTGACCCGGGGGTTGCTCCGCGTTGCACTTGGATTCCAGGGGCCGGATACCGCTCTTCAGGAAAAGATCCGTGCCTTCCCGGCGCGACAGCTTGCATTTGGGTCCGATGTATCTTGCCATGCTTCGCTACTCTCCTCAGACGCGGCGCTTTTTGGGCGGACGACAACCGTTATGCGGAATGGGCGTGGCGTCTTCGATCTGGGTGATCTTGAAACCACAGGCATTGAGCGCCCGCACCGACGACTCCCGGCCCGGACCTGGGCCCTTGACCCGCACCTCCAGGTTCTTCAGTCCATAGTCCTTGGCGGCGTTGCCGGCGTTATCCGCCGCTACCTGGGCCGCAAAGGGCGTACTCTTGCGCGAACCGCGAAAGCCCGCACCGCCAGCGGTAGCCCAGGACAGCGCGTTGCCCTGACGGTCCGTGATGGTAATGATGGTGTTGTTGAACGAGGCATGGACATGCGCAATGCCGTCCGCCACGCTTCGCGTAATCTTTTTCCGGCGAGTGCCGCTGTCTTTCCTAGCTTTAGCCATTTTGCCTACCTGGATTCAGACGCTTACTTGCGGATGGGTTTCCGCGGGCCCTTGCGGGTCCGTGCGTTGTTCTTGGTGCTCTGCCCACGCAAAGGCAGGTGGCGCCGGTGCCGGATCCCGCGGTTGCAGCCGAGATCCTTGAGGCGCTTGATGTTCATGTTGATCTCGCGGCGCAAATCCCCCTCGGTGGAGTATTTGCCCACTTCCGTCCGGATCACGTCGACCTGTTCCTCACTGAGATCACGCACCCGCAGGCTCCGGTCCAGTTCCACGCTCTGCACGATCTGGCGTGCCGTGGTCGGACCAATGCCGAAAATATAGGTGAGCGCGATCTCCGTGTGCTTGTTGTCCGGAATATTTACGCCTGCAATACGGGCCATGCCCAACTCTCCGCTTCCGAGGGCGAACTGCTATCGTGCCGAAAGGCGGCAGAGGATACAGCTGCACCGTCCCATTTTCAACCAAACACCTGAGTCACAAGGAAAAACGATCTCAGCCCTGGCGCTGCTTGTGCCGCGCCTCGGTGCAGATGACCATCACCCGCCCCTTGCGGCGGACGACCTTGCAATTCCGGCAGATTTTCTTGACCGAAGCCTGTACTTTCATCGTCTTCGCCTCTCTCCGTTAGCGCACCAGGCCGGTGCCGCCATAACCTTTCATGTTCGATTTCTTCATCAACTTTTCGTACTGGGTAGACATCAGATGCGCGTTCACCTGGGACCAGAAGTCCATGACCACCACCACCACGATCAGCAGGGAAGTGCCGCCCAGATAAAAGGGCACATTCCACACGGCCTGAAGGCCCAAGGGCAGCAAACAGACCAGACTCATATAGGCCGAGCCAATCAGCGTGAGTCGACCCATAACCGTATCAATATAGCGCGCCGACTGTTCGCCGGGCCGGATACCGGGAATATAGGCCCCGGACTTTTTCAGGTTGTCGGCCACATCCTTGGGATTGAACACCAGCGCCGTGTAGAAAAAGCAGAAGAACACGATCGCCAGGGTGAACAACAGCACGTACAACGGGGTTCCGGGTGCGAGCGCGTCGGCAATACGTTGTAGCCACTGGCCCACCACGGAGTCATTGCCACTGCCTACCCACTGCGTAATCGACGCCGGAAACAGCAGCATTGAGCTGGCGAAAATAGCCGGAATCACACCCGCCATGTTCACTTTCAGCGGCAGGTGGCTTTGCTGCGCCGCATAAACCCGCCGACCTTGCTGACGCCGCGCGTAATTCACGGTGATCCGCCGCTGACCCCGCTCGACAAAGACCACGAAAGCGACAACACCCACGGCTACCGCAAAAATCAGCAGCAACGCCAACAGGCTCATCTCACCCTGGCGGGTTGCCTCGAACGTCTGCGCCACGGCCCCGGGCAGTCCCGAAACAATGCTGGCAAAGATCAGCATGGAAATGCCATTGCCGATTCCGCGTTCGGTGATCTGTTCACCCAGCCACATCAGAAATACAGTGCCGGTCACCAGGGTCAACACGGCCACGAAATAGAACGACGCGAGCTGCATGGTGCCCGGGTTGTCAGGCAGCAGGGTGACGCCCTGGCTCAGGAGCCCCGCAGCCACGCCGAAAGACTGGACCGTCGCCAGCGCCACCGTCAGATAGCGCGTGTACTGCGTTATCTTGCGCCGGCCGGATTCCCCTTCCTTGCGAAGCTGCTCCAGCTTCGGGTTCACCGCGCTCATCAGCTGGATGATAATGCTCGCGGTGATGTAGGGCATGATATTGAGCGCAAAGATACTCATGCGCTCCAGCGCACCGCCCGAAAACATGTTGAACATGCCCAGAATGGTGTCACTGTTATCCGAAAACAGTTGCGCCATCTGGTCCGCATCAATACCCGGCACCGGAATATGGGTGCCGATGCGGTAAATCAGCAGAGCTCCGAACAGGAACCCGAGCCGCCGCCAGAGTTCACTCAGCGAAGACTTGTCGGATCCTGCGGCCTGGGCGGATTTTGCGCGGTTGCGGGCCATAATCCGGGTTACTCCTCGACCTTGCCGCCGGCCTTCTCGATCGCCGCACGAGCGCCCTTGGTAACCTTCAGGCCACGCACGGTAAGCGCGCGTTCAATGGTGCCCTTGAGAACGATCCGGGCGCGCTTCATGTCCCGGCGCACGATATTGGCCTTCTTCAACGCAGCCAGATCGACGACGTCGCCCTCGACACGGTCGAGTTCGGTCAGTCGAACCTGGGCTGTCTCGCGTGCTGACGCCGAGCGAAACCCATACTTCGGCACCCGGCGCTGCAGCGGCATCTGACCGCCTTCAAAGCCCGGCGCCACGCCACCGCCCGAACGGGAATTCTGCCCGGTGTGGCCGCGGCCGGCGGTCTTGCCCAGCCCGCTGCCCGTACCGCGGGCGACCCGCTTGACCGGTTTGTGCGCGCCCGGCGCGGGGCGCAGGTTGTTGAGATGCATCACTTACTCTCCCTCTACCCGGACCAGGTAGGACACCTTGTTGATCATGCCACGCACCGCCGGCGTGTCCTCGACTTCCACCGTATGCCACATACGGCGCAGTCCCAGCCCCCGCACACAGGCGCGGTGGTTCGACAGCCGGCCATTGGTGCTTTTGACCTGGGTCACCTTGAGTGTTTTTGCGTTGTTCGCCGCCATTGCTCTGCTTCCGCTCGCCGCCTGCGCTTTTAAGTGACGACCTCATCGACGGACTTGCCGCGTTTCGCCGCGGCATATTCCGGAGAGGCCATGTCCCGCAATCCCTTGTAGGTGGCCTGAACCACATTGATGGGATTGGTTGAGCCGTAACACTTTGTCAGCACGTTCTGAACACCGGCCACTTCCAGCACGGCACGGACACTACCGCCCGCGATCACACCCGTACCCTCGGATGCCGGCTGCATGAATACCTTCGAAGCACCGTGCCGACCTCGAATCGTATGCTGAATGGTGGTCTCGTTCAGATCCACCTGGATCATGTTGCGCCGGGCCGCTTCCAGGGCTTTTTGAATCGCGGCAGGGACTTCCCGGGCCTTGCCACGGCCGTAGCCGACCTTGCCGTTGCCGTCACCGACCACGGTCAGGGCAGTGAAACCGAAAAGACGGCCACCCTTGACCACCTTGGCCACCCGGTTCACCTGAACCAGCTTCTCTTGAAGACCTTCGTTGGGATCTACCTTCGCCATAATTCAGTACCTAGAGTTGGAGCCCGTTTTCGCGCGCGGCATCCGCCAGCGCCTTGACACGGCCGTGGTAACGAAACCCCGACCGGTCCAGTGCTACCTGTTCAATGCCCGCCTTGGTGGCGCGTTCAGCAATCGCCTTGCCCACACGCTCGGCCGCTTCCACGTTGCCGTTATTGCCGCCGCTCAGATCCTTCTCCACCGTCGAGGCGGAGCACAGAACCCGGTCACCCTCCGGGGCGATGATCTGCGCGTACATGTGGCGCGGCGTGCGATGAACGCACAGGCGCGTTGCGCCCAGCTCTCGCATCTTCATGCGTGAACGCTTGGCCCGACGCTGTCGTGCAACCTTCTTCTCGCTCATGACATCAATCCCGACGATTATTTCTTCTTGGCTTCCTTGAGGCGAAGCGTTTCGTCCTCAAAACGAATTCCCTTGCCCTTGTAGGGCTCGGGAGGGCGGAAACCACGAACTTTGGCGGCCACCTGACCCACAAGCTGCTTGTCGGTTCCCTTGATGACCACTTCAGTGTTGCTGGGCATTTCCACTTCGACGCCCTCCGGTAATTCATAATTGACCGGATGGGACAGTCCCAGCGTCAGATTCAGGACATTGTCCTGCATCTGAGCACGGTAACCGACACCGTTGAGAATCAGCTTGCGCTGAAAACCTTCGGTTACGCCGACCACCATATTGTTAATGACCGACCGGGCGGTTCCCGCCTGGGCCCAGGCTTCCTGGGAATTATCCACGGGAATCAGATTGACCACGCCTTCTTCCTGCTGGAAATTCACCAGCTCATTGAGCGTCATGCTGAGTTCACCCTTGGCGCCCTTGACGGTCACCCGCCGGTCGTCAAGCGTCAGCTCGACCCCCTGGGGTACTTCCACCGGACTTTTCGCTATTCTCGACATTGCTGCACCTAAGCCCTATCGCTGGGGTCCGTCAGGACACTTCACAAAGCAGCTCGCCGCCCACATTGGACTGACGCGCCACACGATCACTCATGACACCCTGATTCGTGGACACAACCATCACGCCCAGCCCCGCCTTTACCCGGGGGATCTCACGGGCGCCCTTGTACACGCGCAGGCCCGGACGGCTTACCCGCTGGATTTCTTCAATCACGGGATTGCCCTGGTAATACTTGAGGTCCAGGGTCAGCACCGGCTTTTTCTCCTCGCCGCCAACCTCGTAGGAAGCAATAAAGCCTTCTTCCTGGAGCACCTTGGCAATATTCACCTTGGTCTTCGACGAAGGAATATCCACCTTGGTTTTCCGGGCCATCTGCGCATTGCGGATACGGGTACACATATCCGCCAGGGTGTCTTGCATACTCATGCTGCTATAGCTCCGCTTGACCGTTTACCAGCTTGATTTGACCAGGCCCGGCACGTCGCCGCGCATCGCCGCCTGCCGAAGCACGTTGCGACCCAGCCCGAATTTGCGGTAATAGCCGTGCGGGCGCCCCGTAACGGCACACCGATTACGTTGACGAACCGGCGCCGAATCACGGGGAAGCTTCTGCAGCTTCAGCTGCGCTTCCCACTTGGCTTCCGGTTCGGCTTCGGGGTCCTTGATAATTGCCCGGAGCTCATCGCGCTTGGCCGCGTACTTGCGAACCAGCTTCGCGCGCTTGCGCTCGCGCTCTTTCATTGCTTCTTTTGCCATGACTCGCCTCTCAGCCCTTCAGCGGGAAGTTGAAGGCGCGCAACAGCGCCCTGGCTTCCTCGTCCGATTTCGCGGTTGTGGTAATGGTGATGTCCATCCCACGAACCTTGTCGACCTTGTCGTAATCAATTTCCGGAAAGATGATCTGCTCCTGAACCCCCATGGAATAATTGCCACGGCCATCGAACGCCTTGGGATTCAGGCCGCGGAAATCGCGCATGCGGGGAATGGCCACATCCACCAAACGCTGCAGAAAGTCGTACATACGATGACGACGCAACGTGACCTTGCAGCCAATGGGCCAGCCCTGACGGATCTTGAATCCCGCCACGGACTTGCGCGCCTTGGTAATCAACGGCTGCTGTCCGGTGATCTTGGACAGATCCGAAATGGCGCCTTCCATTGCCTTGCGATCCTGAGCCGCCTCACCCACGCCCATGTTCACCGTCACCTTGGTGATCTGCGGCACTTCCATGATGTTCTGGTAGCCGAACTCTTCACGCAGCTTGGGAATGACTTCGTTTTGATACTGCTCTTTAAGATTGCTCATGGCTTACCCAATACCCTCAGGTGTCCAGCGTTTCGCCGTTGGACTTGAAATAACGAACCTTTTGCTTGCTGCCGTCCTTGCCGTCTTCCAGGCGAAAGCCCACACGGTCCGCCTTCTCGGTTTTCGGGTTCCAGATGGCCACATTGGAATGATCAATTCCGGCCTCCTGGTCAACCACACCGCCCTGAACGCCCTGCTGCGGGTTGGAACGCTGGTGCTTTTTCACCATGTTGACACCGGTCACAATCAGACGGCCGTCATCGAGCACACGACGAACCGTGCCGCGCTTGCCCTTGTCCTTGCCGGCGATCACCACCACT
>Ga0207714_1001093_pt1 | contig 17999 bp, 16 predicted proteins | sample PonA232FremontCA_2_FD_187270 | JGI IMG/M metagenome (GOLD analysis project Ga0207714, IMG submission 187270) | Marine sediment microbial community from Fremont, CA, USA - Pond A23 Sediment 2 (SPAdes) | ecosystem: Environmental > Aquatic > Marine > Unclassified | place: USA: Fremont, California...
GGCCAGACGCTGGAGGGCAAGGTCGATCTGGGCACGGAGAGCCGCTCGGGCACCGGCTACAGCAGCGTCCTTGCCCTGAAGCACAAGGCGGCGGCCGGCGACGACGCCGAACAGGGAGGCGGCTGAGATGCCGGACATGGAGATCAAGCTCAAGCGGCCGGAAAACATCCCCCTCCGGCACCTCGTCCTGCTGGGCCTGCTCATCGCCCTTTATGCCGGCGCCGGCACGGCCGCCTGGATGGAGGCCAGCAGCCGGATGCAGGCCCTGGAGCAGGAGAAGAGCCGCATCATGGGCGACATGGCCCGAAAGCGCCGGGAGTTGCAGGGCATTCAGGAACGGATCAAGACCCTGAAGGGCAAGCGGGATCTCTACCTCCGCCTGTACGATCAGGGATTCATTGGTGAGCCCGACCGGCTGCGCGGCATCGCCGCGTTGCGCGAGACCGCCAAGGCGCACCGGGTGTTCGATCTGGAATACAGCTTCCAGCCGCGCGAGGTCCTGGCCGTGGCGCGCGCATCGGACAAGGACCGCGCCGTCCTGTCCACGCCGCTCAAGGTGACGGTCTCGGCACTCCTGGACAGCGACATCTACGGCTTCCTGGCCGCGCTGCGCCAAAACCTCCCGGGCCAGCTCATGCTGCGCGACCTCACCGTGACACGGCAGGGCGACGTGGATCGCGATCTGCTCGCGCGGCTGCGCCAGGGTAATCAGCCGGCGCTGGTCAAGGGCACCCTGAAACTGCGCTGGAACACCCTGCGCTGGCCCCGTCTGAAAAAGGACGGTGACTGGTCGGGGGAGACGTCGTGATGTCCCGGCGTGCGACCATCCTGGCGTTGGCGGCCAGCCTCGCGGCCGGCACCACGGGGGCGGCGGCCGCGCCGCCCTCGGTATTCTTCGGCGAGCGGGCCCAGCGCGCCGTGGATCGCGCCTGGGCCGAAGGCGAGGCGGCGCGCAAGGGTGAGGCGAAGGAAAAAGCGGACGCCCGGCGGGAAAAGGCCCTGTCCGAAAAGGCCGAGAAGGCGGACACGCCCGATCCCGTCACCCTCACCGGGCTGCTCTATCTGGGCCAGGGGGCGTGGAGCGTGTGGCTCAACGGCAAACGCTATACGCCGGAGAAGGCGCCCGGCCGCTTCCGCGTCGTCGCCGTCACCCGCGACTGGGCGGAACTGGTGCTCATGGGCGACGACGGCACGGTCCAGCACCATTTCCGCCTGCGGCCGCGCCAGACCTACATGCCCGGCCGCAAAACCGTGCGCTACGGGCCGCCGCCCGGTGACGCGGACCGGGCGGGGGACAAGGCCGGCGACGGCGATGCCGCGAAAAACGCGGGCGGCGAAAGCGAAAGCGGCGGGGAACAGGCGGGCGAGACGGCCAAGGCGCCCGCCCTCCCCGAGACCCTGTCGCCCGAGATGCGCAGGGCGCTCGAGCGGGCCCGGGGTGTCTCCGGTGCGAAAAAGGAAAGCTTCAGGGTAGAGCCCCGGGGGGAAGGAGGATGATACTGTAGAGGGCGACGGCCAGGGCCGGGCCGAAGGGGAACTCGGGCTCGCCCGTCACCAGGCGCCAGAGGCCGCCCAGCACGCTCCCCGCCAGCCCGGCCGCCACCAGGTAGGCGGGCCAGGCGGCCAGGGGCAGCCACAGGCCGGCGGCGCCCAGCAGCTTGACGTCACCCAGGCCCAGGCTTTCCCGCTTGAGCACGAGCCCGGCGCCGATGCGCAGCCCCCAGCCCAGGCCCAGCCCCAGGGCACCGCCCAGCACGGCGAGCAGAAGGGCGTCGTCCGCCAGCCAGCGGTGGGCCAGGGCCAGCGGCACCAGGGCGAGGGTGGCGGTGTCCGGCAACAGGCCGGTGGCCAGGTCGGCAGCGGCCAGGATCACCAGCACGAGCCCCGCCGCCGCCACCAGGAGGCCCGCGGGGGCGAGGCCGAATCGCCATCCGGCCAGGGCGAAAACAACGGCCGTCACCAGCTCCACGAGCGGGTAGCGCAGGCCGATGGCGGCGCCGCACCGGCGGCAGCGGCCGCGCAGCCACAGCCACGACAGGACGGGCACCAGGTCGCGCGCGGCCAGCGGTGCCTCACACGCCGGACACCGCGACCGCCCGCGCACGAGCGGCCCGCCATGGATGAGCCGGTGGCTGGCCAGGGTGGCGAAGCTGCCGAACAGCAGGCCGGCCAGCGCATAGGAAACGATCACCATGGGCTGGACCCAAACTTTCGGGGCATTTAAAGAAATCCTAACTGCGGGTATGAACCGTGGCACGCAGGGTAAGCGCATGAAGGGCGCAAGTCTGGAACGAGGGGGCGCATCCATGCAACGGCCCGCCGGGGCAGGCAAGACGGCGGCCAGGGCCACGGCCATTTTGATGATCGCGGGCCTGGCGCTTGCCGGTTGTGCCGGCATGCAGGAGCATGACCGCACGGGCAAGCTGACGAAGGAGGACTACAGGGACCTCCTGCCCGAGAACAGCGGCAAGGCGCAGGCCGAAAAGGCGGGCGAAAAGGCGCCGGAACCGCCACAGATTCCCGGGATGGTCCCGGACCTGGCGCAGCCCGAGGCGCCCCGGGGCGTTCGCGACCGCCGCGTGACCGTGAATCTCAACCAGAAGACGCCGGTGAAGGAGGTCCTTCTGGAGCTTGCCAGCAAGGTCAACGTGGACCTGGAAATGGCGCCAGCAGTGGACGGCCGGGTGATCATGTCGGCGACGGAACGCCGCCTGGAGGACGTGGTCAGGCGCCTCACCCGCATGGCCGACCTGCGCTACGAATTCAAGGACGGCGTGCTGCGCATCTGGCCGGACCGGCCCTACATGAAGACCTATGAGGTGGATTACCTCAACATGACCCGCGAGGCCAGCGGCAGCATGTCCACGTCCACGGACGTGTTCTCGGCCGGTGTCGGGGGCGACGGCGGTGGTGGGGGCGGCGGCAACAACGGCTCCCAGACCAGCATCAAGACTTCGGCCAAGAACGCTTTCTGGAAAGAGCTGAAGCAGGGACTCAACCACATCCTGACCAGCGTGCGCGGCACGGGAACGCCGCAAAAGGCCCTGGCCGACATGCAGCAGGCGCAGGGCGGCGCCGGCGGGGACGGAGACGGCGCGGATGGCGGCGATGGCGATGGCGCGTCCGGCGGCGGCGCCAAGGCCGGCCGCTTCAGCATCCATCAGCAGGCGGGCGTCATTTCCGTCTTCGCCACCGAGGAGGCGCACAAGGCCGTGGCGGACTGGCTGACCCGCCTCCGCCGGAACGTTTCGCCCCAGGTCCTCATTGAGGCCAAGGTGGTGGAGGTGGAGCTCAACGACGAATACGAGGGGGGCATCAACTGGCAGGCCCTCGAGGACAACGTGGGCGGGATCGCCGACGTGAGCCTGGGCGGGACGGCGCTTGACAGCTTCAGCAACATGAACAACACCATCCAGGCCGGCGCCGACACCGTGCAGCTCCAGGTGACCGAGGACGATGCCACGCCCGACCTCGACGCCATCATGAATTTCGTGAAGGGCTTCGGCACCACCCGCACCCTGTCCAGCCCGCGCCTGACGGTGACCAACAACCAGAGCTCCGTCATCAAGGTGGCGAAGAATTACGTCTATTTCACCATCGACATCCAAACGGAAACCGACGACCAGGGCAACGTCACCAACCGGACCTACGAAAGCGAGATCCACACGGTGCCCATCGGGTTCCTGATGTCGGTGCGGCCCTCCATCGACCGCAAGGACGGCGAGGTGCAGATCCACATCCGGCCCACCCTGTCGCGGGTGGTGGATACCAAGCAGGACCCGGCCGTGCGCCTCCAGGCCGGCGACCAGAACGTGACCTCGGCCATTCCCGTCGTGGACGTGCGCGAGATGGAATCCGTGCTCCGGCTGAACAGCGGCGAGGTGGCGATCCTCGGCGGCCTGATGCAGGAACGCGCCCAGGCCGAGGACGTGGGCCTGCCGGGGGTCAAGGAAGTCCCCGTGGCGGGGACGCTTTTCAAGCGCAAGCAGGACGCGACGAACGTTGTCGAGCTCGTGGTTTTCCTGAAGGCCCGCATCCTGGACGAGGGCACCGGCGTCACCCGGGCGGACGAGAAGCTCTACAAGAACTACACGCGCGACCCGAGGCCGCTTGATTTCTGAGGCCCGGGCGCCTCCTGCCGGCGGCTACCGCGCCTCGTTGTCCGATGGATAGGCAATGGCCCGTACCGTGAGCGTGACCGCCCCGGCCGGGCGCTGCCACGTGATGGTGTCGCCCACCTCGGCGCCGCGCAGGGCCCGGGCCAGGGGCGATACCCAGCTTACGGTGTCGTGGGCGACGTCGGCCTCGTCCTCGCCCACGATGTGGATGTGGCGCTCATGGCCGTCATCGTCCACCACGGTGACCCGGGCGCCGAAGCCCACGCTTTCGTGGTCCACGCGCGCCGTGTCCACGGGGATGGCGCGGTCGATGCGGGTCTGCACGTACCGGATCTCGCGGTCGAGCTGGGCCACGTGCAGGCTGTCGTTGATGTCGTCCTCGCCGCCGGCGTGCTGCCGCCGCTCCTCGCGCAGCGCCTCGAGCCGGCCGTGCAGGCCGTCGAGGCCCCGGCGGGTGATGTAGTTGGGGTGCTCGCTCTGGGGCAGATCCATGTCGGCCTCGCCGGCCATGGGCCCCTCGGGCTCCCGCGTGAAGGCCCCGCTCATGACACGTCTCCTGTGAAAATCGGGAATACGCTCAGTGTAGCACACCGCGAATCCCGGGCGAAGGCATGACGGAACCCAAACTCAAGGCCCACGTCGCTGTTTCCGCCGGTCTCCGGCGCGCGGACCGGGAAGGCCTGTTCGCCGCCGTGGTTTACCGTGGCGACCGCGACGCCGGCACCCTCCTGGTCAAGGTGAACCATCTGGACGGCAACGCCGTCCTCTACGGTCAGGCGCGCGACGGCGACGGGCGGCTCGGCTGGCGCCCCTTCGCCGGGCCCGCGCCCGAGGCCAGGATCGACGCCGCCGCGGAACGGGAGCGACGCCTCGATCCCGACGCCTGGCTCATCGAGGTGGAAGACCGCGCCGGGCGCAACCCGTTTGACGATACCCCGGCCGGGCCGTGCCTTGATGGCGGGGCGCTGTTCAGCTTCTGACGGCTGCCCGACGCGCTTCCAGCCAGTCGAGGGCGCGTTCGGCCGTCGCCATGAGGTCGGGCGCCAGGGCCAGGGCGCGTTCCAGGGTGTCGGCCGTGTGCGCGGCGTCCGTCAAATAATCGTGGGCGAGGGCGTTGCGCACGCCCCGCACGGCCTGCCAAAGCGTCGCATCGGCGAGAATGCCGCGTTTTTCCATGGCGGCGACGATGTCGGCCATGGCCTGGGGCATGGCCTCCATGTCCGCTTCCAGCACGTCACGGAACAGGGCCCGTCCCAACAGGTCCTGGAGCCGGGCGAAACGCAACTGGAAAGCGTCCAGTTGTTCCGCCAGGGCCGCGTCGGCGTGGCGGATGGTCCCGGCCCGGAGCGGGCGGTGCGGCGAAAGCCGCTCGACCACCCGGGCGAGGCTGTCGGCCTGCAGACGGGCGGCCGTTGCATGGTCGTCCATCAGGGCCTGAACATCCGCATCGGTCATGGGGACCGCTCCCTTGTCTGGCGTCGGGGCAGGCGTCAAAGGGATGCCCTGCCGCCGGGCGAGGCGGTCGATGGGCCGGTCGGGCGTTCCCGGGCGGTGCACCACCACGTCGATCCGCCGGTCGCCCAGCACCCGCGCCAGTGCCGTTCGGAAATCCTGCTCCGCCTGCGTGCCATCCCCGTCGTCGATCTCGACGTGCAGGTCGATGTCACCACCGGCGCGGGCATCATCGGCCCGCGACCCGAAAAGCCGAACCACCGCCTGCCCGCCCAGGGCTTCGTCGATCGCCCGGCGGATGGCTGTCTGTTCCGCTTCGTCCAGGCGCATGCTGCCCTCACCACGTCCGACAACCGGGTCAAGGATACACGGCTCCGGCCCGGTCGGGTCAACGCCTGGGGCTTCCGGGCAGGCCGATACCGGCGATGGGCCGCTCCTGGAGCACTTCCCGGCGGAAACGGTACAGCTCGGCGGGCCGGCCACGGCCCGTGTGCTCGCTGCGGCCGGTGGATTCCACGAGGTCGGCGCCCATGACCGTGCGCCGGAAGTTCTGTTTGTGCAGCCGGCTGCCCGTGAGCGCTTCCACCACCCGCTGAAGCTGGAACAGGGTGAAGCTCTCGGGCATGAGTTCGAAGACCACCGGCCGCCAGGCCAGCTTGCCGCGCAGCCGCCCCAGGGCGCTGGCCAGGATGCGCCGGTCATCGCCCGTGAGCGCCGGCCCCAGGGCGCGGCTTTCCGGCGGCGGCGCCAGCACGGCGGATACCAGATCGCCGCGCGCCTTGGCCATGGCGGCGGCGTCGCGGCTTGCCTCGGCCACCAGGCCGGCCTCGTACAGAAGCTCGTAGCGGTTGAGCACGCGCACGAAATCGTGGCCCTCGGCGCCGAAGCGGAAGGCAATCCCCACCCGTTCGCGGCGCTGGTCGGCGATGGCGGGGTCGGGAGCCTGCTCGATCCAGGCCTCCAGGCCCGGTCGGATGACGTCGTCGATGACGGCGGGCCGGCCGTCGCGCCAGTCCTCCCACGGGAAGAGGGCGTACCAGTCGTGCCATTCGGCGCTGCCGGTGCCCGCCACGGGGGCCTCGCGCGTCAGGGTGAGGTAGGCCACGGAAACCCGGCGGGGCCCGCCGGCCAGCTCCCACGGGTCGCGGAACTGGTTGCCGAAGGTGTAGAGCTGCTCGACATAGGACAGGGTGAGCGCCGTCTGCTCCTTGACCACGGCGTGCAGGCCAAGCTCCAGCGTGCGGTGCTCGGCCGGGGCGAAGGGGCCGGTGGGCAGGCCCATGGTGTCCGGCGCATCCATGGGCCCGGGCTCCACCGGCCGTACCAGGAGCACGCGCGGCGCCTCCTCGGTCACGGCCACCACCACCGCCGTCAGGTCGAGGCGCACGGGCGCGGCGGGGTCGTGGCGGGGCATGGGCCTCCAGGCGCAGGGGCTGGGTCACGGACGGGCCCAATCTGGCGGAGGACGGCGCGCGGTTCAAGCGGCGGCCGGGGCGTCGCACACGGTGCGGTCCCGCCCCGCCGCCTTGGCGCGGTACAGGGCGTCGTCGGCCCGGTTGAGGAGGCTGTCCATGTCCTGAAGGTGTGTCGCCCCGGCGCAGCCCACGCTCACCGTGCAGTGAAGCGCCGTCTCGCCGTGGTGCACCGGGGCCGCGGCCACGGTCCGCCGCAGGCGCTCCGCCAGCTCGCGGGCGCCCTCCATGTCCGTGTCGGGCAGCAGGATGGCGAACTCTTCGCCGCCGTAGCGGCCCACCACGTCGTTGGCGCGCACGCTGTCCCGGATGCGCCGGGCCAGCGCCACGAGCACGGTGTCGCCCGCCTGGTGCCCCCAGGTGTCGTTGAGGGCCTTGAAGTGGTCGGCATCCACCATGACGGCGGCAATGGGGTGGCCGTGGCGCTGGTGCCGCTCGAATTCGCGGTCCGCGGCCTCGAAAAAGGCCCCCCGGTTGAGGCAACCGGTGAGGGAATCCACCGACGCCAGGTGCTTCAGGCGCGCTTCCGCCTCCTTGCGCTCGGTGATGTCCTGAATGGCGTAGGCGTGCACCAGCCGCCCCCGATAGTGGAAGGCCCGCCGACGCACTTCCACGGGCAGGGTCGTGCCGTCGGCCCGGTGCAGGGTCACCTCGTGCGGGCCTTCCGCCTCGGTTTCCCCCTCCCGCGCGCCCTCGTCCAGGGTCATGAAGGCGGCGGCGGGCCGGCCCGTGACATTGTCCAGGGCGTCCCCCAGCATGCGGCACAGGGCGGGGTTGGCGTCCAGGACCCGGCCGTCCTCCACCAGCATCAGGCCCTCGAAGGCCGCCTTGGCGAACTGGCGGAAGCGCTCCTCGCTTTCCGCCAGGGCGTTCTCGGCGGCGCGGCTTTCCGTGACGTCCGACAGGAAGACAAAGGTGTCGCCGGGACCGTCGCCGCCGTCGGGCAGGGCGCCGCCCTGGCCCTCGACGCGGCGCGTGGCGCCGTTCGCCGTGACCATCAGGGTGCGTAGCCGGCCCGTGCCGGTGCGGGCGAGGGTGGCGAGCTGTTCACGCACGGTGCTGGCCTGGTCCGGGGCGGCGAAGGCGGCCAGCGCGTGGCCCACGGGGTCCGTGCCCAGCAGGTCGCGCAGGGCCCGGTTGGCCGCGCGCACGGTCCCGTCGGGGGCGAGGCGGGCCCAGCCCTGTTCCGTCGCCTCCAGGATGCCGCGGGCCGAGCGTTCCTGGTCGCGGGCGCGGCCTTCCGCCGCCTCGCTGGTACGCAACTGGTTCACCAGGCGCACGCCCAGGGAGGTGATGACGAGCAGGCTGCCCAGGACGATGGCGGCGTAGAAGGCCAGCCGCGCCCGCCACCAGGCCAGGACCGGGTCCAGGGCCACGCTGGCGGAAGCCACCACCGGATAGTCGCCAACCGACCGCCGGACCATCAGGCGGTCGTCCGGCGCCGAAGCCCCGTGCTGGCCCGCCAGGGCCTCGCCGCCCGTGCCGGGTCGCGCGGCCGCTTTGCCGGCGGGGGGCAGGCGGGCGTGGACCGTACCGTCGGGCCCCAGCAGGCGCAGTTGCTCCCCGGCCGTCCGGTTGACCCGCGCGCCGAAGGCCCGCACCACGGCCATGTCGATGAAAACGGCGGCGCGCCCGCCGTCCGGCAGGGGGCGCACCAGCGGCAGGAGCCACCGGCCCGCATGGTCGCGGGCGGCCACGGGCCGGCCCGGCCGCACCCCGTTCCCGGAAACCGTCGCCGGGACGGCGCCCGGGTCGGCCACGTGCGGCGCGCCTTCCTGGTGACCGCTGGCGACGAGGGCCCCGTCGGCCCCGACAATGGCGTATTGTGTGATGCCGTCGCCGAAGATCCGCGCCGGCCGCGCGGCGCCGCTCGCCGTCACCGCCGCCAGACGGTGACGGCCGCGGTCGAGGAGGGTGCGGACCTGGGCCTGCCATGCCGTGGCGCGGGCGGCCACCACCTCGTGCGCGGCCTCAAGGGTGTGGCGACGGTCCTGCCACGCCAGAACCACCGTCGCGCCCCCCAGCAACAGGGCCAGGGCGATGGCATAGCCGCGCACCGTGCCGCGCAGGGCCCGGTAGCGCGTGCCGTCCGTCGCGGCCTGGTCCGCTGTCGATGCGGCGGGTTCCGGGCGCACCGTCCCCTCCCACGCATGGCGAAAACATCCGGGGCACTTTGCGCCTCGCACGCTTTCCGTTCAACCGTCCTGAACGGAGTAACGCGAAAGTAATGCGAAAGGATTAGAACCTGTTTCAGGTCGGCGGGATCGGAAACGACGCTACCGGATACCGCTGGGTCAGGGCGGGTCGTCGCGGGACACGCGGCCGCGCCGGGCCTTGATGGCGCCGCGATGGCGTTTGCCCTCCAGGCGCCGCCGCCGGGCCGCCGGCTTGGGGCGCGTGGGTTTGCGCGGCCGGGGCTTGCGCTCGGCGCGCTGCACCAGGTCGCACAGGCGGGCCAGGGCATCCTCGCGGTTGCGCGCCTGGCTGCGGTGGGCGTCGGCGGTGAGCACCAGCACCCCGTCCTGTCGCAGCCGCCGCCCCGCCAGGTGGGCGAGGCGCTGGCGCACCGCCCCGGGCAGGACGTGGGTGTTGAAGAAGAGCTGCACCGCCGTGGCGGCCTTGTCGCCATGCTGACCGCCTGGGCCGGCGGCGCGCGTGAAGACCCACCACACGGCGTCGTCGGGCACCCGGATGCGCGGCGTCAGGTCGATCATGCCGGCCCCCGCTCCGCCACCTTGCGGGCCAGCCGGTGCAGGGCGCTGTCGGGCATGCCCATGGCATCCAGATGGGCCACGGTGCTGCTCAGGTAGTCCCGGCAGCTTCCCAGCTCGCCGCCGGCCGTGGCGAGCACCTCGGCCGTCTCTCCCTCCGACAGGGCGCCGGCATAGCGCGGATGCTGGTGGTTGATGACGAAGGTGATGGCGGGAAGGACGGCATCGTCCGTGTGCACCCGTACCCATGTGGGGACGTAGGCGTGCGTGACCATCTCGCGCCGCCACACGATGTCCAGCTCCACGGCGATGCGGTCGTCCGGCACCCGGAACGCGAGTCCGCGGCAGGCGCCGCCCGAGTCCAGCCCCAGCACCAGGCCCGGCCGGTCGGCCGTTCCCCGGCCCACCGGGGTCCACAGGCAGAAGCGGCGATGGTGGCCGTGGATGGTCCCGGCGCGGCTTTCGGCGTAGTGGAAGGCCGGGTTCCACAGCAGGGAGCCGTAGCCGAAGACCCGGATGGCGTCGGCATCCGCGGGCCGCGCCTGGAGCATGGCATCGATGGACGCGGCCCGCTCGCCGGCCGTCATGGGCCGTGCCCCGGGATCGCGTTGCCCCACCAGGCGCTGCAGCAGGCCGTCCCGGATGCTCTCGCGCGTCAGGGGCGCGGGCGCCGGGCCGTCGGCGGCCGTGGCGTCGTCGTCGCCGGCCCCCGTCATCCCCGCGTCACGACGGCTGAACGGGGAGCAGCCGGGCCGCCTCGCGCTCGCCGCCGGACAGGCGGGCGGCATCCAGCGCCGCCAAGTCGTTGGCCTTCATGATGGTGAGGAGATCGTCGATATAGGCCTGCCCGCGCTCGGAATAGCGGTCCAGGGTACGCGCCAGGGTGGGCCCGTCCAGGCCCTTGCCCTGCCGGCGCAACCGGGTACGCTCATCGCGCAGCTTCTTGTAGGCGCGGTGGGTGTTGAGGTTGTTCACGTAGCCGCGCACGGAGGCCAGGAGGTTGGGAAAGGTGCGGATGCGATGGGTCTTGCCCTTGCCGCGTTGCAGGGGGACCATGCCGGTGTCCTTGGCATCCCAGGTCCACTGGCCATAGAGGGCGTTGCCCTCGCGGGCGAAGCGCGATGTCCCCCAGCCGCTCTCCGTGGCCGCCTGCGCCAGGGCCAGGGAGGGCGGCACGCCGTCCAGGCGCCGTTTCAGCTTGTCCCATTCCCCTTTCTTCACCCGGTAGCGGTCGGTCATCGCGTCCAGCCATTCGCGCTCGCGGGCATCCAGGGCGGCGAGGCCGCCGCCCTCGGCCATGCGCTGCCGAAGCTGCAGGAAATAGCGGCGACGGCGCTCGATGCGCCGGTTCACCTCAAGCACCAGCGGCAGGACGACCCGCAGGAACACCCGCTTGCGGGCACCCACGTCCTTCACGCTGTCCAGCCCGCGCGGCATGTGGGACAGGAAGAGCGGCGGCACCTCCATCCCGCCCTGGCGCACGCGGTCCAGCTCGTAGCCGTTGTTGTCGAAATACCCGTGCACCGCCTTGGCGACGTTGGGCCGGCCGCCCGGCAGGCGCCCCGGCGGCAGGTTGCGGGGGACCGGCTTGCCGGCCACGAGATAGGTGTCCTCCGGCAGCTCGCCCACGCGCGGCCCGTCCCCGACGCTCAGGGCGGGGATGAGGTTACCCACCGCCGCGCTGGTGAACAAAAGCGCCACGGCCACCGCGATGATGGCCAGACTGGTGCCCTCGAAGGATTGGGTCAGGCGCCGGATGGTCTCGCTGTACCGGTTCCGCATCGCCGTATTCGTGATCCGCGAACCACGCCCTGTCGGTTGGAACAATTGTTCGCGAATTTAAGACGTGTTTCGGCGGACCGCAAGGCGATACGGACCCGGGACGGTGTTTTATGACCCTTTAGTTGACAGCCTCCACGCCGCGTACCTCAGGTACATAGTAGGTGAGCAGGTTCTCGATACCGTTCTTCAGGGTCGCCGTGGCACTTGGACAACCGGCGCACGAGCCCTTCATGTGCAGATAGACGATGCCGTCGCGGAAGGCGTGGAAGGTGATGTCGCCGCCGTCCTGGGCCACGGCGGGCCGCACCTTGGTCTCGATGAGCTCGCGGATCTGGTTGCTGGTCTCGTCGTCCGTTTCGGGGCCGGCCGCCGATTCGGCCCCTTCCGCCATGACGGGATCACCCGAGGTGAAGTGGTCCTGGATGGCGGCGAGCACGAAGGGCTTCAGGCTGTCCCAGGATTCGCCATCGGATTTCGTCACCGTTACGAAATCGCCGCCGAGGAAGACGCTGTGCACCCCGTCCACGTTGAACAGACGCCCGGCCAGCGGTGACGCCTCGGCCGAGTGGGCGTCGCGGAAATCCGCCGTGCCGCTGCCCAGCACCGGCTGGCCGGGCAGGAACTTGAGCGTGGCGGGGTTGGGGGTGGATTCCGTCTCGATGAACATGCCTGCGGGCTCCTTGTGTGACGTGCGGGCGTCCCGTTTTTGTAACAAACGAAATGGGCCGGCGGATGAGCGGGGTCAAGACGCGCCCGGGCGGACGAAGCCGACGGTGTTGTAGACCTCTTCCACCACCGGCTCCGCCAGCTCGCGGGCGCGCCGCGCACCCCGGCCGAGCACGGCGTCGATGGCCGCCGGATCGGCCATGAGCCGGTTCATCTCGGCGTTGATGGGGCCCAGCACCTCGGCGGCCAGCTCCGCCAGCGCCTGCTTGAAGTCGGCGAAATTGGCGCCGCCCCATTCCGCCAGCACCTCGGCGCGCGTGCGTTCGGCCAGGGCGGCGTAGATGGCGACGAGGTTGCCGGCCTCGGGCCGGTCGTCGAAGACCTCCGGGTTGTCGGGCAGGGGGTGCGGGTCCGTGCGCGCCTTGCGGATCTTGTGGGTGATGGTGTCCACGTCGTCCGTCATGTTGATGCGCGAATAGTCGGAGGTGTCCGACTTGCTCATCTTGCTGGACCCGTCGCGCAGCGACATGACGCGCGTGCCCTCGCCGAAGATCAGCGGTTCCAGCTCGGGGAACAGGTCCGTGTCGTAGTCGTGGTTGAACTTGGCGGCGATCTGCTGGGCCAGCTCCAGGTGCTGTTTCTGGTCCTCGCCCACGGGCACGTGGGTGGCCTTGTAGGCCAGGATGTCGGCGGCCATGAGGGTGGGATAGACGTAAAGCCCCACGCTGGCCTTTTCCTTGTGCTTGCCGGCCTTCTCCTTGAACTGGGTCATGCGGTTGAGCCAGCCGACGCGCGCCACGCAGTTGAAGATCCAGGCCAGCTCGGCGTGCTGGGGCACCTGGCTCTGGTTGAACAGGATGTGCTTCTCGGGGTCGATGCCGGCGGCCATGAGGGCCGCCGTCACCTCGCGCGTGGCCCGGTGCAGGTCGGCCGGCTCCTGCCACAGGGTGATGGCGTGCATGTCCACCACACAGAACAGGCAGTCGTGATCGTCCTGCAGCCGCACCCAGTTGCGGATGGCGCCGAGATAGTTGCCGAGGTGCAGGTTGCCGGTGGGCTGAATGCCGGAAAAGATAAGGCTCATGATCCCTTTACTCCCGCGTGACGGCCGGGGGCACGAAGTTTAAGCACGCACCGTTCCGGGTCAAGGCCGCGTCTCGCCGCCGCCGGCGTCCGTGCCGCCGCCGGAGCGGCGCATGGCGGCCTTCAGCTCGCCCAGGGTGGCCGCCCCGGCCAGCCGCGCCAACGCGGCGTATACCAGGATGCCACCCAGAACGAGGGCCGCCAGGCCGCCGGCGCCGGCCCAGGGCCCGGCGTCGAACAGGGGCGCCAGGGCGCGCCGGCCGCCCCACAGGCCCGCCGCCATGCCCAGGGTGGCGGCGGCGATGCGCCAGGCGCGGCTTTTCAGCCGGGCATCGACGCGCAGAAACCCGCGCCGCGCCAGCACCATCGCCAGGGTGCCGGCGTTGAGCCACTGGGCCAGCGACGTTGCCAGGGCGATGCCGACGTGCCCCAGCGGCCCCATGAGCGCCAGGTTCAGCCCGATGTTGGCGGTGAAGCCCAGGCTCGCCATGATCACCGGGGTGCGCGTGTCGCCCCGGGCGAAGAAGCCGGGCGCCAGCACCTTCACGGCGACGTAGGCGGGCAGGCCCAGGGCGAAGGCCATGAGGGCGCCGGCGGTGGCGGCGGTGTCGCCGGCGCCGAAGGCGCCGCGCTCGAACAGCACCCCGATGACGGGCGCGGGCACCACCATGAGGGCCCCCATGGCGGGGATGGTGAGGAGCAGGGCGAATTCCGCCGCCCGGTTCTGGCTGTCCATGGCGCCGGCTTCCTGCCCCGCCTTGAGCTGGCGCGACAGCATGGGCAGGAGGGCGAGGCCCACGGCGGTGCCCACCACGCCCAGGGGGAGCTGGGTGATGCGGTCGGCGTAGTACAGCCAGGAAACGGCCCCCTCGCCCACCAGGGAGGCGAAGATGGTGTCGGCCACGATGTTGATCTGGTAGACGCCGGCGCCCACGGCGCCCGGCCCCACGCGCCGCACCAGGGTGCGGCTGCGCGCCGTGAGCCGGGGGCGCGGCAGGCGTACGGGAAAGCCGGCGCGCACCGTGTGCGCCAGGAGCCACAGGAACTGCACCACGCCGGCGGCGGCCACGCCCCAGGCCAGGGCGAAAGCGGGCGCCATGCCCAGCGCCGGCAGCGTCAGGGCGGCGGCGATGAGCACCACGTTCAAAAGGATGGGGGCCGCGGCGGCGGCGGCGAACCGGCCCACCCCCTGGAGCATCCCGGAAAGCAGGGCCACCACGGCGATGAACAGCAGGTAGGGGAAGGTGATGCGCGCCAGGTCGGCGGTGAGGGCCAGCTTGCCGGCGGTGTCCGTGAACCCCGGGGCGAGGACGGGCACGGCCCAGGGCATCACGATTTCCATGACCAGGGTGATGGCCAGCAGGGTCCACACCAGGAGCGCCAGGGCGCGCTCGGCGAAGCGCCGCGCCGCCACCCGGCCCTCGCCTTCCAGCAGCCCGGAGAAGATGGGCACGAAGGCGGCGTGGAAGGCCCCCTCGGCGAACAGGCGGCGGAACAGGTTGGGCAGCTTGAAGGCGACGAAGAAGGCGTCGGCTCCCGTGCCCGCGCCCAGGACCCCGGCGATGATGACGTCGCGCCCGAACCCCAGGATGCGGCTCACCAGGGTCAGCCCGCTGACGGTGGCGGCGGCGCGCAGGAGACCGCCCATGGGTCAGGCCACCCGGGAATCCGGCGCGGGGCTTTCGCCGGGCGCGGCGTCCTCGGCCACCACCGCCAGGAGGCGCCGGCGGATGGTGTTGAGCTTGCCCTCGTGGTCCACCTTCACGCCGAAGATGTCCTTGACGTAGAAGACGTCCACGGCACGCACCCCCCAGGTGCTGATGTGCGCCGAGGAAACCTGGAGGCCCAGGTCGTTCAGGGCGGCGGTGACGGCGTACAGGAAGCCGGGGCGGTCGCGTCCGTTCACTTCGATCACCGTGTGGGTGTTGCTGGCCTGGTTGTCGATGATGACCCGGGGCGCCACGGGCAGGCTGCGGGTGCGCTGGGCGTAGGTGGGCTGCTTGTCGGCCAGCGCGTGGTCGGGGCGCAGGCGGCCGTCGGCGGCGCGCACCACCACGTCCCGCAGCTTGTCCAGGTCGGCGGCCTCTTCGGGGGCGGTACCGTCCGTCTTCTGCACCCAGAAGGTATCCAGGGCCGTGCCGTCGGCGAAGGTGGTGATCTTGGCATCCACCACGGACAGCCCGGCCACGGCGATGCCGCCGGCGATGGCGGCGAACAGGCCGGCGTGGTCGGGGGCGTAGACGAGCACCTCGGTGCCCGCCACGTCGCGGTCCACCCGGGTGGCGACGCTCACGGGCCGCTTGGCCGTGTCCGCCTCGCGGACGAATCGGGCGTGGCGCCGGTGGGTCTCGGTGTCGAAGGAAAGCCAGTAATAGGGGTAGGGGCGCGCCAGGTGCAGGTCGATGGCCGTCTCCGACCAGTTGTCCGCCCGCAGGACGTCGCGCAGGGCGTCCCGGGCCGCCTGGATGCGTCGCTCGCGGCCCTTCACGGCGAACCCCCCCGACAGCACTTCCTCGGTGCGCACGTAGAGTTCGCGCAACAGGGCGGCCTTCCAGCCGTTCCAGGCGTTGGGCCCCACGGCGTGGATGTCGGCGGCGGTGAGCAGGAACAGCAGCCGCAGGCGCTCGGGCGATTGCACGACGCCGGCGAAGTCGAACACCGTCTTGGGGTCGTCCATGTCGCGCTTGAAGGCGGTGCGGCTCATGTCGAGGTGGTGCAGCACCAGCCAGCTCACCGTCTCCGTGGCGGCCGGGTCCAGGCCGAAACGCGGCCCCAGCTTGCGGGCGATGCGGGCGCCGATCTGGGCGTGGTCGCCGCCCCGGCCCTTGGCGATGTCGTGCAGGAACAGGGCCACGGCGAGGACGCAGGGCGAATGGATTTGGCCCGCCACGTCGCTTGCCTGCGGCATGATGTCGCGCATGCGGCCCTTGTACAGGGCGTGCAGGGTGCCCAGGGCGCGGATGGTATGCTCGTCCACGGTATAGACGTGGTACATGTCGTACTGCATCTGGGCCACGACGCGGCCGAAATCGGGCACGAAGCGCCCCAGCACCCCCGCCTCGCTCATGCGCCGCAGGGTTTCCGACGGGTCGCCGCGGCTGCCGCACAGGATGTCGCGGAACAGGCCGTTGAGCTCCGGGTCGTGCCGCTGGGCGTCGCCCAGGCGGTGCAGGCCGTGGGCGGCCAGGTTCAGGGTGCGCGGGTGGATCTCCGCGTCCAGGCGATGGGCCGTGTGGAACAGGCGGATGAGGCGATCCGGCGCCTTGTCGAAGGCATCGTCCGAATCCACGGCCAGCCGCCCGCCGGAGAGGACGAAGCCGTCGGGGCGACGGGCGAAGCCCGGCACGGAAGGCAGGCGCAGGCGCGGTTTGCGCTTGTGCTGCTCCTCCAGCACGGCGCACAGGATGCCCGTCAGGTCGCCCACGTCCTTGGCCACCAGGAAATAGTGCTTCATGAAGCGTTCCACGCCGCTGGCCCCGGCGTGGTCGGTGTAGCCCATGCGCCCGCCCAGCTCCGGCTGCCGGTCGAAGGTGAGGCGGTCCTCGGCCCGCCTCGCGGCGTAGTGCAGGTGGCAGCGCACGGTGGTGAGGAAGGTGTGCGCCTTGACGAAGCGGTCGGCCACCTCGTCGCTGATGATGTCGCGTTCCACCAGCTCGCGCAGGGCGTCCACGCGGTAGGCATAGCGGGCGATCCAGTAGAGCGTCTGCAGGTCGCGCAGGCCGCCCGGGCTCTCCTTGACGTCGGGTTCCAGGACGTAGCGCGAGCCGCCCAGGCGGGCGTGGCGCTCGGCGCGTTCCTGCAGCTTGGCCTCGACGAAGGCGGCGACGCCCTCGGCGTCCACCACGTCCTTCCAGTAGCGCCGCTCGAATTCGTGGAACAGGCTCTGGCTGCCCCACAGCCGGCGGGCTTCCAGGAGGTTGGTGCGGATGGTGAGGTCCTGGCGGGCGCGCTTCACGCAGTCATCCACGGAGCGGGTGGCATGGCCCACCTTCAGGCCCAGGTCCCACAGCATGTACAGCATGAACTCCACCACCTGCTCCGAATGGGCGGTGGGCTTGTGGGGCAGGAGGAAGAGCAGGTCGAGGTCGGAGCCGGGCGCCAGCTCGCGCCGGCCGTAGCCGCCCACGGCGGCGATGCCCACCTGCTCGCCGCTGGTGCGCACGCCGCGCGGATAGGCGTAGGTTATGGCGTAGTCGTGGACCGTGCGGATGAGCTGGTCCATGAGGAAGGTGGTGGCCTCGGCGACTTCCGGGCCGTTGGCCCCCGTCTCCTCGAAACGCCGCCGGATCTCGGCGCGGCCCCCGGCCAGGGCCGTCTTCAGGCGCTCCAGCACGCGGCCGCGCTGTTTGCTGCCGCCCTCGCCCGCCTCGCCGATGTCGGCCAGGTCGGCATCCAGGGCGCGGCGGTCGATGATGGCGCGCTGACGCGGGATGGTCGGGGGCGGCAGGGTCATGACGGGCCTCGCAGCATCATGCCCCGCATATAGCACCCTGCCGGGCCGTTAAAAAGCGCCGGGCTGGCGGAAGGCGGCCGGCAGGGTCCGGTAATGCCGGCGTCAGCGGGCCGGCGCCGCGGGAACCAGCGCCTCCCGGGCGTCGTGTACGGCCGCCGCCACGTCGGCGGGGCGCACGCCGTCCGCGGCCATCACGGCGTGGATCACGGGGTCGGCGAAGACCTCGGCCAGGCAGGGCTCGGCATCGCCGGCCCACTGGCGG
>Ga0207714_1001094_pt1 | contig 17994 bp, 17 predicted proteins | sample PonA232FremontCA_2_FD_187270 | JGI IMG/M metagenome (GOLD analysis project Ga0207714, IMG submission 187270) | Marine sediment microbial community from Fremont, CA, USA - Pond A23 Sediment 2 (SPAdes) | ecosystem: Environmental > Aquatic > Marine > Unclassified | place: USA: Fremont, California...
ACCTCCCGGAAGGTGGCGCTTGCGGTGCTCGGTGCGACGCTGATGCTTTTCGTCTTCCAGGGGCTGACCGCCTTCTTCACAACCTACCTCGTGACCGCCAGGGGGCTCACGGAGTCGACCGCTGGCGTCCTCTTCGGCGTGCTCTTTCTCAGCGGCGCCGTCTTCCAGTCCGTCGGCGGGGTGCTCGCGGACCGCTACGGCCACGGGCGGGTGCTCGCGGTCGTGGCCTTCGTCGGCGTCGTCCCGCTCGTGGCGCTGCCCTACACCGGCGGCATCCTCGGCCTCGGGCTGGTCGCGGCCTTCCTGGGAATGCGCCTGTCGGTCGGCCCCATCTCCAACGCCTACATCGTCTCCCTGCTCCCGCCGGGGGTCCGCGGGACGGCCTGGGGGGCGGTCCGGACCGCCTTCTTCATGGTCGGCGCCTTCGGCTCGACGGCCGTCGGGGCGATGGCCGACTACGGCCTGTTCACCGAGGCTTTTCTCCTTCTGGCGGCGCTGACGGCCGTCGCGGGCGTCATTTATCTCTTTTTGCCCGCACGCAACCTCGGGAACGAGGGGCCGGACACGGGGTCGGACGCCGACGCCGCGGGCTGAGCGCCAGCCTGGAGAACACAAACGCTTAGTCGCCGCTTCCCGACCTGGACGGTATGCAGGTCGCACTTCTCGGCGGCACCGGAGATATCGGCGAAGGACTGGCGCTGCGGTTGGCCCACGACACCGACCACGAGGTCGTCGTCGGCTCTCGGAAGGCCGAGAAGGCCGAGGACGCCGCGGCGGGCTACGAAGCGACACTCGCCGACCACGGCGTCGACGCCGCGGTCGGGGCCGCGGAGAACCCCGAGGCCGCGGCGGGCGCGGATGTCGTCGTCCTCTCGGTGCCGGCCTACCACCTCGCCGATACGGTGGAGGCGGTCGCCGACGACCTCTCCGGGATACTGGTCTCGCCGGCCGTTGGCCTCCAGCGCGACGAGGCCGGACTCCACTACAACCCCCCCGGTATCGGCAGCGTGACCGCCCTGGCCGCCCAGGCCGCCCCCGACGGGGTCCCCGTCGTCGGTGCCTACCACAACCTCGCGGCGGGCCGGCTGGCGGACCTCGGTGCGGACCTGGACTGGGACGTTCCCGTCGTCGCCGACGACGAGGACGCCAAGGCGACGGTCGTCGACCTGACCGACGAGCTGGATGGGCTGCGGGCGCTGGATGCCGGCCCGCTAGCGAACGCCGCCGAGGTGGAGTCGCTGACTCCCCTCCTGATCAACCTGGCTGCCAACAACGAGGGGCTGCACGACCTGGGCGCCAAGTTCCAGTGAGCCGCCGTCGGTGAGCGCCCGGAGTAGCGAAGCGAGACGGGCCGAAACGCGGCGGGGAAGAGCGCAAAGTTCTAATCCGGCGCCGGTCTACACGGAGTATGCCGGACTGTCCACTCGCCGACGAGTGCCCCAGCTTCTCCGAGCGGATCGAGGGGATGGGGTGTACCCACTACGGCGACCGGGGGGGCAAGGAGTGGTGCAACCACTACGAACAGCCCATCGAGGACCTCAAGACCCAGCCGGTCAAGCGCGGCGAGGAGGTCGTGGTCACGGTCGAAGACATCCACGAGAGCGGCGCGGGCGTCGGCCGGACCGAGGACGGCTTCATCATCATGGTCGACGGCGTCCTGCCGCCGGCCCGGGCCCGCGTCGAGGTGACGGAGGTCCACTCCAACCACGCCCGTGCGGACGAGGTCGAGCGCCTCCCGATGGAAGAGGAGGAAGACGAAGACGGCGAGGATGAAGAACCCGAGGCAGCCGAGGGAGACGGCGCAGACGGGAGAGAGGGCCGTCCGAGCCTCGGCAGCCGGGACGACTTCTGGGGCAGCTGAGGCTGCGGGCCCCGGGCGCTCGCGGCGAACGGCGAGTGGACGGCAGGCGGACAGCCCGGAACGGCGGGCGGCCCACTTTTTACGCCCGCACCCGTCGGCGCGGGTATGGACCTCGGACTTGCAGGTAACACGGCACTGTGTACGGCAGCCAGCAGCGGCCTCGGCCGGGCGAGCGCGCTCGCGCTCGCCCGCGAGGACGCCAACGTGGCTATCTGTGGCACCACGCCCGAGCACGTCGACGAGACGCGCGAGGAGCTCGAGGCCGCGGGCGAGGGGGGCGTCCTCGCCGTGGAGGCTGACATCACCGACCCCGACCACGTCGGGGCCTTCGTCGAGGAGACTGTCGAAGAGTTCGGCGGGCTGGACCACGTCGTCACGAGCGCCGGCGGCCCCCCGAGTGGCCCCTTCACGTCGATGGAGGACCGGGACTGGTACGGCGCCTACGACATGCTGGTGATGAGCGCCGTCTGGACGCTCCGGGAGGCCCGTCCACACCTGGTCGAGTCCGACGCGGGGAGCATCGTCGCCATCACCTCCCGGACAGTCCAGGAGGTCAGCGACGGCCTCCTGCTGTCGAACGCCGTCCGCCGGGGCGTCATCGGCCTGGTCAAGACCGTCGCCCGGGAGTTCGCCCCCGAGGTGCGGGCCAACGCCGTCCTCCCGGGCGCCCACGAGACCGCCCGGATCGAGAACCTCATCGAGGACGCCGTCGAGCGCGGCGACGCCGACAGCTACGAGGACGCCTACGACTCGTGGGCCGCCGACGTCCCCCTCGAGCGGATCGGCGAGCCCGGCGAACTCGGCGACGCCGTGACCTTCCTCGCCAGCGAGCGCGCGAGCTACATCAGCGGCGCGACGCTGGCCATCGACGGCGGCTCGATGCGCAGCTGAGCGGGGCCGACAGCGGCCCGAGCGACTGCCGACTCAGCAGACCGGTTTGGGGTTGATCCCCATCGACTCCAGCCGGTCGACGTACTCCTCGTAGGCGGCGCCCACGACCGCCGTGGCGGCCGCCGCGCCCCCCTCGGGGTCGTCGTGGGGTTCCAGCGCGTCGAGCAACTCCCCGCGGAGCGTCTCGTACCCGTCCGATATCTCCCGGAAGAGGCTCGCCGTCTGCGGGTCGGCCTGCCCGGTGAAGAAGCCGGTCGCCTGGCCGGCCTTCGCTTCGGCGACGAGGGTGTACCCTACCGCAGCCCCGAGCCGCTCGACCTCCGTCTCGAGCCCGCTGAATGATTCGACGAGAGCCGGCCGGTCGCCGGGCTCGTGGGCGTCGAGTTCGCCCGCGATGTCGACGTAGTGGTCGCGCTCGCGGTCGGCGGCGGCCCCGAAGGGCTCGCCCCACCCCTCGAAGACCTCGGCGGCGTGGTGGGTGGTGTCGGCCAGTGCCGCGAGGACGGCGTCGCCCTCCATCTCCCCCTCCGTGTCGGCGTACAGCGACTTCGAGGAGCCCAGCCGGGAGAGTTCGGTGTTGTTCTCCGAGCGAACGCGGTCGACGAGGTCGGTCGGGTCCATACCGAAAGGGTCGGCAGCCGGCGGCTTGTATGCGTCGCCGCGGAGCCTGCTCACGGCGCGGCCGGCCTTGGCTCCACCCCCTCGGTAGGCACACGCACCGCTGCCGGCATGAAAAACGGGAAAATGGCCGTCGTCCGGCGCGGCTCAGCTCGCCTCCGCTTCACTCAGGCGCCTTTTTCGATGTCAGCGCCGACGAGGTTGCCCCACTCCGTCCAGGAGCCGTCGTAGTTGGCGGTGTCGTCGTACCCCAGCAGCTCGTGCAGGGCGAACCACGCGACCGAGGAGCGCTCGGCGATCCGGCAGTAGGCGATGGTGGTCTCGTCGCCGTCGATCCCTTCCTCGGCGTACAGTTCCTCGATCTCCTCGGGGCTCTTGAAAGTGCCGTCGTCGTTGGTGACCGCTGCCCACGAGATGTTCTTCGCGCCGGGGATGTGACCGCCGCGCTGGGCGGTTTCCTGCAGGCCCGGCGGGGCGAGGATCTCCCCGGAGTACTCCTCGGGCGAGCGGACGTCGACCAGCGGCAGCCCCCGCTCGATGGCGTTCTCGACGTCGTCGCGGTAGGCGCGGATGCTTTCGCGGGGACCGGAGGCGCTGTACTCCACGGCCGAAAAGTCCGGCACCTCGTCGGTCAGCGGGTAGTCGTTCTCGACCCAGTAGTCCCGGCCGCCGTCCAGGAGGCGGACGTCGTCGTGGCCGTAGTACTTGAACTGCCAGTAGGTGTAGGCCGCAAACCAGTTGGAGTTGTCGCCGTACAGCACCACCGTCGAGTCCTCGCTGATCCCGTGGCTGCCCAGCAGGTCCTCGAAGTCCTCCTTGCTCAGGAGGTCGCGCTGGGTCTGGTCCTGGAGCTGGGTCTCCCAGTTGAAGCCGACCGCGCCGGGCGCGTGGCTCTCCTCGTACAGCTCCGTGTCCACGTCGACCTCCACCAGCCGGTGGGCCGGGTCGTCGCTCTCGAACTCGTCGAGTCGCTCCTCCACCCAGTCGGCCGATACGAGCACGTCCTTGGCGTAGCCGTCGTCAGTCATGGTGCGTTGAATCATTAGTCTACTGTACATATATGACTACACGTCCCGGCAGGCCCCGCCACTCCTCCCGACTCCCGGCAAAAATGTCTGGTTCGGGGACGGAACCGGGCTCGTGACCCGCTGCCGGCCGGGATGGCGTCGGGGCACCGGCCCGGCCGCACACCATCCCCTCCCCGATCCGGCGGAAAGTGTTGCCTGGAGCTTCGAGCGCACCCCCCCGGTCGGCGCGAGGGGCGGAGAGACATCTTCAAGCGGGTTCGCCGGCAAGGACCGACGATGAATGGGATCGTCTCGCGGTCGTGGCTGGCCGACCGGCTCGGGGAGGTCCGGGTGGTCGACGTCCGCGACGCCTGGGAGTACGACGGCATCGGGCACGTCCCCGGCGCGGTGAACGTCCCCTTCGACTCGTTTCGCGCCGGCGGGGGCGGCGACGAGGGGATGCTCCCCGGGACAGAGGTCTTCGCCGGCCTGCTGGGCGAGGTCGGGGTCGAGCACGGCGACCACCTCGTCGCCTACGACGACCACCACGGCGTCTTCGCCGCCCGGCTGCTCGTGACCGCTGAACTGTACGGCCACCCGCGGGACCGACTCCACCTGCTCGACGGCGACTTCACCGCCTGGCAGCGCGAGCGCGAGACCACGACCGACGCCCCCGATGTCGAGGCGACGACCTACGAGGTCGAGCGGCCGGCCGAGACCCCGCTGGTCGACGCCGAGGCGGTCGCCGCGGCGGTCGAGGACCCCGACACCGTCGTCGTCGACACCCGCGAGGACTGGGAGTTCGCAGAGGGACACATCCCCGGCGCGGTTCGGCTGGACTGGCGGGCGGTCGTCGACGACGTGAACCGCGGGCTGAAACCCGAGGCCGACGTCCGGTCGCTGCTCGAAGCACGGGGGATCGTGCCCGGGAAGCGCGTCCTGCTGTACTGCAACACGGCCCGCCGTATCAGCCACACCTACACCGTGTTGCGCCACCTCGGCTACCCCGACCTTGCCTTCTACGAGGGGAGCCTCACCGAGTGGGAGAGGGAGGGGCGGCCCGTAGCGACCGGGAGTGCCGAGGCGGAGAGGGAGGGGAAGAGGGAGGAGAACCCGGACGCGGGGACGGACGTCTAGTCGGGTTCCTCGACGTCGCCTGGCTCGGCGTCTTCCGTCCCCTCGATGTCCCCGGGCTCTCCGGGCGGCGTGGCGGGTCCGTCCCCGGCGTCCGGGGTCGCTGTTGGCCCGCCGGCCCAGTCGTCGACCGTGGTCCGGCGACCCTCCGCGCTGGTCTCCGCCGAGAGCAGCGCGACGGCCTCGGCCAGCCACGCGACCGCGACCGGGCCGGCGACGATCCCGACCAGTCCGACCGAGAGGGTGCCGCCGGTGAAACCGATGAAGTAGAGGCTCGCGGGGACGTCAGTCGCGATATGGGCCAGGCGGGGCCGGAGGAGCGCGTCGGGCAGGAAGCCGATGACGACGAGTCCGACCGAGACGACGGCGACGGCCTGGTTCACGTTGCCCGCGACCACCTCGGTCGTGCCGACGACGATGATCAGGACGCTCGGGCCGAGGATCGGGATGAACTGGAGGAGTCCCGAGAGCACCGAGAGGGTGAACCACGAGTCGTACCCGAGCAAGAAGAAGACGACGAGCGCGACGGCGAAGGTGGCAGCAGCGACCGCCGCCTGGAGGACGTAGATGCCATACAGCATCGACCTCGTCCGCTCGTGGAAGGCGAAGACGACGTCGTGGTACTCCCGGGGAACCGGACGCAGCAACGCCTCGCCGAGCCGGCTGGGCCGGATGAGCAGGGCGTACACCACGAGCGTGAACAGGAATAGCTTGAACGCGAGCGCCGGCAGTTGCTGTGCGAGACCGAACGCGAGCCCGCCCGCCGCGTCCTGGAGGGTCTGGAGGAGCGTAGCGAACTCGACGGTGTAGGAGAATCCGCCGACCGCCAGGGTCAGTTCTTCGGGGATCTGTCCGAGAAACGCAAACAGCGTATCCCGCCTGAAGTACAGCGCGGAAGCCAGCGGGACGACGAGGACGAGGACGGCGACGAAGGCAACGGCGGTGCTGACCGCCGCGGCGGTCCGCGGGCCGAGGCCGCGGCCGACGAGCAACTGCCGGACAGGGTAGAGGACGTAGGCGACCGTGATGGCGAAAAAGACCGTCGCGAACACGCTCTGGAGGACGTACCCTGCCGCGAGGACGACGGCCGCGAACACGCCCACGAGCACGGTGAGACGGCGACGGTCCGGCACGTCCCGCAGGTCACCGGCCACTGTCTAAACAGTTGCGGCGAGCGCAACGAAAGCTTTTCCTCCGTGTTCGGCCGAGGTGTGTGTACGGGCTCGTGGGTTAGCCTGGTATACTTCGGGCCTTGGGTGCCCGTGACCGCGGTTCAAATCCGCGCGAGCCCATCGTGTTTTGCGACGAACGGACGTGAGGAGCAAACCGGCTCCCGGAGCGGATTTGAACTGCGCGAGACGAACGACGCGAGTCTCGCAGTCGAGTTCAAATCCGCGCGAGCCCATTTGATCGTCGTCTATCGCAGACAGTAGTGCTCGGAGAGAGTCGGTCTCGGTCGCACCTCGCCGTCGTCGGCGAGACGGTGGTCCCCAGGCTCGCCACCGTGATTCCGGCGCGGATGGGTCCCCGGTTGTCGGCGTCATCCCGCGGCTGAAGGCGTGAGTGTTTGCCTTCCACGTTCTATAAGTGGTTGCACGCGAGAGGTGTGCCCAATGAGTTCGGAACACGACAACACCCGCGGTGGGTCGCTCGAGGACATCCGCGTCGACGACGTCGAGATCGACAGCCCGCTGCAGTACAACATCCAGCAGGTCAAGCGCCGGTGGAAGGCGTTTCTGCTGATAATCGCGATGGCACTGACGTCCTACGCCGTCTACTGGGTCGAAAACGCGGTCACTCTCGACGTCATCGTCTTCGGCGTCCTGGCCGTCGGAGCGCTGCTGTACACGGCAGTGATGATCCGGTCGGACCTCGAACTCGAGTGAGTCCGGCGACCGGGGCTGGTCCGGCCCGGACACGCCCGGGGCCGGACGTGCGGGACGGACACGCGAACGCGCCCACAGCGGGCGGGGCAGAGACACCGTGATCGACAGCATCCTCGACCGGTTCCAGCCGACCAAAAAGCGGCCGACGCCAGCCATGGATACGGTCGGCGACCGCGGCATCATCGGGCAGCGCGGCGCCGCGGCGGCGATCGACCTCGCAGTCTGCTATTTTCTCATCGAGACGCCGATACTGTACGTCGTCGACTTCCTCTTTCGGTCCCGCGTCGACCAGCTGGGCGGGGTCGTCCTCGTCTCGGTGCTGCTCCTGTTCCCGCTGTACATCACCTACTCCTTCGGCTTCGAGTGGCGGTACGGCCGGACTCCCGGGAAAGTCAACCGCGGGCTAGTCGTCACCATGGAGGACGGGAGCCACTGCACGGCCCGGGCCAGCGCCGTGCGGAACATTCTCCGCTACGTCGACCTGTTGCCGGTCGTGTTGCCCTACGCCGTCGGGGTCGGGACTGCGGTCGTGACCGACGGGCAGCGTGCCGGGGACCTCGCCGCCGACACCGTCGTCGTCCGCACCCGCGTCGAGGACCCCGAGGACCAGGCCGCCCGGGCCGACCTCGAGACCGACGCCGCCGCGAGACGCGACAGCCAGAGTGGCTGACTGACCGCCCCGCGGTTCCACCGGCCACGAGACCTCACGACGGAGCGGGCGCTACACGGAGGGCACAGCTGCCGAAAAACCGGTTTCAGTGTGGGCCTCAGGCGACGCGGTCGCCGGAGACGGGGTCGAACAGCCGGACGTAGCTCTCGTCGAGCACCAGCCCATACTCGCCCTCTCGGCCCTCGAATTCGGGCTCGGTGACGACGATGACCTCGCCGAACTCGGTGTCGAAGAAGCTGTGGGTCTCGTCGCCGAGCGGTTCGTCGAGGATGTGGGTCGCGTTGATCCCCTCGCTGGGGTCGTTGCTGACCCGGATGTGCTGGGGGCGGATCCCCACGCGGATATCGTGTTCGCCCTCGCCGTAGCCATTCAGATCCGCGGAGCTCATCGAGAGGTCGAACTCCATATCCGAGATGGTCAGCGACGTCGATCCGTTCTGTGCGGCCAGCCGGCCGTCGAAGAACTGCGTCGAGGGTTGCCCGATGAAGCTGCTGACGAACTCCGAGTCGGGGTCCTCGTAGACCACCTTCGGCGGGTCGACCTGCTCGAGGTTGCCGTCGTTGATGATCGCCACCCGGTCGGACATCGTCATCGCCTCCTCCTGGTCGTGAGTGACGTAGAGGGTGGGACAGCCGATCTCGTCGGTGACCTGCTCGACGACCGGCCGGAGTTCGGCCTTGAGCTTGGCGTCGAGGTCCGACATCGGCTCGTCGAACAGGAACACCTCGGGGTCACGGACCAGCGACCGGCCCAGCGCGACACGCTGTTGCTGGCCGCCGGAGAGTTCCGCGGGGCTCTTGTCGAGCTGGTCGCTGATCTGCAACAGCTTGGCGGCCTCCTCGACGCGGGCGTACCGCTCCTCGCGGGAGAACCCGCGGATCTTCAGCCCGTAGGCCATGTTGTCCCGCACGCTCATGTGCGGGTACAGCGCGATGTCCTGAAAGAGCAGGGCGATGTCACGCTCCTGGACCGGGAGGTTCGTGACCTCGCGGTCGCCGAAGGTGATCGTCCCGCTGGTGGGCTTGTTGAGGCCGGCGACACACCGCAGCGTCGTGGTCTTGCCACAGCCCGACGGGCCGACCAGGGTCACGAACTCGCCGTCGTCGATCGTGAGGTCGATGCCGTCGACCGCCACGATCTCGTCGTCGCCGTCCTGGTAGATTTTCGTCAGGTCTCTGATTTTGACGTCTGACATGAGTGGATGAGTTGGATGTTGGATTTCGGGAATCGGTGATTAATGTTCTGGTTTCACAGCGAGCGGATCTGGAAGCCCTTCAGCAGGTAGCTCTGCATGAAGTACGCGAAGATCAGGGGTGGGAGCGTCATCGCCATCGAGACGGCCATGACGTCGACCCGCGCGATGTCGTAGCCGCGCTGGATGAGCCGGAACACGCCCGGCGCGAACGTCGACGCCTCGTTTGCCGGCAACAGGATCTGGGCGAACGTGAAGTCGTTCCAGGCCAGCGCGAAGGCAAACAGCGCGGCGGCGATGATCGCCGGCTGGGTCTGCGGGATGATGATATCACGGAAGCCCTGCCAGCGCGATGCACCCGCGACCCACGCGCTCTCCTCCATCGCCTCCGGGATGGTCTGGATGTACTTCCACATCAGCCACACCGCGAAGGGCATCGATATCGCCGTCAGTGCGATGATCAGCCCGAGCCGGGTGTTCAGCAAGCCGAGGTTCTGCCAGATGAGATACAGCGGCACCCCGAGGACGATCGGGCTGAACAGATACCCGAGCAGGAGAAACCGCGCGAAGTTCTCCTTCTGGGGCATGTTGAACCGGGCCAGCCCGTAGCCCGCGATCAGCGAGATGAGCACCACGAGGATGATCGTCCCGAGCGTGACGACGATAGAGTTGATGACGTACAGCGCGACGTCGGGGTTCGTGAGCACCTCGTAGTTCTCGAGGGTGAACGTCTCCGGGGTCGGGAACCAGGAGATACCGCTGCTGCTGGCTCGCTCCCGGGTCGTCAGCGACGCCTGGAGCATCCAGTAGATCGGGAAGACCCCGACGACGACGAAGATGGCCGCGCTTATTTGCTTGAGACGGGAGAACAGCTTCTCCTCGGCCCGGTAGCCGAGCCCGAAGATGCCGTCCGTGTCGGATGGTGTATCGGTGCTCATGTCGACGTCTCCACCTCCTCACTCGGGTTGAACAGGATGAAATACGCGACCGCGCCGATGCCCAGGAACAGGAACATGACGACCGCGAGCGCGTTCGCGAGCCCGTAGTTCCCGCCCGTGAAGGCCGTCTCGTAGGCCAGGATGGGCAGGGTCGTCGTCGCGCTGCCCGGGCCGCCCTGCGTGAGCACCCAGATGATGTCGAACTTGTTGAACATGAAGATCGAGCGCAGGAGGACCGCGACGAGGATGACCCCCTGGATGCGGGGCAGCGTGATGTCGCGGAACATCTGTAGCCGGTTGGCCCCGCAGATCTGTGCGGCTTCATAGAACCGGTCGGGAATGGCCCGCAGCTGGGCGAGCGCGAAGATGGTGATGAAGACACCGAACTTCCAGGTCCCGACGAGGATCAAAAGCGGCATCGCCCACGTCTGGCTGAAGGTCATCGGCGCCGTGTTCCCGGCCCACAGGCCAATATCGCTGCCCAGCGACTGGAGCACGCCCAGCCCGATGTTCGGGGTGAACATGTAGCCGGCGGCGAAGGCGAGGACGATAGTCGGGATGAGGTACGCGGTGAAGACGACCGCGGTCAGGAATTTCTGCCCACGTGCGATCTTGTTCAGCGCGAGCGCGAGCCACAGGCCGACGCCGAGCTGGATCAGCGTGCTCCCCACCATGTAGATGATCCCGCGCCACAGCGAGCCCCAGAACGTCTCGAGTTCGAACACCTCGTAGTAGTTCGCGAGCCCGGCCCACTCCCACTCCGGGTTCAACAGGAAGACCTCGTGGAACGAGGCGTTGACCGCGTACGCGACCGGGCCGATCGCGATAATGAAGTACAGGATCAGGACAGGAAGGACCGACGCGTACCCGACGAGCGTCTCCTTGCTGACCGGTAACCGATGCCACGGAATAGTCGGTTCGTCCGTCTGCGTGGGTTCGAGTGTTTCACCAGCCACGTATTACCACCTACCAGAGCCTCACCGTGAAGATATATTAAACTCACGACTGTCGGACCGACGAGTGTCAACGAGCCACAAGACAGCCGCGCCGTCCCCGGATTCGGGCGGTCTCCGGGAGCTGAAGTGGCGTCCGCCGGCGGGCGGGGGTCGGCGACCTGCCAGCAGATGGGAGTCGGCGACGAGCCACACGGCGCGCCGCCGGCAGTGCCGCGGCTCCTCCCGGGCGAAAAATCGAGAACGGTCGCGGGTGGAGCGGGAGTCAGCGGAAGCGGTTGCGGCCCTCTTCCAGCCGGGTCATGAGGCGGTCGCGACCCCACTCGTAGGCCTCCTGCACCGAGTCCGACCCGGTAACCACGCGGTTGACCATCTCGCCGTGGAACCACTGACGCTGCACGTACAGGAACACCGGGTCGTTGACGTTCGACTCCGGCACCTGCCCGTAGTGCTCGCCGAACTGGACGTTCTGGATCTCCACCAGTTCGTCCAGAAGCTGTTGGTTCTGGTCTTGCTGCCAGAACTCGAAGCCCTGGAAGGTATCGCTTTCGAGGATGTCGGCGTAGATGGGCAGGAACCGGGTTGGCTCCTGCTGGTACATGCCCGCCGACCGTTCGAGACTCTCGCCGTAGCAGTACTCCATCCACTGGCGAGCACCGGGGGTGTTGTCCCCGCCCGCGAAGATGTGGTGCCCGTCCGGCGTCGGCTCGTACAGCCAGGAATCACCCTTGCTGATACCGCCTTCCTCCCAGTAGGGGCAGAACTTCGTCTTGGTATTGTAGGCGATCTCCGGGATGTCCGAAGCGGCGGCGACACCCGCCGGCCAGTGGTTCAGGTGGTACTGCTGGGCGAACTGCCCGCCGAGGTAGTTCGAGATCGACGACGACCAGCCCAGCGACGTCGGGTCCGGCGAGTACTGGGAGATGTCCTTGAAGAACTGCAGCAGCGTCGTGACCTCTTCCTCCGGGAAGTAGGCCTCGACCTCGTTGCGGGCGTCGGGGTCCTTCCAGCGCACGCCGACCCCGGGGACGCCCATGTTCGAGAGGTACACCTGGAACTCGTCCTGGCTCTTGCCGACCTTCTTGCCGGCCAGCCCGTACCCCCGGATGTCCAGATCCGACTCGTCGATCACCCGCGCGTTCTCCAGCAGTTGCGCGAACGATGTGGGCTCGTCCAGCCCGAGTTCCTCGTAAACGTCCGTCCGGTAGTGGAAGTTCGACACGTAGTAGCCGTGTGGGACCTGCCAGATGTCGTCGTCCACCGTCAGCGGTGTCGAGAGGAGTTCACCGTTGGTCGATTCGGCCGCCTCGACCACTCCGTTGGTCTTCGCGAGCCCGTCGGTCGACCAGACGTCTGCTACCTGGTCGAACGTCGACGTGTTGATGTCCGGCGGGTTGCCGGACTGGATCAGCGTCGCCAGCCTGTTCTCCTGTTGCCCGGACATCCCCGAGTACTCGATCTTCGTCCCGATGTCCGTCTCGTCGGTGAACGAGGAAGACAGGTCCTCCCATTTGGCCTGCCACGGATCGTTGTTGTAGTCCGTCAGCATGAACACATCGGGCAACTGCGTCGGGTCGCCCCCGCCGCCGTTGCCGCCGTTACCGTTGCCGCCCCCGTTGCCACCGCCACCGAGACAGCCGGCCATCATCGCCGCTACTCCCGCACCCGTCCCTTGTAGTACCCGCCGTCGGCTGGTATCGCTGAGCTGTTTCCTGGTCATATCGGTCACGTCACTGTGTGACGTGTTGCCAGTGAGTGGGGTCGTTAATAAATCTTCGTCCGATTTGTGCTGATTTTACATGATTGGGTGTGCGGCCGGTCATCCCGGGGACAGACGAGTGCGCCAGCGGCGGCTGTTCGGGGACGAAACGCGAGGAAGATACCGCGAGCTGGGGTTAGCGGAAGCGGTTGCGACCCTCTTCGAGCCGGGTTTCGAGGCGGTCGCGACCCCACTCGTAGGCCTCCTGCACCGAGTCCGTGCCGGTCACGACCCGGTTGATTAGCTCGCCGTAGAACCACTGCCGGGTGACGTACAGCGCCACCGGGTCGTTCAGGTCCGACTCGGGCACCTGCCCGTAGTGGTCACCGATGATGGTCTCCTGGGTGTACTGCAGCTGCTCCAGGAGCTTCTGGTTCTCGCCCTGCTGCCAGAAGTCGAAGCCTGTGAACGTGTCGCTGGTGATGATGTCCTCGTAGATGGGGAGGAACCGGGTGGGCTCGGCCTGGTAGATGCTTGCGGTCCGTTCGAGGCTGTCGCCGTAAACGTACTCGAGCCACTCCCGTGCGCCGGGGGTGTTGTCCCCGCCCGCGAAGATGTGGTGGCCGTCGACCGTGGGGTCGAACAGCCAGGAGTCGCCCTGGCTCGCGCCACCTTCCTCCCAGTAGGGCAGCGGCGCGATACCGGTGTTGTAGGCGATCTCCGGGATGTCCGAGGCGGCTGCGACGCCGCCCGGCCAGGCGTTGAGGTGGTACTGCTGGGCGAACTGCCCGCCGAGGTAGTTCGAGATCGACGACGACCAGCCCAGCGACGTCGGGTCCGGCGAGTACTCCGACAGCTGGTTGAAGAACTCGAGCAGCGTCGTGATCTTGTCCTCGGGCCACCAGATTTCTAGCTCGTTGCGTGCATCGGGGTCTTTCCACCGCAGGCCGATGGTGGAGACGCCCATCTGTCCCAGGTAGGACTGGAACTCGTCCTGGCTTTTGCCGGTCTTCTGGCCCGCGAGCCCGTATCCCCGGATGTCGATGTTCGAGTTGTCGATCGCCCGCGCGTTGTCGATGAGTCCCTGGAAGGACGTCGGGACGCTGAGCCCGAGTTCCTCGTAGACGTCCTCCCGGTAGTTGAACGTCGAGGTGTAGTAGCCGTGGGGGACCTGCCAGATGTCCTCACCCTGGGTCAGCGGACTGGCGATCAGGTCACCGTTGACCGATTCGGCGGCCTCGACCACCTCGTTGGTAGTGGTGAGCCCGTCTGTCGACCAGACGTCCGCCACCTGGTCGAAGGTGGACGTGTTGATGTCCGGCGGGTTGCCGGACTGGATCAGCGTCGCCAGCCGGTTTTCCTGGTCCCCGGACATCCCCGAGTACTCGATGTTCATCCCGATGTCGGTCTCCTCCGTGAACGAGGAAGACAGGTTGTCCCACTGGGCCTGCCACGGCTCGTTGTTGTAGTCCGTCAGCATGAAGACGTCGGGCATGTCCGCGGGGTCACCGCCGCCGCCGTTGTCGCCCCCGTTGCCACCGCCGCCGAGACAGCCCGCCATCATCGCCGCCAGTCCTGCGCCTGTTCCCTGCAACACCCGCCGCCGACTCGTACCGCTGAGCTGTTTCCTGGTCATGGTGTCACTGTGTGACGTGTAACGGCAATCGGGGAACGTAAATAAATCTTCATTCTCACCACGACACGTTCATGTCGTATTTAATTTGTAAATTTGTGAATTGTGTTCAAGTTTACCACATACCACGGCCGCATAGCGGTAGGTATTGTGTGTCGTGTTTCGTGGGGACATTAGACAAATATAAATATTTTGTTATTACCGAGGGCAGTGGGTTCGACAAAAAACGTTGCTACAGTTGTTGTGTCTTCCCGCCACTCGACGAGCGGCCGGTGTGGCGTCGCCCGCAGCGGGGGGCGAGAGCGGTCGCCGCTGCGCTGTCGCCACGCATTCCGACCCGGGGCTCCGCTCGTTGCGGCACCCCTTCGTTTCGTTACGACTCCGGTCGCTGTCTGTCAGTTTCGGGCCGCGAGCGTCACATTCACTCCGGTCGGGTTCCGGCATCCGGCTGCGTCCGCGACCCCGCGTGCGAAAGTTCTTGAACGGAGGGGGTCTAAGGATTGCCCAGTCAATGGCCCGAGCGGAGGACACGGAACTCATCGACGTCTTCGGGGAGTTCTACCGGAGCTACTACCGCAACGAGATCGGGGAACTCGCCCAGAAGTACCCCACCGAGCAGAAGTCGCTGTACATCGACTGGGGGGACCTCTACCGGTTCGACCCCGACCTGGCCGACGACTTCCGCACCAAGCCCGACCAGCTGCGGGAGTACGCCGAAGAGGCGCTTCGCCTGTACGACCTCCCCGTCGACGTCTCGCTCGGACAGGCTCACGTCCGCGTGCGCGGACTCCCCGAGTCCACCGAGATCCGCGACATCAGGGCCGACAACCGCGGGAGCCTCCTCTCAGTCCAGGGGATCGTCCGGAAGGCCACGGAGGTCCGCCCGAAGGTAACGAACGCCGCCTTCGAGTGCCAGCGGTGTGGCACGCTCACCCGCATCCCCCAGAGCGACGGCGACTTCCAGGAGCCCCACGAGTGTCAGGGCTGTGAGCGGCAGGGCCCCTTCCGGGTGAACTTCGACCAGTCCGAGTTCGTCGACGCACAGAAGCTGCGCGTCCAGGAGTCCCCCGAGGGGCTGCGCGGCGGGGAGACACCGCAGGCGATCGACGTCAACATCGAGGACGACATCACCGGCGAGGTCACGGCCGGCGACCACGTCACCGTCACCGGCATCCTCAAGCTCGACCAGCAGGGCTCGGACCGCGAGAAGTCGCCGATGTTCGATACCTACATGACCGGCCTGTCGGTGGAGATCGAGGACGAGCAGTTCGAGGAAATGGACATCTCCGAGAGCGACAAGACCGAGATCGTCGAACTCTCGAACGACCCCGAGGTCTACGAGAAGATGGTCGGCGCCATCGCCCCCTCGATCTACGGCTACGAGACGGAGAAGCTCGCGATGGCCCTCCAGCTCTTTTCGGGGGTCACCAAACACCTCCCCGACGGCTCCCGGCTGCGGGGGGACCTGCACATGCTCCTGATCGGGGATCCCGGAACTGGCAAATCGATGTTACTCCAATATATTCGACAAATAGCCCCGAGATCAGTGTACACATCTGGGAAAGGATCCTCCGCTGCGGGGCTCACTGCGGCGGCCGTGCGCGACGACTTCGGCGACGGCCAGCAGTGGACTCTGGAGGCTGGCGCGCTGGTTTTGGCCGACCAGGGGATCGCGGCCGTCGACGAACTGGACAAGATGGCCCCGGACGACCGCAGCGCCATGCACGAAGCGCTCGAACAACAATCAATTTCCGTAAGTAAAGCAGGAATTAACGCAACGCTGAAAAGTCGGTGTTCCCTGCTCGGCGCCGCCAACCCGAAGTACGGCCGCTTCGACCAGTACGAGCCGATCGGCGAGCAGATCGACCTCGAACCCGCGCTGATCTCCCGCTTTGACCTGATCTTCACCGTCACCGACCAGCCCGACCAGGAGGAGGACGCCAGGCTCGCCGAGCACATCCTCCAGACGAACTACGCGGGCGAGCTCAATACCCACCGGACGGAGGTGACTGCCTCGAACCACACCGAGGAGGAGGTCGAGACGGTGACCGAGGAGGTGGCGCCGACCATCGACCCCGACCTGCTGCGCAAGTACGTCGCCTACGCCAAGCGCAACTGCTTCCCGACGATGACCGAGGAGGCCAAAGCCGAGATCCAGAACTTTTATGTCGACCTGCGGGCAGAGGGGACCGGCGACGACGCCCCCGTGCCGGTCACGGCCCGGAAGCTGGAGGCGCTGGTGCGGCTGGCGGAGGCCAGCGCCCGCGTTCGCCTCTCCGATACCGTCGAGAAGGAGGACGCCGAGCGGGCGACAGACATCGCCCGGTCGTCGATGGAAGACATCGGGATGGACCCCGAAACCGGGGAGTTCGACGCCGACGTCGTCGAGACCGGCACCTCGAAGAGCCAGCGCGACCGCGTGAAGAACATCCTCGACCTGGTCGGGGAGATCGAGGAGGAGTACGACGAGGGCGCGCCGGTCGACGTCGTCGTCGAGCGCGCCGAGGAGCAGGGAATAGAGTCCTCGAAGGCCGAGCACGAGATCGAGCAACTCAAGCAGAAAGGCGAGGTGTACACCCCGACGAAGGGACACCTCCGGACCACCTGATGGACCGGATATCGGCGCTCCGAAACGTCGAGCGTGCGCTCGCGGAGTACGAGGCCGGCGAGTATACCCTGCCGGAGCTGGAGCGGGAGGTCCGTGGCGTGTTGCGCAGTTACGCCACGGAGTACACCGACGGGCGTGCCTGGCGTGCCCGGGGGGACGAGCGCGTCGACGGGCTGGTGGTGGTCGCTCCCTCGCGCTCGGAGGCCCGCGAACGGGCCGCGGCGACCGTCGATGACCCCGTGGCTGTCGAGGTCGACCCGCTTGAGGAACCCGGCGCGGACGGCACGGCGGAAGGCGGCTAACCGCGGTCGGCTCGGAGCGGACACGGGAGAGTAATCTTTGCAGTTTAGTTTCCGGATAGTTACCAGTTAGATTTACACGTCTGTCGGCCACAGCACCCGGTGTGTTGCTGGTCATCGCGTACTCGCGGGAGGCGCGAAAGACGCTGCGCAACGTCTGCCGGGCCCACGGGGAGACGGTCGTCCGGGAGGCCGGGCGGGTGGCGCTGCTCGCGGAGACGGAGTTCGGAGCCTTCCAGGCGTTGCGGCTGCGGGCGAAACACGGGGTACAGATCCAGGTCGAGCGGACGGAGCCGTTCAACGAGTTCGAAGCGGTCCGCGAGGACGTCCGGGAGGCCGCCCGGGCCTACGAGGCCCGCGACGAGCCGGCCACCCCCTACACCGCCTTCGCGTCCGGCCGGGACCTGCCGAGCAAAGCCGAGATGCGGGACCGGGAGCTGTGAGGTGTCGGGTGGGGCCGGCCGTCCGGACCGGCGAGGCCGTCACGGTGCCGGGGGTCGACGCCGACCGGGTGACCGCGGCCGTCGAACGCGAGGAGGCCGTCGAGGCTGGTAGCGGGCCGTCGGTGACCGTCGACTGTCCCCCGCCGGGCCCGCTTCACGACT
>Ga0207714_1001095_pt1 | contig 17985 bp, 19 predicted proteins | sample PonA232FremontCA_2_FD_187270 | JGI IMG/M metagenome (GOLD analysis project Ga0207714, IMG submission 187270) | Marine sediment microbial community from Fremont, CA, USA - Pond A23 Sediment 2 (SPAdes) | ecosystem: Environmental > Aquatic > Marine > Unclassified | place: USA: Fremont, California...
AGCGCCTTCACCGGCGACAGGCTGTCCGCCTCCCCCTTCAGAAAGAGCTTCTCGAAGATCTTGCGCATGCGCTCGGCGGCGCGCTCAGCCTGGGGCGTCTGGGGCAGATGCGCGGCCGCCTGCTCGAGCGTCTCCAGGGCGGAACGATACTGGTCCCCCGCCATGTAGAGTTCGGCCAGGCGGTTGAGCAGCACCGCCTCGAACTCGTCACCGCGCCAGGAAAAGCGCAGGCGTTCCAGGCGCTTGATCGCCTCTTCCCGGGAGATGCGGTCCGCGGCCAGGTCGCGCTCGATCATGACGAAGCGCGCACGGGCGCGCGACGGCGCGTGCGCATCCTTGGCCACCTCGCGCCAGAGCGCTTCCGCGTCCTCGACGCGCTCCTCGAGAAGCCGCTTGCGCGCGGTGAGATAATCGACCTCCGCCGCCTCGCCGGTCGTGAGATCCATTGCGCGCAGCTTCTGGAGCTGCTGCTCCGCCTTGGGGACGTTGCCTTCGCGCAGATAGGTTTCGGCCGCCCAGATCCGCATTTGTTTGCGCACCGATGGGGGATAGGGATCGAGCAGCCCGCGCGAACGCTCGAACGCGGCGAGCGCGGCACGGTCGTCACCCGCAGCCATGGCATGCGCAGCGCGCCAGGGTAGCGCCTCCTGCACCCCGTCCAGAGCCGGATGCGCCAGGGCCTTGCCGGCCTTGCGCCAATCCCCGGCGAGAAGGTGGGCCACCCCCTTCATCAGCTTGATCTGCGGATCGCTCGCCCGGCGCTCGGTGTTCTGGATGTAGAGGTCGAGCGCGCCCAGCGCCTCCGCGGCGAGGCCGTGCGCGAAGTAGAACCGGGCCAGTTCCAGGCGCGCCAGGGGTTTGTCCTCGCCGGAGGCGTCGTTGACCTTCTTCTGGAGTTCCTGGCGCGCCTGCGCGAAGGATTTCTCGGGGCGCCGCCATTCCTTCAGGTGCAGCAGCCGGTTCCCCTTGAGGGCATCGGTCGGCCCGGCGGCATTGCGGTTCAGGTCCGTGCTGCTCACCGCAAGCTTCTGGTCCTTGCCCCGGATGACCACGTCCGTGTCCGTGACCTCGGTAACGACGTGCTCGGCCAGCGGCAGCACCACGACGCCCTGGGTCGTGGGCAGAAGCGAGAACTCCTGGAAGCGCTTCTCGAGCTGAAGCCCCCGGCCGCGCGTGCCCAGCGTGACGACGTCCATGGTCGACCCGCTGCCGGGGTCTTCCAGCGAAACGGACCGGCCGGCCTTGGGCGCCTCGACGCGGACCGTGCCGTTTTCCGCGCGGATGCTCAGCGGCCGTGCCGGCAACGCGGCGCGCGGCTGGATCGCGAGCGTCCAGGCCTCGTCCTTGCGGAGCAGGCGCGCCCCCATTTCGGGCGCCGAGGTCATGCGGATCACGGCAACATCGCCCTTCATGCTCTGCTGCACCTTGGTCACGCCGTCCGCGGCATTGACCAGGCGCTGGGCGAAGCTCGTGGGCGGCGCCCCCTGCGCGACCAGGAACAGGTCGCCTGCGCGCCGGAAGACTGCCGCCGGGCCGGTGGCCCAGGGCAGCGCCACCTGGGTCGGTGCGATGTGGCGCGGGATCTCGCCGGCCTTGGGCGCGAGCCCGCGGGCGATGCGTTCGGGCGTGTAGGTCATGCGGGTCACGCCCTTCAGCGCGGGACCCGAGGTCTGGGCGGAGGGGGGCTGCACGGCAGCGGCTTGCTGCGCCTTCTGTTTGGCGGTTTCGTCCGCTTTCTCCGCGCCGTCCGGACCTTCGCCGGCCGCGATCGACGGCGCACCGGCGCCGCGCGCGCCGTCGTCCCCGCGTTCGACCTGATCGCCGTTCCGGATCCGGAGATTCGTGGGCTTGCCGGGACCGGCACCTTCCGATTCCGTTTCGCCCTCGGTCGCGGTTTCACCGGCCGTGCCGGGCCCGGACGCGGACCGCTCGTCCGGATCGCCGGCCTCACCCGATGCGCCGTCGCCGGAATCGGCTGCCTCGGCATCGGCCTGCGGGTCGCGTTTCTTCGCCTGCTGCCGCCCGCCGTCCGCCTGGCCATCGTCCTTGCCGGCGATACCGCCGGGGGCCTTGCCGGGCTCGAAAACGTCCACGACGATGCGGTTGTCGAGCCGGAAATCGCGGATGCGCGCGCCCGCCTTGACGTCGAGTTCGGCGCGGACCTGCGTCTCGCCCGGGAAGGGCGTCAGGGCGAGCACACGCGAGAGATCCGCATTGCGGTAGTTCGTCAGGTTGAGCTTGGCCGGCTTGCCGAAGGTGACCTCCGCCATGCCCGCGCCGCGATTGTGGTCGAGATCGTAGGAAACCCGCTCGGGCCAGTCGAAAACAACGCGATCATAGCGGTCGTGCGCACCGCCGCGGACCCGCACGTCGAGCAGCCGGCTTCCGTCCGCATCCGGATCCTTAAGGTCGATGACGACCTTGTTGCCGTAGGTTGTGTGCTCGATCCCGTACTGATCCTTGAGCGGGAAGGTGATCCGGTAGCCGTGCGGGCCGGGCGCGGCCTGACCGATGTATGCGTTCAACGCCGGGAACAGCGGCCCGGTCTGGAAGCTCGCGCGCTTGTCGAACTCCACACGCAGTTGGTTGCCTTCCGTGGCCACGCGATATTGCACCTTCTCCGGCCAATCAAAGACGATACGGCCGAAGTCGTCGTGCTGACCGCCGCGCACGCGTACCGCCTGCTGGGCTGCGGCGGCGCCGGCGCCCCCGACGGTAACCAGGACTGCAAGGCTCGCGGCTAGCCGTTTCATTGTTCCTCCTGCGCCGTGGCGCCGATCACCACATCGACGCGCCGCGCCAGCGCCTGGCGCTGTCCTTCGGACAGGTTCTGGGGCAACTCGCCGTACTGGGAATCACCATAGCCACGCGCCACGACGGGCGCTTCGTAGCCCGCCTTGCCCAATGCGGCCGCGACCGACTGCGCGCGCAGCAGGGAAAGCTCCCAGTTGGACGGGTAGCGCGACTGCGGCTGGCGCGGATCCGCGTGCCCCGCAACCTCGATCCGGTTCTCGAAATTGCGGAGCATGCCGCCCAGCGCGAACACGGCCCTGGCAGCGCGGTCGGTAAGCTCGAATTCGCCGCTGTCGAACAGCATGTCCGCGGGCAGCGAGACGAAGACGCGCCCGGATTCCCGCCGGACCACGCTGCGCTGGAGCTGTTCGTGTTCGGCGAGTTGGGCCCGCAGGACCTCGGTGACGTAATCCAGATCGTCCCCCGGCGTCCGATCCGCGGCTGGCATGTCCAGCTTGAACGTCGGCGAGGCCTGCGGCTGGTCGAGCAAGGTGCTGAGCCGCTGCTGCAGGCTGTCCGTGACGCTCTGCCACTGGTCCGTCTTCACGTTGGACATGGCAAAGAGCATGACGAAAAACGTCAGCATCAGCGCGATCAGGTCCGTAAACGTGACCAGCCACGCGTTGGGGTCGTTCTTGCGCCGATGCGGACGCAGCATGGCCGTGCCCATGCCCGCGCTGTCCGCCTCGTTCGTCTCGGTATCGCCGCCGGTCTCGCCCTCGGGCTTGACGTCCTCGTTCATTGCCCGGCGCCTCCGTCCTCGGACACCGCGCCGCGGCTCTGCTTGCTGCTGTACAGGTGGATCGCCAGGGAAATCTTGCCCATGTCCGGGCTCTCCGCGGACACCGGCCACAGGCCCGCGGACACCTTGTCCGCTGCAATGCCCTGCGCGCTCAGGCGGCGCACCAACGCGCCGCCGCGCAACACGGCCAGCGAATTTTGCCCGATCGCCGCGATCTCGGGATAAGCGTGAAGAAACTGGAACTCGTAGAACGTTTTCGACCCTGGCCCCTTGGTGAGCGCCTCGGCCAGACGCCGGAGGAACGCCGTCCGTCCCGGCGCGAGCGCCGTGGAGCCGCGCTGGAAAAGGCCCTGCGCATCCATCTCCAGGCGGAGCACCTTGCCGTCGGCGGACTCGTTCACTTCGACGGCCGGTATGGTCTGCTTGAACAGGGACTTGAGCTGGGTCTTCAGCGCCTTCGCCCCTTGCAGCGGCCCCGTCCCCGCCTGCGGATCGGGGCCGGCAACGACGGCCGGCACCTCGCCCACAAAGGTGACGGCTACACTTTCAAGGACCTTGTGCGTTCGCTCCTTCTCGAACTCGGCCATCGTGGTGAGCAGGATAAAGAATGCCAGAAGGATCAGCTTCAGGCTCAACATCAGGATGACGTTGCCCGAAGAGCTTTCCTTCCGATCCTGCCCGAAGGGGTCCTCGAAATCCATGCGCCGGAAATCGGCCGGTATTTCAGTCGAAGCCGGCCAGCAGGGCGTCGATGTCGTCCTGGCTGACGCCCTCGCCCGAAGCCGCAGGCCCGTTCATCAGCGCCTTGTCCTTGTCCTCCTGGCTCGCCCCGCCTGCACTGTCGTCGCCGCGCTTGCGCCGTTCGCGCGCGACTTCCTCGCCGAAGGCCGCGAGCAGCGCCTCCACCTTGGTTTCGATCTGCTGCAGGGTCTTGACCACCTTGGTGATGCGCTGGCCGGTGATGTCCTGAAAACTGCAGGCTTCGTAGATGTTGGTCACCGCGTTGGTGATCTTCTCCGCCTTGTCGCTGTCCAGCTCCTCGGCAACCTCCTCCACGGACTCCACCGATTCCAGGATCTGGTTCGTGGCATTCTCCGTGGCGCCGACGATCTGCTCCAGTTCGTCCGTGGCCGCCGGAAGGTGCTCGTCACGGATCTCGTCGGGACGGATCTCCGCGATCTCCGCCTTGGCCCCGTCGATGTAGCGCGCCAGCGCCTCGATCTCGGCGTAGAGCTTCAGGTTGACCGCGGAAAGGTCGCCTTCCACCGTCGCCATGACGCTCTCCACGGCAGTGGCGATATCGGAGGGATCGGTGCGCGGTCCCTCGTCCGCCATGGCCTTGAGACGGCGCTCCAGTTCCGCACGGAGCGGGTCGTTCTCACCCCGCGCGGAAACATCGCTCCCCTTGGTTGCGGTCATCGCCTACCCCTCCCGACATGATCAATCGAAGTTGCCGAGCACCGCCGTCAGCTTCTGTTTCAGCGTTTCCGCATTGAACGGCTTGATGATGTAGTTCGTCACGCCGGCCTCTTTCGCCGCAACAACGTTCTCGCTCTTGCTTTCCGCCGTGACCATGATGAACGGCACGTCGCTCAGCCGGGAATCGGCGCGCACCTCTTTGAGGAGCTGCAGCCCGCTCATCGGCTCCATGTTCCAGTCGGAAATCACCAAGCCGTACTTCTTGTCGCGCAGCTTCTGCAGCGCGGTGCTCCCGTCCGTGGCTTCGTCCACGTTGTTGAAGCCGAGCTGTTTGAGCAGGTTCCGAACGATCCGAAGCATCGTCTTGTAGTCGTCGACCACAAGGATGTTCATGTTCTTATCGACGCTCATGTTTTCCTGAACCTCTTTCCAGCGGAGCCTGATCCCAGCGGATGCCGGCAGAAGCCTAGACGCGCACGCTTAAGACGGCGTAAACACCCGCGCCCATCCCGGCCACGTGCTCAGTTCTTGACTTCGGGTACCGGCAAGTCTTTCCGCTTGGCAAGCTCCAGCGTCAGTTGTTGCGCCTTTTCCGACTTCATCTCGGCAAGTATCGGCGCGGTCGCGCGCTCATTCATGCGGTCCACAACCTTGAGAAGCACATTCATCTCAAGATCTTCAAAAATCCGCGCGGCCGCGTCCGCATCCATGTTCGAATAGATATTGACCAGGCGCTTGACCTGCTTGTCCTGCTGATTGTCATAGTCGATCAGAAGCCCCTGGATCTTTTTCTTCAGCTTCTCCAGTCGGGCGATATCCTTCTGAAGGCGTTTCTTCGCCGCTTCGAGAAGCTGCTCGCGCTCGTCTAGGGCCGCCGCGCGCTTGTCCAGCTCCTTGCGCCGCTTGGAAAGCTGCTGCAGCACTTCGATTTCGGCGTCGGACATCGACAGCGGGTCGGTCACCCCGCCCTGGTCCCCGGCCTTGTCCGATTTGGCCGCCGTCTGCTGCCCCTTGCCCGCGTTCGGACCGCCGGTACCGCCGGCTTTCCCGCCGTTGGCGGCGTTCTGCCCGGCACCTTGGGCCTGCGCAAGCTGGACGTCCTTGAACGGATCCTCGACCGGCTTGCTGGGCCCCGACTCCTCGTCCTGGGCAACGGCAATGCTGCCGAAGCCCTGCCAGATATCGCCCAGGCGCAGGCCCAGCATGGCGGTCGCCATGAGAATGAGAACCGGCAGGATTCGAAGGCGCATGATCGGACCTCCCGGCTATCGGACCTGGCGGAGCGCCTGGAGGAGCTGCGGATCCGCGTCGGGCGCGGCCTCGTCGTCGTCCCAGCGCCGCTCCGACGCCGCCGGCTTCGCGCTCTCACGCCCCTCGGCACCGGCCTTGCCGCGCCCCGCGGCACCGCTGTCCGCGGCCTTCTTCGGCTCGCCGCCGCTCTTCGCCGCCGCGCCGCCGCCGCGCCGGCTCTTGTCGATGTCGCTGGCCAGCCGGTCGGCGAGGCCGTTGCCCTTGTCCACTAGGAAGCGCAGGTCGTTCACCAGATTGCGCGCTTCGCTCACGCGGCGTTCGAGCTGCTCGCCGGTGTCGTTGGCCGCGCTCTTGAGGTCGGCCAGCGCCCGCTCGGCGTGCTGGGTGCTCTCCACGAGCCGATTGGCAAGCGTCTCCATCTCCTGCTTGGAGCTGCGCAGCGTCGCCAATTTCCGGTTGAGCACCGAGGCGTAGACGATGGTCGCCACCAAGAGCCCGGCAACCACGATATCGATGATCAGCGAGAGATAGCTCATGCGACGTCACCCTGTCGCGCCGCCTTGTTCTGAATGCGCACCGCGATGTGGCCGTTCTTGCGCCCCATGGGGCCGTGGAACATTTTCACGTCGCCGCAGCGCAGGCTCACCAGGGAATCCTGGGAGACGTTGAGCTGCAGCAGATCGCCCACTTTCAGGTTCAGGACATCGCCCAGCGTCATTTCCACCTCGTCCAGCACGGCGCGCAGGCTGATCTCGGTCTGCCAGAGTTCACCCGCGAGGTGGCTTTCCCAGATCGAGTCGCGGCCGAATTTCTCGCCCATGAACATCTGGAGCAGCATCTCGCGGACGGGCTCCAGGGTGGCGTAGGGGATCAGCAGCTCCATGCGCCCGCCGCGGTCTTCCATGTCCACGCGCAGGCGCGCCACCACGGCCGCGTTCGCATGCCGGGCGATCGTGGCGAAACGCGGGTTGGTCTCCAGGCGCTCGAAGCTGAAGGTGACCGGCGAGACCGGGTCGAACGCCGCCGAGAGATCGCCCATCACGACGTGAACCATGCGCTCGATCAGATTGCGCTCGATCGTGGTGTAGGGTCGCCCCTCGATGCGCATGGGCGCCGTCCCGCGCCGGCCGCCCAGCAGTACGTCGACGATAGAATAAATCAACGTCGAATCCACCGTCATCAGGCCGTAGTTGTCCCATTCCTCGGCCTTGAAGACGGCAAGCATCGCTGGCAACGGAATCGAGTTAAGATAGTCGCCGAAGCGGATGGAATTGATATTGTCGAGGCTCACCTCCACGTTGTCGGAGGTGAAGTTGCGCAGAGAGGTCGACATCATCCGCACGAGGCGGTCGAAGACGACCTCGAGCATGGGAAGGCGCTCGTAGGAGACGAGCGCGGAGTTGACGATGGCCTGAATGGCCGACTGCTCACCCTGCCCACTGGCGTCCGAATCGACGCCGAGCAGGCTGTCGATTTCGTCCTGGTCGAGCACGCGCGTGGAGCTGCCGCCCTCTTCACCGGCGGCCATCTGCTCCCACTCGGCCATCAAGGCATCCTCGTCGATGCCCTCGTCCTCTTCCGCGTCCTGATTGGGCTCGTTTTCGTCCGCCATCGCTCGCGTTCCTACGCTCGGCCGTTCCCGCGCAATCCGGCGCCCGTCACTGGACGAGCATCTCCTTGAACAGGACGTCTTTTACCTTGGCATTTTCAACCGTGTTGTTCACACGCAAAAGCAGCTCTTCGCGCAGACGCTGCATACCCGCCGACCCCTCGAGATCGGAAACACGCAACTGCCGCAAGTAGACCTGGAAGCTGTCCACGATACGCGGGGTCACCTGTTTGATCTGCTCGCGCGCCTTCTGGTTCTCCAGCGCGAGGCTGACCGTCAGCTTGAGGAATCCCTTCCCGTTGCCGCCGGTGTTCAGGTTCACCAGCATCGTGGGCAGCTCGTGGTAATAGACCTGCTTGCCGCCCTTGCCCTCTGCCTGGGTCTGCTCACCGCCGCTGCTGGACGAGCCCAAAACACCCGTGGCGAATAGCGCGCCCGCGACCGCCACGAGAAGCAACAGGGGAAGCACAATAAGCAGCACGATTTTCTTGCCCGACATCCCCTGCTTTCGCGGGGTCGCCTCAAGTTCGACGTCTTCGCTGAGATCCTCGGCCATGAACGCATCTACCAGTGGTGAGCCCGCGCGAACCGGGCGAAACGGACATGCCTGTCCCGAGGTTCGCGGTCAGCACGCTAGGACTTGGCAGTTAACAACGCGTTGAACGGCAGAACCCGCCGGGTCTTCCGGCAACATGTTCCGTCCACCCCGCCCGGATTCCGGGCTGCCCGCCCCGGTTCCGCCCTGCCCGCCCGTGGGACGCCGGACGCACCCGGCCATCACCACGGCTCCCCCAAACCGCCCCAGGAACGGAACACGCGCGCCCGCGCGCGGGCGCACCGAAGCTTGGCACGCAACCTGCATACGGTCAGGCGCGCAAGCTGCCGGAACGCGACGGCAGCGCGGAAGATGCCGGCCGGGCGGCACCCGGTACGGGAACAACGGTAGAGATGGGGCGTCATGGAATCGGTTTCGCACATCACGCTGTCGCGCCAGACGGCACTGAAGCGTCAGATGGGTGTCATCTCCAATAACATCGCCAACATGAACACCACGGCTTACCGCCGTGAGAGTATGATGTTCGAGGAGGTGCTGCGCGAGACCCAGGACGGCGAGACCGGGAACCTCAGCTTCACGCAGGACGTTTCGACGTTCTACAAGCTCGACCACGGTCCGCTGAAAAAGACCGGCAACCCGCTCGATCTTGCCATTAACGGGGACGGTTATTTCACCGTTCAGACCGAGGACGGCGCGCGCTACACCCGCGACGGCAGCTTCATGATCGACGCCGACAACCAGCTCACCACCAAGCAGGGCCGGGCCGTGCTGGATACGGAGGGCAATCCGGTCGAGATCCCGGAAAACGCCGGCCGGATCGAGGTCGCGCGGGACGGCACGATCAGCACGCCCGACGGCGAGATCGCGCAACTCAACCTCGCCGGCTTCGACAACACCCAGGCGCTCGACCGGCGTGCGGACAGCCTCTACGCCCCGGGCGAGCAGGAGCCCCAGGCGGTGGCGGACCCGGAGATCCACCAGGGCATGCTCGAAAGCTCCAACGTCCAGGGAATCTCCCAGATGACCAACATGATGGACGTGGTCCGCAGCTATCAGTCGGCGAAGGAGATGATGGACAACGACCACCAGCGTCAGCTCCGCGCCATCCGGACGCTGGTGAGCACCGGCTAAGCCCTCTGGAGCCGCGATCGGCGCGCGCCGCGCGCGCCGCCCATCGAGGAGGAGACGACCATGCGTGCGCTCGATACCGCCGCCACGGGCATGCTGGCCCAGCAGCTGAACGTGGAGGTGATTTCCAACAACATCGCCAACGTCAACACGACCGGCTACAAGCGCCAGCGCGTCGAATTCAACGACCTGCTCTATCAGGATCAGCGCCGCGTGGGCACACAATCGGCCCAGGAAGGCAACGTGGTCCCCTCGGGCATCCAGGTCGGCCTGGGCGTCAAGCCCGGCGCCACCTACCGCATCCACGAGCAGGGCAGCCTGGAGATCACGGACAACCCGCTGGACCTGGCGATCAACGGCGAAGGCTTTTTCCAGATCACGCTGCCCAACGGCGAAACCGCGTACACGCGCACCGGCTCATTCCAGCTCTCCCCCGACGGCCAGCTCGTCACCTCCGACGGCTTCACCGTGGAACCGGGGATCAACATTCCCGAGGACGCCGTGGGCGTGACGGTGAACCCGGACGGCGAAGTGCTGGTCGACATCGACGGCCAGGTCGCGCCGCAGAACGTCGGCCAGCTCGAACTCGCGCGGTTCTCCAACCCGGCCGGTCTCGAGGCGATGGGCGACAACCTGTTCAGCGAGACCCAGGCTTCGGGCGCGCCCCTGAACGCCGCCCCCAACAGCCCGGGCTTCGGCTCCATCCAGCAGGGCGCGGTGGAGAACTCCAACGTCGAGATCGTGAAGGAAATCACCAACATGATCGACGCCCAGCGCGCCTACGAGATGAACAGCCGCGTCATCAAGGCGTCCGACGAGATGATGCGCACGACGTCGCAGCTTCGTTAACAATTCGGTGACCACGCGCCGCTAGACCTGCGGGGGTGAGTCGAAGCAGCGGCGAGCAGAGGAGCGGACCGGGGCCGATGACCATGGCGATCGCCACGGCGCGCGCACGCGCCGCCCTTACCGCCGCGGCGGGCGGCCTCGCGCTGACGCTTGCCGGCGGCGCGGCGGCCGATAACGTCCGCGTGCGCGAGCCGATCAGTGTGGCGCACGTGATGGTCACGCTCGGTGACATCTTTCACGGCGTCCCGGACGCGAAAACCGGCCAGGAAGTGCTGCGCGCGCCTGATCCGGGGCGTACGCGGCGGCTCACCGGGTCCCTGCTCAACCGTATCGCCGAGAACCACGGGCTTGCCTGGCACACCGAGGACAGCGGCGCGATCACGCGCGTCCGCCGGAAAAGCCACGAGGTGCCGCGCAAACGGATCAAGGCCGCGGTCCGGCGGGCGCTGGACGAGCGCGACGTCAGCGACGACCTGAACATCGTGCTCGCCAACCCGAACATCGAGCTGGTTCTGCCGACCACGGTTCCCGCCACGGTCCGGCTGGAAGATTTTACCTACCGCCGGCGGGCGAACCGGTTTTCGGCCCGCATCCACGCCCCCGCCACCGGGCGCCTGCATGCGCGCACGACGATCACCGGCGAAGTCCTGCAGATGGTCGAAGTTCCCGTCCTGACCCGGCGCATCGACCGCGAGGAACGCGTGCGCGAGGACGACATCAAATGGGTCAAGCGCCCGCAAAGCGACATCCGTAACAACACTGTCACGGATGCGCAGAAGCTCGTGGGCAACATCGCCCGGCGCCCGCTGAGTCCGAACGAAATGCTGCGCAACACGGCCGTGACCGAGCCCATCCTGGTGGAAGACCGGAGCCTCGTGACGATCAAGCTGCAGACCCAGCGCATGACCCTGTCGGCCAAGGGGCGCGCGCTCGAGGACGGCGCCATGAACGACACCGTGCGCGTGGAGAACATCAAGTCCGAGCGGACCGTTACCGGCGTCGTCACCGCTCCCGGGGTGGTTCGGGTCGGCCCGAACGGCGCGCCGACGAACTAGGAGACGCGACGAGATGGTGTCCGGTTCCGTTCACGCATGGTGCCACCGGGTCGCCGCGCTCGGTCTCGTGCTTGCGGTCGGAGCGGGCTGCGATGCGGTGGACCGGCTGGAACAGGTCGGGCGCAAGCCGCCGCAAAGCCCCATGCAGAACCCCGCCAAGCTGCACAACAGCAAGCGCGTGCAGATCCCCATGCCGGCGCCGCGGCCCGAGGACGACGCGCGCCACCCCAACTCGCTGTGGAGCCCCGGCTCGCGCGCGTTCTTCAAGGACCAGCGCGCCAGCGAGGTGGGCGACATCCTGAGCGTGATCGTCAGCATCGACGATCAGGCGGAGATGGAGAACGAGACCACGCGCGAGCGCGAGGCCGGCGAAAGCGCCGGGCTGTCCAATTTCCTGGGCCTGGAGAGCAAGCTGGACGCGGTCCTGCCCGACGAGGTCAACCCGGCCAGCCTCGTCGACGCCAGCAGCGAAAGCGCACACACCGGCACCGGTGAGATCGACCGCGAAGAGGACATCCAGACGCGGATGGCCGCAACGGTGACCCAGGTCCTGCCCAACGGCAACCTCGTGATCGCCGGGCGGCAGGAAATTCGCGTCAACTACGAGAACCGAATCCTCCAGGTGACGGGGATCGTTCGCCCCGAGGACATCAGCTCGGAAAACGAGATCGACGACGAAGATATTGCCGAAGCCCGGATCATCTACGGCGGCCAGGGGCAGCTCACCGACGTGCAGCAGCCGCGCTACGGCCAGCAGATCTACGACATCATCTTTCCGTTCTGAGGCGTCCGCGCGGCGCGGCTTCCGCCGGGACATCAGCGGCCGCGCTCAGGCGCGGCCGTTCACCGTACCCTGCCCGTCCGCGCCATTCTCCGCCGGTTGCTCCGCGCTGTCGAACATCCGGTCGACGTCGGCCTGACTGCGCCCGGCCTCAACGTGCTCGGTGATATCGACCTTGAGGGCGTCCGTCTCGATGCCGAACTTTTCCAGCGTCTGGCTCAGCCGCTGTTCGATCTGCTGCAGGTTCTGGATGGTGCTCTGGATACGCTGCCCCGTCAGGTCCTGGAATGCCGAGGCCATCAGGATATCCTGAACGTCGTTCTTCGTCGCCGCGATCGCCTCGGCGCGGGTTTCCGGGTCCTGCCAAAGGGTCTCGTCATCAAGGCGCGCGCTGATCCGGTCCGCGGCATCGAGGATCCGGTTGGCCGCGTCCTCGGTGATCTTCAGCACGGCGTCCAGTTCCACGCCGGCCTGCGCGCGCGATTCCCCAGAGCCATGGTGCGAAATCGCTTCCAGGCATTCGATGATTTCACCGAAGCGCTGCTTGACGCTATCCTCGGCCATGCCCACGAGCTGGGAGGCGGCGTTGACTTCGGCGGAAACCTCGTCGAAACGGCGCGAGAAAAACGTCTCCATGCGCTCGAGTTTCGCCTGAACCGCCTCGAGAGAGGCGTCGCCACCCGAGCCGGGATCGGCGCTACGCTCGGTCATGGCACAACCCTTTTCTTCAGCATCGCACCACGAATACACCTTGATCTCATAACGCTAAAAATTCCTTTAAAGCGCTGCACGCCGATCGGGATCGGAACCCTGGGCCCGGAACCCGGACACACGCGTGACCCCCAGCCGGCGCGGCTCAAGCCCCCGGCATCAGTCGTCGCGCTGGGTGCGCTCGAGCCGTTCGTGCCGCTCCTGCGCCTCCAGGGACAGGGTCGCGATGGGACGTGCTTCCAGCCGGCGCAGATTGATGGGCTCGCTGGTTTCTTCGCAGTAGCCGTAGGTGCCGTCCTCGATGCGTTGGAGCGCCTCATCGATCTTGGCGATCAGCTTGCGCTCGCGGTCGCGCGTGCGCAATTCCAGCGAGCGATCCGTCTCGAGGGTCGCGCGGTCAGCGATGTCGGGCTCCGCCAGGCCGCCGTCCTGAAGCGCATCCAATGTTTCGTTCGACTCCTTCAGCAGATCCTCCTTCCACCGCAGCAGAATCTGCCGAAAGTACTCACGCATCGTCTCGTTCATGAATTCCTCGTCCTCGGAAGGACGATAATCCGGCGGAACGGTGACAACCGTCATGCTGATTTTCCGCTCTCCCGTCCAAACAAAGGGCGCAACCCGCATCGAACCGGCACGCCGCCCCCTCGCCGCCACCTTTCCATCATCGGCAACGGCACGGCCGACGGCAAAACCCGGTCCCGCCCCGGACGCGTCATCGGCCGAGCTTCGCGAGTTCGACATGGGCCCGCACCCGGATTTCGTCGAGAACATCGTTCAGTTGCGGGTCGTCGGTGCGGGCCTGCGCGTTGTCCACTTCCTGCGAGAGCCGCTCGATGGTCTCGGCGGGTACGCGTCCCTCGAGCAGATCGAAGCGGAGTTGTTCCAACCGATCCAGCACACGCTGCCCCTGCTGGCGCGCCTTCGAGCGCTGCGCCACCGCGTCGGGGACTTCCTGCAGGGCGAGCAACGCCCCGGCGGCGTCGACCGCGCCGCCTCCGGCCACGCCGGTGGAGCTCTCGCCCTCGGCCTGCTGCAGCGACCGGTCGAACTCGCCGGGCGCCGAACCCCCCGCGTCCTTGCTGCGCCGGACGCCGGGCGTGCTCTGCGCCGAGGTTCGGTCGATCCGCATCCCGAGGCTCCTTTTCACACGCGGCGCAAGCAATCAGGGACGACCGCGCGGGTCAACATTTTCCCACCACGAACCCGGCAGAGCGGGCAACGGCCCGCGCCGCACACGGGGCGCGGGGGAAGGCTTTGCCGGGCCGGCCCCCGACGCAATGACGCCGTAAGCTGGGCAAGAAGTGCCGTCCCCGGCCCATCAAAGCGCCTCGCGCCGCCGGGGCGGCGTTTACCAAATCTTGGCACGCAGTTCGCATGCTGCCGCCCGGAAACCCGCGCGGTTCGCGCCGCGGGACGCACGAAAGTCGCAAGGCACCGATTGACCGCCATGTTGCGTCGGATCGCCCGGAGCTGGCCACCCACCCTCGCCGCCGTGCTCGCGGCCACGGTCTGTGCGGCGTGCGTGCTCGCCGTGGCCAATCCGGCCTCGGCCCAGGTGCGCATCAAGGACATCACCGACGTCGAGGGCGTGCGCGAAAACCAGCTCGTCGGCTATGGCCTCGTCGTGGGGCTGAACGGTACGGGCGACGACATCGACGGCTCCGTGTTCACCCGCGAGAGCCTGATCGGGATGCTGCAGCGCCTGGGCGTCAACGCGCGCGACGAGAACCTGGAGACCGAAAACATCGCCGCTGTCATGGTCACGGCGGATCTGCCGCCGTTCGCGCGCCAAGGCACGCGGATCGACGTCAATGTCTCCGCACTGGGCACGGCGGAAAGCCTGCGCGGCGGACAACTGCTGGTCACCCCGCTGCTGGGCGCCGACGGGGAGGTCTATGCGGTGGCGCAGGGCCCCGTCGCGACCGGCGGCTTCCAGGCCGGCGGCCAGGCCCAGGAGGTCACCAAGGGGGTGCCCACGAACGGCCGCATCGCCAACGGCGCCATCGTCGAGCGCGAGGTCGACTTCAAGCTGAACTCGCTCAAGACGGTCAGCCTCACCCTGCGCAACCCGGACTTCACCACGGCGCGCCGCATCGGCAAGGCGATCAATCAGTTCCTGGGCAACGAGGTCGCGCGCCCGCTCGATCCCTCCACGGTGCAGATGCGCGTGCCGCAGGGCTACGACGGCGGCACCGTGGGGCTGATCACGGACATCGAGCAGCTCCCCGTCTCCCCGGATCAGGTGGCCAAGGTGGTCATCGACGAGGACACCGGCACCATCGTGATGGGGCAGAAGGTGCGCATCTCGACCGTGGCGATCGCGCAGGGGAACCTCACGATCCGGGTCACCGAGACGCCGCAGGTGAGCCAGCCCTCTCCCTTCGCTGAACAGGGGCAGACCGAGACGGTGCCGCGCACGGACGTGCAGGTGGACGAGGGCAAGGAGAACAAGCTCGCCGTGGTGCCGCAGGGGGTGAGCCTGCAGCAGCTCGTCAACGGCCTGAACGCGCTGGGTGTCGGGCCGCGCGATCTGATCACCATCCTCCAGTCGATCAAGGCGGCGGGTGCGCTCAAGGCAAAGCTGGAGGTCATCTGATGACGGCGTTCAGCAAGCCCGCGGTCATGGACCCCACGCTGGTCCAGCAGCAAGCCCGGACCTCGGCGGCGAAGGCGGGGGCGCAGGCGCCCAAGGGCGACCAGCAGGTCTCCAAGACGGCCCAGGATTTCGAGGCCATGTTCCTGGCCCAGCTCTTGCAACCGATGTTCAAGGGCATCGACGCCCAGACCGCCTTCGGCGGCGGCCCGGGCGCGGACGTCTACAAGGAGATGATGGTCAAGGAATACGGCAAGATCGTCGCGCAGGCCGGCGGCGTGGGAATCGCCGAGGACGTCCAGGCGGAAATGCTGCGCATCCAGGAGCAAGCCCAGTCATGAACCTGCTGAACCGGCTCCGCCCCGATAAGACCGGGCGCGCCAACGCGCCGGCCGAGACCGGGCCGGACACCCAGACAGCCGCGGCTTCGGGTTCGGCGGGTGCGCCCGCGGCCTCCGGCGGCGGCGCGGAAGCGGGCGCCTCGGCCTCGCCCCTCCCCGAGACGGGGCCGGTGGCCGAGCTGCTGGCCACCATCGACACCCTGGAGGAGGTGCTGGCGCGCGAGACCGCTCTCCTGTCGGAAAACGATCCCGATGCGATGGCGGAGGTGCAGGAACGCAAGGCCCAGCTCGCCGCGGCATACGAGACGCGCGTGAAGGACCTCACATCCGACCCGACGCCGCTTCAGGAACTCGACGACGCCGCGCGCACGGCCCTGCGCGAGCGCATGACGACCTTCGACCGGACGATGCGCGCGAACGCCCGCGCCATCAACGCCGCACGCGCCGTAACCGAGGACCTGCTGCGCAGCACGGTCGAAATCGTCAAGGACCACCGTCGGGAGAACGGCGGCTACGCCCCGAACGGGACGCGCCGCGAGGAAACCGCGCGGTTGCGCGAGCCGCTGAACATCGACCGCAATCTCTGACCCGGCCCCCGGCCGCGAGAGACCAGGAGAGACGAGCCATGTCGCTAACCGGCGCCCTCAACGCAGCCATTTCCGGCCTTGGCGCCAACCAGAAGCAGATGCAGGTCATCTCCGGCAACGTCTCCAACGCCGGGGTGGAGGGCTATACCCGCAAGATCGCGCCGCAGGAGACCAACCTCGTCGGCACCTCGACCAACGGCGGCGTCGAGGTCAACGAAGTCCAGCGCCGGGTGGACGAGTTCCTGCGCACGCGCATCCGCGATGCGGAATCGGAGCTGAGCTTCGACAAGACGAAGCAGGAATACTTTAAGCGCGTGCAGGACTTCTTCGGCACCCTGGACAGCAACAGCAACCTGTCCAATTCCATCGACGAGCTGCGCCAGTCCGTGGAGGATCTCTCGATCAACCCGGAGAACGCGGCTGCGCAGGCGGATGTGGTGCGCAAGGCTCAAGAAGTTACCGGCCAGTTCCGGCAGTTCTCGCAGCAGACGCAGGACCTGCGCGCCGAGGCCGACCTGCAGATCAAGAACGCGGTCACCGCGATCAACGAGAACCTGCGCGAAATCAAGGACCTGAACACCCAGATCGCGCAGGCCGAAGGGGCCGGCAAGTCCTCCGCCGAACTGCGCGACAAGCGCGACGTTGCGCTCAAGGAACTGTCCCAGCACATGGACGTGAGCACCTTCGAGCGGAATACCGGCGAACTCGTGGTCGTCACCGACGATTCCAACGCCCGGCAGCTCGTCGACGGCACGGCCGCCGAACTCACGTTCGACGCCTCGGGCAGCCTCGGCTCCGGCGAAAACGGCGGACCGGTCGAATACGCCGACGGGACCAACGTCGACGCCGATTCCATCGGCGGCCGCCTGGGCGCCCTGCTCCAGATGCGCGACCAGGACCTGGCGAACTTCCAGGCCGACCTCGACCGCCTCGCCGCGCAGATGCGCGAGGAGGTGAACGCGGCGCACAACCTGGCGACGCCGGGGAACAAACCGACGGCTGCTGGAACGGCATTGAAGGGCGATCATGCGTTTGAGACGGATAGCGGAACGGTCAAAAGTACCGCTTTGGAGCTACCAAACACTGGAACGGCAAGCCTCGATTCACTGAGCGATCGTTTTGATACGTCAAACGGGAATATCACAATATCCGCCGGTACAGGCGGTTCCGCACCCTCCACAACCATATCAATTGACAAGTCAGCCGACACTTTGAGCGACGTAAAAAATGCTATTAACGGAGGCGGCCCAAGCAACAATTTTAACGCACAAATTGAAGGATCATCTAATAATTATACATTAAAAATCAATATACACTATTACTGTTAAGTAACTTGCTGTATTATCCAATCGGAAGCAAACTATAGAAAACCAGCTTCTACTAAAATAAAATAACTACCCCAACTATTAATTAATTGAATTATTCTTCGCTCGATGTATCTAAGAAGGATTCAATAGACATTTTTATAAAGTATTTCCATCCTCATGTTAGCAATTATTAAAGTACTCCTCTTCTTCAAAATCCCATATATCTTTGTCTACCCTATTATATCTTGCTCCATGTTCAGTAA
>Ga0207714_1001096_pt1 | contig 17977 bp, 15 predicted proteins | sample PonA232FremontCA_2_FD_187270 | JGI IMG/M metagenome (GOLD analysis project Ga0207714, IMG submission 187270) | Marine sediment microbial community from Fremont, CA, USA - Pond A23 Sediment 2 (SPAdes) | ecosystem: Environmental > Aquatic > Marine > Unclassified | place: USA: Fremont, California...
TAGGGGCCGGCTGGACAGCCCCATGACCGCCCGGGCGTTCGCCCGCCACGCAGAGCAGGCGCTGGGCCGGTCCGTGCTCCATGTGGGCGAGCCGGATGACGAGATCGCCACCCTGGCCTGGTGCAGCGGTGCGGCCCAGGGCTTTATCGACCGCGCCCGTGAGCTGGGCGTGGACGCCTATCTCAGCGGCGAAATCTCCGAGCCCACCACCCACGAAGCACGCGAGACCGGCGTGCACTATTTCGCCTGCGGTCACCACGCCACCGAGCGTTACGGTGTTCAGGCGGTAGGCGAGTGGCTGGCGGATGAATACGGCATCGAACACATCTATATTGATATCGATAATCCGGCATAGGCGAGGCGCGAGGTGCGAGGCGCGAGGAACGGGATCGGCGCTGGTCCGGTTATAGTCTCGTAAGGAATTGATCTGGTCAGGTGGGCTGGCGGTGGTGGAGTTTGTCCGTGCTCACTGGCTATAATCCGCGCTTTCTCGACGTTGGAAGGAAGAGCGGCATGTCGCAACTGGTGAAACCGCACGGCAGTGATGAACTCAAGCCCCTGCTGCTGGAGGGCGAGGCCCGGGAACAGGCGCTCCAGGCCGCGCAAAGCCTGCCGCGCGTCAAACTGGACTCGCGCGAGCGCGGCGATCTGATCATGCTCGGCATCGGCGGCTTCACGCCCCTGGCAGGTTTCATGGGCAAGGCCGACTGGCAGGGCGTGTGCGACGACATGAAGCTGGCCAACGGCCTCTTCTGGCCCATTCCCATCACCCTGTCCACGGATCAGGCTACCGCCGACGGACTGGACGTGGGCTCGGAGATTGCCCTGGTGGACGAAAACTCCGGCGAGATCATGGGGTCCATGAAGCTGGAAGAGAAGTACAGCATCGACAAGGCCCATGAATGCCAGAAGGTGTTCCAGACCACGGATGAAGAGCACCCGGGCGTCAAAATGGTCATGAACCAGGGCGAGGTGAACCTGGCGGGCCCGGTGAAGGTCTTCTCGCAGGCCCATTTCCCGGAAACCTATCCGGGCATCTACATGACCCCGGCGGAAACCCGGGCCATGTTTGAAGAGCGTGGCTGGTCCACCGTAGTGGCTTTCCAGACCCGCAACCCCATGCATCGCTCCCACGAATACCTGGCCAAGATCGCCATCGAGATCTGTGACGGCGTGCTGGTGCATTCACTGCTGGGCAACCTCAAGCCCGGCGACATTCCGGCCGAGGTGCGGCAGAAGGCGATTCGCACGCTGATCGAGAACTACTTCGCGCCCAACACCGTGGTGCAGGCGGGGTATCCGCTGGACATGCGCTATGCCGGCCCGCGCGAGGCGCTGCTGCACGCGGTGTTCCGGCAGAACTACGGCTGCTCGCATTTGATCGTGGGGCGGGATCACGCCGGTGTGGGCGATTACTACGGCCCCTTCGACGCGCACCATGTCTTCGACCAGGTCCCCGAGGACGCGCTGCTGACCAAACCGCTCAAGCTGGACTGGACCTTCTGGTGCGACAAGTGCCGGGACATGGCCAGCAAGCGCACCTGCCCGCACGGCGACGAGGATCACGTCATCGTCTCGGGCACCAAGCTGCGTAACGCCCTGGCCAATGACGAGGAAATTCCGGACAACTTCAGCCGCCCGGAAGTGCTGGACGTGCTACGCGAGTTCTACAGCCCCAGTCGCAACGGCTGATAGCGGCCGCCTGCTTCAGCCCGAGCGCCGGTCGGCGGCGTCGTCGCCCGCCTCGGGTCGATCTTCGGCATCGGCATAGTCGCGCGGGGGTGCGGCCGGCTCGGATGGCGAAGTGTCGGCACTGTCCAGATCATCCACCGGCTCGAAGGGCGTGGCGCCCTTTTTCTCCAGCCCGTAATCCTCGGACAGGGTGCCGCGCGCGCTGGGCGCATAGTCCAGCGGCGGGCCGGTATCCGGCGTTTCGCTGGCGGCCGTATCCTCGGTGGACAGGGCATCCAGGGAGGCGTCCGAGGCCAGGCGCCGGCCCGCCTCGGAGCACAAATCCCGCGCGCCCGACGACAGATGCTCGTGGACCTGACGGTAGGATTCGGTCATCTGGTTGACCAGCTCGGCCGTGCGCACGAAGTGATGATCCACCTGACGGCGGTAGTCATTGAGCTCCTTGCGCGCCTGGTCGCGTTCGCGCATCAGGCGTCCGTACTGGCGCCGCGCCGGCAGCAGCACATAGAGCAGCAGCGCGCCCGTGACGGCCCCGAAGGCAAAGATGGCCAGCGCGTTCAACCAGCTCATAACGGACTCCTGAATGCCGGGAAAGAAAGCGTATTGCAGCACAGCCGCATGTGCCGGGCCAAGCGGTTTCGCTGGCCGTGCCATCTCAACAGCCTGCTACAATAGCGCGCCTTTCGTTGCGGGAGGAAGCATGAATACGCCCACAAGCACCGGCGAAGCGGTCACGCTCGCGGGCCCGGCGGGCGCGCTGGAAGCGCGGCTGGAAAGGCCGGAGGGGGTGCCCCGGTTCCGGGCGATCGTGTGCCACCCCCATTCGCTGTACGGCGGCAGCATGGACAACAAGGTGGTCACCACCCTGACCCGTGCCTGTCGTCAGGCCGGCGGCGTCGCTCTGCGCTTCAACTTCCGGGGCGTGGGCGCCAGCGCCGGCGAATACGATGCTGGACGGGGCGAGGCGGGTGATTTGCTCGCGGCCCGGGACTGGCTGGCGGGCGAATATCCGGATCTGCCGGAATGGATGGCCGGTTTTTCCTTCGGCAGTTATGTCATCGCGTCCGGGGTGGCCGAGCTGAATGCTCGGGGCACGCCACCGGCGGCGTTGCTGCTGGTGGCGCCCCCGGTGCACCACTATAATTTTGCCGCGCTGGAAGCGCCCGGCTGTCCGGTGACCGTGGTTCAGGGTGACGCCGACGAAGTGGTGCCGCCCGAAGACGTGCGCAACTGGTCGGAGGAGACGGTCTTCCGGCCCGAGCTGATCCTGTTCGCGGACACCGGACATTTCTTCCACGGCCGGCTCAAGGACCTCAAGGAACTGGCGCTGTCCCGCCTGCCCGGGGCGGAGGGCGGCGGTTCATGACCTCGCCTCTGGAGCACTACCGCCGCGACCGGGAAGAACACGGTTTTTTCGAGGACGCCGCCCAGCGCCGTGCCGTGGACGCGCTGCAGCAGGTGTTCGACAGCCTGGCCGCCGAGCGCCGGCGCCGTCAGGGGCTGCTGGGCAAGCTGCGCCGTCCGCACGCGGTGCCCGGCCTGTACATGTGGGGCGGGGTCGGGCGCGGCAAGACCTATCTCATGGATGTCTTTTATGACGCCCTGCCCGCCGAGGGCAAACTGCGCATGCACTTTCACCGGTTCATGCAGTATGTGCACCGGCAGATGCGCGCACGCCAGGGCGAGAAGAATCCCCTGGAAGGCATTGGCGATGAACTGGCGGATCAGGCCCGGGTGTTGTGTTTCGATGAATTCTTCGTCACCGACATCACCGATGCCATGATCCTGGCCGGGCTCATGGACGTGCTCTTTCGCCGGAACATGACCCTGGTGGCGACCTCCAATATCCATCCCGATCATCTCTACTACAACGGTCTGCAACGCCAGCGCTTTCTGCCCGCCATTGATCGGATCAAGGAGTACTGCCGGGTGCTGAATGTGGACGGCGGTGTGGACTACCGGCTGCGTGTACTGGAACAGGCGGCGCTGTTTCACCATCCGCTGGGCGACGAAGCCGAGGCCTTCCTGGAAGAGCGTTTCCGGGCGCTGGCGCCCGAGCACGGCGAGCCGCGGGACGACGTGGATCTGGATGTGGAAGGCCGCGTGATTCGCGCGCGCCGTGTAAACGAGGATGTGGCCTGGTTCGACTTCCGCGAGCTCTGTGACGGCCCGCGCAGCCAGAACGACTACATCGAACTCGCGCGCGAGTTCCACGCCGTGCTGGTGGCCAATGTGGAGCGCATGGGCAAGCGTCAGGAAGACATCGCCCGGCGTTTCATCAACATGGTCGACGAGTTCTATGATCGTGGCGTCAAGCTCATCGTGACCGCTGAAACCTCGATCGAGGATCTGTACCAGGGGGATCGGCTGACCTTCGAATTCGAACGCACCCGCAGCCGCCTGCTGGAAATGCAGTCGCATGACTATCTGGGCCGCGAGCACCAGGCCTGATCCCGGCGCCGGCTTGTGCGAAATGATCAACGCGGGCGCAATTCATGTCATTCACAGCACGGACGTGAGCCTGTTTAATCCCGTGCAACTCTGGCAAAACCATCGTTTCACGGGAGAGAGTAAATGATTCCGCGCAACCTGTTTACGTCCGATCACGAAGCCCTGCGGGACACCGTCAAGCGCTTCCTGGACAACGAAGCCGTGCCCTATCACGAACAGTGGGAAGAGGACGGCCAGGTGCCGCGCGAACTCTGGACCAAGGCCGGCGAGCAGGGTTTTCTTTGCCCCATGGTGTCCGAGGAGTATGGCGGCCTGGGCACGGACTTTCTTTACAGCGTCGTGATCAGCGAGGAACTCTCCCGCGCCGGGCTGACCGGTATTGGCTGGGCCCTGCACACCGAGATCGTCGCGCCCTATATCGAGAAATACGCCACCGAAGCCGCCAGGCAGAAATACCTGCCGGGCATGGTCAGTGGTGAGCAGATCGGGGCCATTGCCATGTCCGAACCGGACGCGGGTTCGGATCTGCAGGGCATCAAGACCCATGCCGTGCGTGATGGTGATTACTACATCCTGAATGGCTCCAAGACCTGGATTACCAATGGCCAGAATTCGGACGTCATCATTGTTGTGGCCAAGACCGACCCCAAGGCGGGCGCCAAGGGCACCAGCCTGTTTCTTGTGGACCGCTCCATGGCCGGCTTCGATCGCGGCAAGAACCTCAAGAAGGTGGGCATGAAGGCTCAGGATACCTCGGAGCTGTTTTTCCAGGACGTGAAGGTGCCGGCCGAGAATCTGCTGGGCGAGGAAAACAAGGGCTTTGTCTACCTGATGCAGGAACTGCCCCAGGAGCGTCTGGGCATTGCCATCAATGGCCTGGCCATGGCCGAGTCCGCCTTTGAGCACACCCTGGCCTACGTCAAGGAACGCAAGGCCTTCGGTCAGCGCATCGCCGATTTCCAGAACACCCAGTTCAAGCTCGCGGAAATGCGCACCCAGCTGGACGTCGCCCGTGCCTATGTGGATCGCTGCCTGGAGCTGCACATGCAGGACCAGCTGGACATTCCCACCGCGGCCGGCTGCAAGCAGTGGACCACGGATTTGCAGGTGGATCTCATTGACGAATGCCTGCAGCTGCACGGCGGTGTCGGTTATATGTGGGAGTATCCCATTGCCCGGATGTATGCCGACGCCCGGGTGCAGCGCATCTATGGCGGCACCAACGAGATCATGAAGAATATTGTCGCCCGCGCGCTGCTGGCGGAATAAAACGGGCATGATGCGCCGGCTTGCCCCTTCGGGCGAGCCGGCGTCGCAATAACGACAACAACAGGGGAGGCCCCATGAAAACCATCCGCGTAATCGCCGCCGCACTGGCCGTGCTGACGCTGTCGGGCTGCTACGCGCACTTCCAGGCGCCCGCACCGGATCTGTCCGTACCCTTGAAGGGCGACAGCGCCGAAAAGGCGGGTAGCGCTGAATGCACCCAGGTGCTCTGGTCCTTCGCCTTTGGCGACTGCAGCGTGCAAAGCGCCATGGAAAACGGCAACCTCCAGCGGATCCACCACGTGGACAGCGAGGTCAAGGTGATTCTCTATGGTCTCTATTCGGAGCTCACCATCCGCGCCTGGGGCGAGTAACCCGGCGTACGCCGGGTTCGACACGCCCGCCTGCCGGCCCCGGCCTGGCCCCGAGCCTGCCGTTTCCGCCTCCGTTCAGCCAATCCAGTTCCCGGCATTCGCGCCTGCGCTTGAACCATGGGTCACGCTCGGCATCGGTGATTTCTTGTCCTGAAATTCCATAAAACTCATACTAAATACCCAGTCTCCCGCCGAGGAGGCGTCCTACCCCAAAGCAGTGAGGACCTTTATGAAGTATTACCACAAGACTCTGTTGGCCGCTGGTGTTGCCGCCGCGTTGCCGACGGGCGCGCTGGGGGCCGGTTTTGGCGTGGCTGAACAGTCCACGTCCGCCTTGGGCAGCGCCTTCGCCGGTGCCGGGGCGCTGAGCGAGAACCCGTCCAACCAGTGGTACAACCCGGCCACCCTGAGCCGACTCGACGGAACCCAGGCTTCCCTGTCGGCCAGCCAGGTGATGATTGACACCACCTTCAACAGTGATGTGGGCAATCCGTCCGGTGATTTCGAGGACGTGAATGCCACGATTCCGTCGCTGTACTTCTCCAGCGCCTTGAACGACCGCACCACCTTCGGGCTGGGCGTGAACGCGCCCTTTGGAACCCTGCTGGAGTACGAGGACAGCTGGGGGGGCGATAGCTATGCGACTAAGTCGGATTTCCAGAGCCTCAACGTGAATCCGTCCTTCGCCTTTGAGGTTACCAGCACCATGCAGTTCGGCATCGGCCTGAATTACCAGAAGATCGAGGCGGACCTCGACAACGCCGTCTTGCGTCTGGAAGGCAAGGACAAGGGCCTGGGCTGGAATACCGGCGTGCTGTTCGAACCGGCGGACGGTCAGCGTTTGGGACTGTCCTATCGGTCCAAGATCGATTATAACCTCAAGGGCGATGTGACCGATAAAACCCGTCGTGGACAACCCACGATCCCGGCCAGCGCCAATTTCACCACGCCGGAGACCTGGAATCTGTCTTACGCCGGTGATGTGAGCGAACAGAGCCAGGTTCTGTTCAGCGCCCAGCATCGCGAGTGGAGCCGTCTGGACGCGCTCATTGTTCGTCCGGCCCCGGGGGGTACGATCACAGAAGAGTTCGACTGGGATGATTCCCAGCGCTATTCCCTGGGTTTCCGTCATACCCTGAACAGCGGCACGGTGCTGCGGGCCGGCTATGCGCACGAAACCTCGACGCAGGATAGTGCCCAGAACCGTTCCGCCCGGGTACCGGATAATGACCGGGATTGGTTCACCCTGGGGGCGACGCTCACGCCGGTAGAGAACATGTCGGTCGACCTGAGCTATGCCCATGTCATGGTGGATGATGCCGACATCGATCTTACCGATCGGGGACCGCTCCAGGGCACCTACGAGCTGACGGCCAATATCGTCAGTGCCCAGCTGAACTACAAGTTCTGAACCTGCCCGGTCGATCCCGGGGCGACAGGGAGGTCGCTTGCCTTTCATCCAGCGGGCGGGAGCCGGAACACGCCTTGCTTCCGGTTTCCGGGAATCAAATGCCCGTGAAGCTGTCGTAATGAACCGCACCCTGTACAGGGACCGGGCGGGGTATTTTGACCACAACCATCAACATCGGGAGACCCCGCCATGAACCCATCCGGATTCCGGAACAGCTGGTATTTCCTGCGCCGTTTTCTGGACAGTCCCCGGGGCGTGGGGTCTCTGGTGCCCAGTTCGGGGCCGCTGGCCGAGACCATGGTCGCGGACCTGCGGGTGCCATCGGATCGCAGCGTGATCGAACTGGGCCCGGGCACGGGCGCGATCACCCGGCACTTGCTGACGCGGCTGGACGATCCCGGTCAGTATCTCGGCATCGAGAGCGATCCGGCCTTTGTACAGCTGTTGCGCAAGCGTTTTCCGCGGGCGCAATTCCGGTGTGAATCGGCGGAGCGCATGGAGCGGTTGCTGCGAGACACGTCCATGGCGTCGCCGTGCTATATCGTGTCCGGAATCCCCTTTGCCGCTCTGCCGCTGCAGCGACAATACCGGATCATCAGTGCCCTGCGCCGCGTTTTGCCGGAGGATGCGGAATTCCGCATGTTCCAGTACGTCCATGCCTGGCGCTTGCCCGCCGCCGTGCGTTTCCGCCGCCGCATGAATCAGTGTTTCCGCAGCGGAGCTCGGCCTCGCTTTGTGCTGGCCAATGTCCCTCCGGCCATGGTGCTGAGCTGGCAGCCGGGGGTACAGCAAACGCGGCGCCGGACAAAACCGGACGACGCGGTAACCGTGGAAGCAGATGCCCCACCCGCGGCCGTGTCGCGCGAACACGAGCATGTCCGCTGAATCCCCCTGGCGCCTGGTTCGCCTGGACGATAACCACAATGAAGTGGCGGTGGCACGTTTCGCCCGGCGTGAAGAGGCCGAAGCCGCGAAAAGGCGTTTCGAGGCCCGGGGCCACAAGCAGAGCTGGTTTATACGTTTTGATGCGCACGCATGCGGCCGCCGGGAAGAGCCGGGTGGGTGAAGCCGGTGGCCGAGGTCTTGCCCGGGCAGGGCGATGGATCGGGATGATTACGGGTTGACGGTCCCGGTGGATGTGGCCGGATGGCGTTTATGGCACGGCGGGTTTTCAGAAAACGCGTTGAAACGGCTCCGGACTATTGCACCCGACCGGGTGTCGTGATTGGATTGCCGCCCCTTTGGATGAGCCCGCAGGATCATGGCGAATTCGGTTCCCGCCCCGCTACTCAATGCCGTTGCCCTGGAAGGGATTTTCGTGCCCGTGATCGTCGAGCGGGGCCGGGATTATCTCAATCGGGGCATGTTGATGTTCCGCGAGGTAAGTCACCCCGCCGACGGGGTCTGGCGCGTGGATGCCCGGGTGGCGGGCAGCGGCAGCCGCTTCTACGATCAACAGCTGATCTTTGATCACCATCAGCCACGTCAGCCCGCGCAAATGGAATGTAGCTGTCCCTTTGACGGACCCTGCAAGCACCTGGCCACGGTGCTGCTGGCGCTGCGCTCGCACACGGACCCGGACGCGCAACTCGAGCCGGATTCCACCGAGGAATGGCTGACCGAGCTGGCCGGGGTGGCCCCCACCGAAACCGACGAGCCGACCGGCTCCGTGGCCTGGGTGCTGGAGCCCACCCGGACGGCCGAGGGCGTGCCCACGGTGACCGTCAGCGCCTGGGTGATCAGCCGGGGACGGGACGGCAGCTGGAGCCGCACGCGCAATGTTGCTCTCCATGAGCTCGCCGATGCCTTCATGACCCCGGACGTGAGCGCGCACGAGCGCCATTGGGCCGAGACGCTGCGGGCGTATACCGATCATGAACTCCAGGTCCGTAATCCGGTACTGGACGGCGCCATGCTGGGACGGTGGCTACGGGAGCTGGTGGACGCCGGGCAATGTTACTGGCGCTCGCTGGACAGCGAACCCCTGATCTTGGGCGAGGAGCAGCAACTGAGCCTGTTCTGGCGCGAAACCGACGACGGTTATCAACTGACCCGCGCGCCGGAGCATCCGGAGCTGGTGCTGATGGAAGACCCCGTCTATATCGATCCGGACCAGGGCAGCCTGGGCCCGTTGTCCCTGCCGCTGCCCGCGCGCACCCTGGCCGCCTTTTTGCGCGCGCCCGTGGTCAGTCATGAAGAGGCGGCCCGGGTGACCCAGCGCCTCCACGAAACCTTTCCGGACCTGGAAGTGCCCACGCCCGTTCGGCTTGAACGCCGGGACCTGAACGGAGTACAACCGCGCCCCGTATTGCTGCTCACCAGCGACGAATTCGGCAACCGCGCGCTCTTGCGTCAGCGCTACGGCGATTTTGAACTGCCCCAGGATGAACAGAACCGCCATGCCATGTTCCCCCATGGCGACAAGCTCTGGCGCATCGAGCGCGACCCGGACACGGAAGCTGCCGCCGCCGATCAACTCACACACCTGGGCCTGGAGCCGGAATGGGAGCAGCTGGGCGACGCGCCGGAGCTGTACTGGCGTTTTTCCGGGCTGGCCGCGCCGGCGCACTGGTATGACTTCGTGCGCACGGAATGGCCGCGGCTGGAAGACGCCGGCTGGTTACTCCGGCGCGACCGTGATTTCCACATGAATGTGGTGGAAGCGGACGACATCCATCTGGATCTGGACGAACAGGGCCGGGACTGGTTCGGGGTAAGTCTGGGCGTGGATATCGACGGCGAACGCTTCGATCTGTTGCCGCTGGTCACGCAATTGCTGGCACGCACCCGCGAGCCGGAACAGCTCGCGGATCAGCACGAACCCGTGCTGCTGCCGCTGCCCGACGGTCGTCAGCTGGCCATTGCCCCTTCGCGGCTCTATCCGCTGGTGAATACGCTGCACGAACTCTTCGACCGACCGGAGGAGGAAGACGCGGCGGTCAGCCGGGCCCAGGCGTTGCGTTTGAACGAACTGGACGACGCCGGCTATGTGGTGCGCGGCGCGGCCGGATTGCGCCGCCAACTGGACCAGCTGCGCGACGGCAGGAAGGCGAGCGCGGTTGAGCCGCCCCGGGCCATCCAGGCCGAACTGCGTGACTATCAGCTCGAGGGGGTGCGCTGGTTGAGCCTGCTGCGCGAAACGGCTTGCCACGGCATTCTTGCCGACGACATGGGCCTGGGCAAGACACTGCAGACTCTGGCGCACTTGCTGCGGGAAAAACAGGCCGGCCGCCTGGACCGGCCCGCGCTGCTGATCGCACCCACCAGTGTGATCAGCAACTGGCGGCGCGAAGCCGAGCGCTTTACACCCGATCTCGCAGTGCTGGTGCTGCATGGTCCGGATCGGGGCGCGTATTTCAACGAGCTGCACGAATACGATCTGATCATTACCACCTATCCGCTGCTTGCCCGGGACCGGGATCGGCTGATGTCGCACGACTGGTACTACGCCGTGCTGGACGAGGCCCAGACCATCAAGAATCCGCGCTCCAAGGCCGCGCGCACGGCGCGGGAGCTGACCGCCGAACACCGGCTCTGTCTCACGGGTACACCCATGGAAAACCATCTGGGGGAACTCTGGTCCCAGTTTCACTTTCTCATGCCGGGGTTGCTCGGCGACGAGCGCCAGTTCCGGCGCTTGTTCCGCACCCCCATCGAGAAACACGGTGATACCGAGGTGCAGCAACGGCTCAGCCGGCGCGTGCGCCCCTTCCTGATGCGCCGGACCAAGGAAGAAGTGGCCGCCGAACTGCCGGACAAGACCGAGATCGAGCGCACCCTGTCGCTGGCCCCCGCCCAGGCGGATCTGTACGAAACCGTGCGCATGGCCATGGACAAGCGGGTGCGCCAGGCGCTGGCCCAGCAGGGGCTGGCCCGCAGTCAGATCACCATCCTGGATGCGCTGTTGAAACTGCGTCAGGTATGTTGCGATCCGCGTCTGCTGCCCGCCGGTTCCGGCTACCAGAGCAATGCCCCCTCGGTGAAGCTGCAATATCTGCGCGAACTCCTGCCGGAACTGGTCGAAGAGGGCCGGCGCATTCTGCTGTTTTCCCAGTTTACGTCCATGCTGGAGCTGATTGCCGGGGAACTGGACGCGCTCAAGATTCCCTGGGTCCGGCTCACCGGGCAGACGCGCAAGCGCGACGCGGTCATTGAACGCTTTCGCCAGGGCGAGGCACCGGTGTTTCTGATCAGTCTCAAGGCCGGCGGCGTGGGACTGAACCTGGCGGAGGCGGATACCGTGATTCACTATGATCCCTGGTGGAACCCGGCGGTGGAAACCCAGGCCACCGACCGCGCGCACCGCATCGGCCAGCAGCAGAATGTCTTTGTCTACAAGCTGATCACCGAACAGACCGTGGAAGAAAAGATCATCGGCTTGCAGCAGCACAAGAAAGCGCTGGCCGAAGGGATTCACGGCGGTGAACAGGGCGAGGAACCGGGCTTTACCGAAGAGGATGTGCGCGAATTGCTGAGTCCGCTGGAATAAGCCGGACTCACCCTATCAGGGTGTGGCGGCGGTCAGTGCCTTCTGAATATCGATGCCGGCGGTGACCACACCCAGGAGCTCGTCCGTGTCCGGGTCCCGCACGGGTAGACTGACATGCACCAGAAACCGGCGCGTCGATTTGTCGTAGCGAATGTTTTCAATGACCGGGGCCGAATCCGGCTGGTTGAAGGTTTGCCGGAATTTGGTCTCATCCCCCTGCCAGTAATCCGTGGTGATCCGGCTCATGCCGGCGTTGAGTCCGTGTCGGCCCGTGACCATGATTTCCCGGAAGAGGCCGTCCGCCTGACGCTGCTGCCGACGCAGAAACCCGGACAGTTCGGATCGCTGCACGTTCCGAATCAGCTTGTGCTCGCCGCTGTCGCTGTGCGCGCGCCATTGGGCATCGAGAGCGCGAATATGCGTGTGGTCGTACGAAGCTCGTTCATCATTGATGCGCTTGAGGGTATCGATCAGTACTTCGGCCCGCGTCCAGGCACGCATGCTTTGTTCGGCCAGTCGCGCCAGGCGGCGTTGTTCTTCCGCATCAATCCGGAAGGTGGTGCCGATGCAGTCATGCAGCTGCCGGTTGAAGCGCGCCAGGAAACCGGCGTTGTTCTGCAGATAGCTCCGGCTGAAATAGGCGACCAGCGGCATGTAACGGTGAAACCGGGCCGCGTATTGGTCCGGTGACAGCGCCAGTTCTTCGGCCGCCGTGCGCACTACGCGGATATCGGCGATATAGGTGTCAATTCGGCCCGTTTCCAGGAGCTTGATCAGCTGCTGTGGAGTGGCCACCACGGTGTCCGGGTGTATGCCCTCGCGTCGCAGCCAGGCCAGGGTGGTGCTGTCCTGAAGCGCGCCCAGGCGTTGTTCCTCCGGAAACTGTTCCTGCTGAAAAATCTCGCTGTCCCGGGCGAACCAGTACCATTTTTCCAGCGCCAGGGGCGCGGAACGGGCCGCGTGTGGCTCCGCATCCGGATCGGGCATGGCCGAGAAGAAGCCGTCCAGCTGACCGGCTTCCATCTCCACCCGGGCGCGGGGCCAGGGCAGCACCCGCCCGCGCCACGATGGTTTCAGCTGGGTGAACACGCAGTTCAGCATATCCACGGAACGTCCTTCCAGCTGGCCGTTCCGCTCCGTCTGATAGGGCGGCAGAATGGTGGTGCCAAGCTCCAGCTCCGTGGCCGAAGCCGGGCCGGACAACCCCGTCAAAAGAGCCATCCCGAGTGCCTTTGCCCGCATCCCGTCGTCCTCTTCCTGCTCCCTTGAACAGCATAGGGGCCAGGGGCGCCCGCATGAAATGACCCGAGCTACAGGATGCCGTGTGCCATCATGCGATGCGCGCAATCCCGGGCGATGGCCTGATAACCGGAGGCCGAAGGATGATAGCCGTCGCTCGCCAGATGCTCCGGCGTAACGGGAATCCGCCAGTCGATGAAGTCACAGCCACGGTGGGTATCGGCAATCCGGTGCAGAACCTGGTTCAGCAGGGCCGCGCGCAGGCCCATCAGTGTACGCAAGGGACGGGGCAGGGCGGCAAAGTGCTCCATGGGGGGCACCGCCAGAAGGACGACGCGCGCGCCCTTGTGCGCCGCCAGGCGAACGGTATTTTCCAGTGTGCTGCGCCAGCGGGCTAATGGCGTCAATCCGGTGGTGTCATTCACTCCGGAAACGATCACCACCAGGTCCGCCTGGGGTGGATGCCGGTGCAGGCGCTCTTCCACATCCGCCAGCCTGCAACCGGTAACGCCGTCGGCGTGCCAGTGAATGGTCCGGTCGCTTTGCTGCGCCAGCGCCCGGGCCAGCTGGCAGGGCAATGCCTGATCACTGTGTGCCACCCCGACGCCGGCCGTGGTGGATTCCCCCGCGACCAGCATACGCAATGCCGGTTCGCCTGAACCCGTGGTGCCCGAGCTCGGCCCTTCGGCGTCCGGCAGACGCAGGGTCTTGCGCCTGGTATAGAGCGCCTGGACAACAACCAAAGGCAATAGCGCGAGGAATGCGATCCAGAAACGCTTTATCGAAACCATGATGCTCAGCCCACCAGAAAATGCTTGCCCAGCTTCCAGCCCTTCAGACCGCCCACGGCCATGGTGGTCATGAGTCCGCCCATGGCCGCGCCCACAACACCACAGGTGAGCACGTCCTGGCCGGTTAGCCAGAGACCATTGATGCTGGTTTTGGGTTTCAGCCATTCCTGCTGGAAACGTGACGGATCGTGATCCAGACCATAGATTTCGCCCTGGTCGTACCAGCAGAAATACTGCGTCGACAACGGCGTGGCCAGTTCGTAGTAATCGATCCGGCCGCGCAGCTGTGGAAAATGCTGATACAGATATTCCAGCAGCCGCTGTGCGAAGCGTTCTTTCAATGCCTCATAATCCTCGCCGCGTTTGCCCCAGGGCTGGTCGGCCCATTCGGCGAACCAGTCGTACGGCCCCGGTGCCACGATCTCGATGGTGGCTCTCCCCGGATAGTCGGTTTCGAAATCCGGGTCCTTGGCTGACGGGAAGGAAATATAGACCAGCGGAATCTCCGCGTCCGGATCGTCGAGAAAGGTCTGGACGGCGGTCTCATAATCCTCGTGCGGATAGATCCAGTAATTCGTTTTGGGCAGGCCCAGGTTTTCCGCCGTGTCCTCGATCCCGATGTACAGACACAGGCTCGACATGGATCGCTGCACGGACTCCAGTTTCTGGTGATAACCGTGTTGGCGTGCTATCGATTCGGGCACCAGCTTGCCGAAGGTGTTGAAAACCCCCGCGTCGCTGATCACCGTATCGCAGCGGATTTCATGGCCGTCCGCCATGCGTACGCCCGCGGCACGGTCCTTTTCGATCAGGATGTCCTCGACCGAGGCATAGGTGAACACTTCGCCGCCGCCTTTCTGAACCTCGGGAATGATGTTCTCCGCCATGCGCGAGGCCCCGCCCACCGGATAATAACCACCGTGCAGATAATGCCCGGCGATCAGCGCATGGATGATGAAACTCGATTCCGCCGGCGGCAGCCCGTTATCGCCCCACTGGCCGGTGAGCACCGCGATCAGTTGCTGGTTGTCCGTGATGGATTCGAGCACCTCGCGGGTGGTGCGGTTCAGCCACTCGGGTTCGCGCTTGCGCCGGATCCAGTCGGTGGCCTTCGCCGCCGGCTTGGGCAGGATCTTCTGCAGCGTGATCAGCGGCATGGCGCCACCGGCCTGCCGGAGCATCTTCAGATACCGGTCGATCGCTTCGTCTTCACCGGGGAAGCGGCGCACCAGTTCTTCCCGGAAGGCCTTGGGGCCGGCCACCAGATCAAAGGCCTCGTCACCCAGCACGATCCGGTCGTAGTGATGGTCCATGGCGGCCCATTCCAGACGCTCGCCGGTAATGGCATCGAAGAGCCTGCGCGCGGTGGTGTGTTTCGCACCCATGTCGCCGATGTAGTGCACGCCCACGTCCCATTCGTAGCCGTTGCGCGCATAGGTATGGGTAAAGCCGCCGGCGGTGTAGTGCTGCTCCAGCACCACCACCTTCCAGCCCAGCTTTGACAGCAGCGCGGCCGTGGTCAGTCCGCCCATACCGGAGCCGATGATCACGGCATCATAGGGTTCATCCAGCCGGTTGGCACGATAACGCCGGCCCACACGGACCGTGCTCGGGGTCAGGCCTTTCTTTTCCGCCCGGGTCATGATGTCGACTCCATGCCGGTTGCCAGGAGACCGGTAATGCGTTCGGTGAGGGCATCATCGGCCCGTTCCGGGTCGATGAGTCCGTCGATGATCAGCAGCGCCAGCCCGTGCACCAGTGACCAGGCCGCCGTGCTCAGCAGGGCCGCATCCGCCGGCGCCAGCACACCCGCCTCGACCCCTTCGCGGACGGTGTCTTCCAGCACCGCATAGCTGGCCCCGGCGGCGCGTTCCAGTTCCGGATGCTGTTCGCGGTCGAGCATGCGCGGGCCGAACATCAGCCGGTAATGCGCCGGATGCTCGCGGGCAAAGCGCACATAACCGCAGCCGATGCCATGCAGCCGCGCCACCGGATCCCGGGCGTCTTCGCCGCCGGCCCGGGTCTCGTGGCGCAATCCCTCGAAACCTTCGGTGGCAATGGCCGCCAGCAGGGCCTCCTTGTCCGCGAAGTGCCGGTAGACCGCCGTGGCCGAGACTCCGGCGTCGCCCGCCAGCGCGCGCAGCTTCAGCTGCCCCGCCTCGCCGTCGGCCAGCCGCGCCAGGGCCGCGTCCAGCAGGGCGCGGCGGAGGTCGCCGTGGTGATAGGCGTTGCGGTTCGATTGGATCATGGACGAAGTGTGCGTGCCGGTGTTAACAATGTCAACATTGTTCCTTCCCGACCCGCTGGTGTCGGCCGGCCCGCTCCGTTAGATTGCCGCGCATGGATCCGGGAAGGGGAGTCAAGCATGGTGCGCCGCCAACACGAATTCATCGAGGAATCGCGCAAGCAGTGGACCTCCGAGCCCGCCTTTGTTGCCTCCATGGCGGCGGCGGCCGTGGGCCTGGGCAACCTCTGGCGGTTTCCGTACATGATGGGCCAGAACGGCGGCGGCGCCTTTGTGGTGGCCTATCTTATTGCGCTGATCGTGGTGGTGCTGCCCATCATGATTCTGGAAGTCGCCGCCGGGCGTCTGTCCGAGGGCAACACGGTGCACACCTACCGCCAGGTCAATCGTTTCGGGGTCGTCTACGGCTGGTTCGTGGTGCTGGTGACCGTGGCCATTACCAGCTACTACCTGGTGATTACCGGCTGGACTCTGGGCTATGCGGTGGATGCGGTGCGCACCGACATACGCGTATTCGATGATTTCAGTGCCGGTTTCAATTCCCTGTGGTATTTCATCGCCGTCACGTTGCTCGCGGCCGTGGTGCTGGCGCGTGATATCGAGGGGATCGAGAAGCTGTCCAAACTGCTGATGCCGGTGTTGATAGGCGTCATCGTGTTTCTGGTCTACCGCGCTTCACAGACGGAGGGCTGGCAGCAGGCAGCGGATTTCTTCTGGCAGGTAGATTTCTCGCGGATGCTTGATGGTCAGCTCTGGGGTTTTGCTTTCGGCCAGGCGTTCTACACCCTGGCCATTGGTCAGGGCTATCTGGTGACCTACGGCAGCTTTATTCCCCGCAAGACCCATGTGCCACGCGCCTGTCTCACCGTGGCCGGGGTGGAAACCTCGGTGGCGCTGCTGGCCGGCTGGATGATCTTCCCCTTTGTGTTCAGTTTCGGCATGGAACCGGATCAGGGTTCGGCGCTGGCGTTCGAAACACTGCCGCGCGTCTTTGACCGGATGCCCGGCGGTGCCTGGCTGGCCATCGCCTTTTTCGGACTCTTTTTCGCAGCGGCCTTCAGTTCGTGCCTGGCGGGGCTCAAGGTGATTATTGCCGCCGTGGCCGAGGAGTTCCGGCTGCGCAACGGCACGGCCGTGGCCCTGGTTACGGGCCTCATGCTGGTGCTGGGCACCGCCTCGGCACTCAGCTTTACACCGCTGGAGTGGACCATCGCCGGCGAGCCGGTACTGGATGCCATCGACCGCGTCGCCGGCGGCGATGTCATCATTGTCTCGGGGGTCACGGGCGCGGCCCTGCTGTGCTGGTTCATCCCGCCCATGCACATCCGCAGTGTGCTGGGCACCGCCAACCGCTGGTGGGAATGGCGCATTTATCTGGTGGGGCGTTATCTGCCCGTGCTGGTGCTGATCTGGGCGCTGATCACCTATGGAGTTGCCCAGATGGCCGGCGGCTGATCAGTCGCACGGAATAGCATTACCAGAACCGGTTGCGCTCCACCGGGTCGCCTTCCAGATGCCGTTCCATGATCTCGCGGTAATTGCGGATCCGGCGCAGATAATGAACCGGTTCGCCGCCCCGGGCGTAGCCGTAGCGCAGATCCTTGTAGTATTCGGGTTGGGCCAGCTTGGGCAGTACCTTGCGCAGGTCGGACCAGCTGTTCTTGTCCCGGCCCAAGCGCTCGGCCAGCTTGCGCGCGTCATAGATATGGCCCATGCCCACATTGTAGGCGGCCATGGCCACCCAGGTGCGGTCCGGCTCTTCCAGCCCTTCCGGCAGTCGCTGGCGCAATTCCGCCAGGTATTGCGCGCCGCCCATGATGCTTTGCTGCGGGTCCAGCCGGTTGTCCACGCCCACTCGTTTGGCGGTGGCCTGCGTAAGCATCATGATCCCGCGCACGCCCGTGGGACTGCGCGCTTTCGGGTTCCAGTGGGATTCCTGATAGCCCATGGCGGTGAGCAGATCCCAGGCTACGTCATGTTTTTCGCCGGCCTTTTCGAACAGCTGCCGGTATTGGGGCA